>Ga0206868_10232_pt1 | contig 14266 bp, 10 predicted proteins | sample Alteio_BWOrgCont_38_FD_152901 | JGI IMG/M metagenome (GOLD analysis project Ga0206868, IMG submission 152901) | Enriched cells from forest soil in Barre Woods Harvard Forest LTER site, Petersham, Massachusetts, United States -... | ecosystem: Environmental > Terrestrial > Soil > Temperate forest >... | reverse complement strand
GAGGAGGATTTAAACCTGCAACCTGAACCTTTCAACCTGAAACCTAATATGTTAGCGTTCGGCATGAACTTTCTTGTCACCGGCGGCGCGGGCTTCATCGGCTCGCACGTGTGCGAACGCCTGCTGCGCGACGGTCATCACGTCTGGGCGTTTGACGACTTGAACCCGTTTTACGACCCGCAGTTCAAGCGCCGGAACCTGCGCGAGCTGCAGGCGCTGGCTAAACCGTTCGAGTTCGTCCAGGGCGACATCACCGACCGCGCGGCGCTGGATGAAATCTTTTCGTCGGTCAAATTCGACCAGGTGATCCATCTGGCGGCGCGTGCCGGGGTGCGTCCGAGCCTCGACCAGCCGGCCCTTTACCAGCGCGTCAATGTGGAAGGCACGGTCAACGTGCTCGAAGCCGCGCGGCTCAACGGCGTGAAAAAGATCACTATGGCGTCGTCGTCGTCGGTCTATGGCCTTAATTGCAAAGTGCCATTTTCGGAGCGCGACCCCATTTTTTCCGCCATTTCGCCTTATGCGGCCAGCAAGCTGGCTTGCGAGGCGCTGGGCCATGTCTGGCATCACATTTACAAGATGGATGTGGCGATGCTGCGCTTTTTTACCGTGTATGGACCGCGCCAGCGTCCGGACCTGGCCATTTACAAATTCGCCAAGCTGATTTGCGCCGGGAAACCGATACCCGTGTTTGGCGATGGCTCGGCGGCGCGGGATTACACGTTTGTGAGCGATACCGTGGATGGCGTCATGGCCTGCACCAAAAAAGAGTTCGGTTACGAGATCTTCAATCTTGGCGAGTCCGAAACCATCTCGTTGAGCTGCATGATTGAGCTGCTGGAAGGCGCGCTGGGCAAAAAGGCGGTCATTGACCGCCAGTCGCTGCAACCGGGCGATGTGCCGCTCACCTTTGCCGATATTTCGAAGGCGCGCGAAAACCTTGGTTACAATCCGCAGGTGAAATTTGAGCAGGGCATTAAGTTATTTGTGGATTGGTTCGTAAAAAACGAGAAATGAAATCAGGGTTTCATCGCGGGCATCGAAGGCGGCTGATTCGTCTCCCGCAATTCTTTCTCGTGTTGCTTTTTGAAGGTGGAGCGCAGCAGCCACCAATGTTTCAGGCCCTGGATAAAATCGTCGGAGTCGTGGACGGTTTTGGAAATGCCGGCGAGCATGTTTGAATTGGCCTGCACCTGGGCGTTGAGGTTGCTGGTGATGCCGGACAAGTTGATGAGCGTGGCGGTGATGTTCGTGTCCAGGTTGGAAACGAATAAATTGGCGTTCGCGAGCAGCGGATCGATCTGCGTGATGGTTTGGTTTACGTTGGTGTCCAGCCGGGCGATGGTGAGGTTGGCGTTGGTCAGCAACGGGTGAGTGTCCATGATGGTAATGTTCAGATTGGACGTCGCTTGCGCGGTGTTGTTGAGAATGCGGGTGATTTGGTTCGTCAACGAAAGGAAATTGGGCAGGGCGTCCTGGATCTGGGAAATCATCCCTTGCAGGCGGTCGGCCACGGGCTGGGTCTCGACCACGGGCAGCCACGCGGTGTCGTCATTGGTCCGGAACCCGCCGTAAGTGTGCTGGCGCGGATGCCACCAGGCCACGATGTAATGTTTGCCGGCCTCGGTATTGTTGTAAGCGGTTACCCAGGGGAGTTTCATGGTGGCGAGCTGTTGCAGGTTGCTGTCGTTGAGCCAGGTGTAAGCGCGGTAAACGAGGTTGGTATTTTGATCGTAGATTTCCTGGGCCAATTGCCATTGGTTTGGCTGGGAATCCACGTCCGATTTCAAATCGTCGAGGTTCGAAAAAACGGTGATGGGCTGGGTCACGCAATAGGCGTAGCCGTTGGTGCCGCGCATGACTTCGATTTGCCGCTGGTTCAAGAAGCCCGCGGGATCAACCTTCGCATACGAGTCGGACCAGATATAGCGGAAGAAGGGCTCGAACACTTCAAACTCGACGCGGACGTTTTGTTTGCTGCGCGGCGGCATGGGATGAACGCCCGTGATATGCCCGACGGAGAAGCCCATAATGGTGACGGGATCGCCGACGTCCAGGCCGGTCGAGCTGTCCACGTAGATATGGAACTTGGCTTTGACGACGAACCAGCCGCGTTGCTCGGCCACGTGATACAGGTAATAGCCGAAACCGAACAGGAGCAGCACGGTCGCCAAAAAGACAAACCAGCCGACGCCGCGTTCCATCCGGCTCAAACGTGTTCGCAATTGGGGAGTGAGATCTTGCAAGGGCATAATTTTAAAACGTCAAGGGTTTGCAGGGGTTACAGTTTCTTCGATGGGCGCGGCGAGCAGTTCCTTCACGAGCGGGTCGTTCGAGGAAATGACATCGTTCCACGAACCGAGCGGAACGAAGCTTTTGTCCTTCAACAATCCAAACCGCCGTCCGCTGCCGCGCCAGGGGCGGAAGTCGTCGGTGGTGGCGACGATGGTCAAGGGCTTGCCGCCGAGCCATTGGTGGCCGCGCGCGAGGGAATCCAAAAAGCGCAGCCACCAGAAGGAATGCCGCGCATCGAGCGCGCCGAGCGGATTGTCGGCCAGCAAAATGTCCGGCTGCAGGGTCAGCGCACGCGCCAGGCCCGCGCGCTTGTGCCAACTGCGCGGGAGGTTCGCCGGGGAGACGTCGGCGATGGGTTTGAGACCGGTCAGTTCGAGCAATTCATCGATAATTTTGCCGGCTTCCTCAGAGGTTAAATTTTTATGGTAGCGTAACGGCAGCGCGACATTTTCCGCGACGGTCAGGTAGTGAAAGAGGTCGGCGTTTTCGAAGACAAAGCCCATGCGCAGGCGATCGGCGAGGCGGGATTCGTCGAAGATTTGCGTTTCGTTACCGTAAAATTTGTAACGGCCTCCTGCGGGTGGTATCAGCCCGGCCGTGGTCATCAGGAAATCGCTTTTGCCCGAGTGCTGTGGTGCGCCGATGACCCAAAATTCGCCGCCGGCCACCGACCAGTTGATGCCTTTGAAGACGATAAACTCAGGGTCTTGCATAGCGCTGATGTCCACGCCGGTCATTTCAATCGGCAGGGCAGAGGCGGTTTCCTGATTTGCTTTGTCCGTCATAGGCTAAGGTAGAGTAAAAAGTAAACGGCATCGATGAAGACGCAGGCGATGATGCTTTCGGACGTTGCCCGGACGGCGAGGCGCGACAGTTCTTCAAGCCGCACGGGTTGGGCCAGGCCGTGGTAACACGATACGATGCCGATAAAGAATCCGAACGTACATGACTTGAGCGCCAGCAATGCGAAGTCCAGCCAGCTCAGCGAGCCGGCCAGCTCGTCGAAATATTCACCGGGTGTGAGCGGTACGTTTTGCAGGAAAACAAACAGGTAGCCGCTGCACAGCGCGGCCAGGATCAGATAAACCGTTAGCGAAAAAACGCCCAGGGTCATGCCGATGACCCGCGGCATGACGAGGTAATGGATGGGGTCGATGCCCGCCGACTCGAGTGCTTCGACCTCGCCAAGCGCGCGCGCCGTTCCCAACTCGATGACGTTGGCGTTGCCCACGCGCGCTAGCGCCAGCATCGCCGCCAGTAACGGGCCCAGTTCCCGCACGATGACCGTGACCATGATTGTCCCGATATAATTGAAGGCCCCGTATCGCGCGGCGACAGTGACGGTTTGGCCGATGGCTAAAAAACCCAGGGCCACGGCGACGAACATGTACATGGGGAACAGCCGCGAGCCGGCGCGGGAAATTTCGCGCCGAATCATGGGATGAACGACGTTGGACGCCACGTTGAGTTTTTTGACGATGACGCCCAGCGTGATGAGCGCAAAGGCCGCGATGCCCTGGGCGGTGAATAAAAAGAGAAATATCTTCCGGCCCAAATAGTCCGTATAGGTTCGCGGCAATGGCGCACGACGCAGCCATTGTTTCTCCGCTAAACCGAAAATCCTCCTTCCTTGCACGGTCTAACATAAAACCGGTTATGGTTCCCGTCAAAGAGCAATTTGCGCTGCTTTCGCTCCTTTGCTTCCGCCCGTTTTTGCGTTAATTATTTTCCGATGACGCAAGCCGAAGCCAAGAAACGCCACGCGCAACTTGCCGCTGAAATCCGCGGGCACGACCACGCTTATTACGTCGAGGCCAAACCCAGGGTTTCCGACCGCGAATACGACCGCCTTTATCACGAGTTGCTCGATTTGGAAAAAAGTTTTCCCGCCCTGGTCGCGCCGGATTCGCCGAGCCAGCGCGTTAGCGGGGAACCGCTGAAAGCATTTCGTCCCGTCCGGCATTTGCTTCCAATGCTGAGCCTGGACAACACCTATTCGCAGGACGAGGTCCGTGATTTCGTCAAGCGCATCCAAAAAATTCTGCCGGACGAAACCCTCAATTGGGCCGTGGAGCCCAAGGTGGATGGCGTGGCCATGAGCTTGCGCTATGAAAACGGCACGTTGACCGTTGGCGCCACGCGCGGCGATGGGACCACCGGCGACGATGTGACGGCGAACCTGAAGACGATTCGCAGCGTGCCCTTGAATTTGCGTTCGACGCCCGCCAAATCCAAACACGCAACATTGTTTGAAGATGGGGGGGGGATTCCCGCCCTGCTCGAAGTGCGCGGCGAAGTTTATATGACCAAGTCGGGCTTTCAAAAATTGAATGCCGAGATGACCGCCGCCGGTGAGGAAACCTATGCCAACGCGCGCAACACCGCCGCCGGTTCGCTCAAACAACTCGACCCACGCGTGGTTGCCAAGCGGCCGTTGGATGTCGTTGTTTATGGACTCGGCAAGGTCGAGGGCGCAAGTGGTTATCCGCAGACGCATACGGCTGTTTTGGACTGGCTCAAGTCTCTTGGTTTCAAGACGCCGGAAAAAATCTGGCATTGCCATTCGCTGGACGAGCTCATCGCGGCGATCAACGATCTCGATAAAATCCGCCATGACTTTCCCTACGAAACGGACGGTGCGGTCATCAAGTTGAACAACTTTGCGCAACGCGAGCGCGTCGGGTTTACGTCCAAAGCGCCGCGCTGGGCCATTGCCTATAAATATGCCGCGGAGCAGGCAAATACGAAATTGCGCGACATCACTATCCAGGTCGGCCGCACGGGCGCGTTGACGCCGGTGGCGGAATTGGAGCCTGTTTTCCTTGCTGGCAGCACCATCAGCCGCGCCACGCTGCACAACGAGGATGAGATTAAACGCAAAGACATCCGCATCGGAGATACGGTGATCATCGAAAAAGCCGGTGAGGTCATTCCCGCTGTCGTCGGCGTCGTTACCTCTAAACGGCCGCGCAGTGCCGCGCCATTCGATTTTGCCGGGCATATCCACCATAAATGCCCCGTGTGCGGCAGCCCGATTTCGCGCGATCCGCAATATGTCGTTTGGCGTTGCGAAAATCTACAGTGCCCTGCGCAAGCTACGCGGCGGCTTGAATTTTTTACCATGCGCGGCGCGCTGGACATTGAAAGTGTCGGGGGCATCGTGGCGGATAAACTGGTCGAACGTGGTCTCGTCAAGGAACCGCTTGATTTGTTTCTGCTCAAAGTGGAGCAACTTGCCACATTGAATCTTGGCACCGATGACGCGCCTCGCATCTTTGGCGAAAAGAACGGGACCAAAGCCATCCAGGCCATTGAACGCGCCAAAACGTTTCCGCTTTCGCGCTGGCTTTTTGGGCTGGCCATTCCTGATGTCGGCAAGACCACCGCGCGCGACCTCGCGACGTTTCATGAAACGATTGAAGACGTGGCGCATTCGCCATTGCTTGCAGACATTTGCGATTATCACGAAAAGACTTCGCGGTTGTCAGCAGCGCGAAAGGAAAGCCCTGAGTGCCACCAGAAACTTAAACAGGAAATTGCAGAAATCGCCGCGCGTTTAATCCAATCCAATTTTGCCGCGCCGTCGAAGAGCAAGGCCGAAAAGGAATCGGGCATCGTGACGAAAGTTGGGCCAGTCGTCGCCCAAAGCGTCCTCGACTTTTTTGCCTCCGAAAACGGCAAAAAGATTTTGAAGCGGATGAAAGAACTCGGCATCCATCCCGGGAGCGAAAAGATTTCCGCCAAAAAGGCCGCGTCGCTGCCGTTTGCGGGAAAGACCTTTGTCCTGACCGGCACTTTGCCCAACATGAGTCGCGAGGAAGCCTCGGCGAAAATCGAGTCGCTTGGCGGCAAGGTCAGCGGCAGTGTCAGTGGCAACACGGACTTTGTCCTGGCTGGTGAGGAGGCAGGTTCAAAATTGGACAAGGCGCAAAAGCTCGGCGTGAAAATCATCAGTGAGAAAGAATTTTTGGAGATGTGTGGTGGGCAGAGATAAACATGGATTTCTCACGCAGAGGATTCCAGCGGCTTCCCGACGCCGCATCACTCGGCTGAGGCTCGCGACGCAAGGTTTGTCGCTTCAATGTCGGATGCCATAGGCCACGAATCGCCGTAGGCCTCGGCGACGCCGGGGCTGGCAACCGTTTTGCCCGTGCCATTGATGATGTGGGTAATTTCGCTAGTCCCGTTCCCGGCGATATAAACGTCCATCATGTGATAAACACTCACGTTGGGATTGGCCGGTGTTTCGATGGCATTGAAACAACTAACGTTTCTGGTGCTGATAAAAACGCCGTAGATGCCGAGAGCATAAGCCTGGTGGTTCGTGACGGTATCGCTCACTTTATAAGACGCGTAACCATCCACGCCGGGCGCTTCGCTCCATATGCTTTGCGTCGGCGAGTCGTAGGGCAGCTCGGACTGGTAAAAATAAAGCCGTCCGCCGTTGCCGTTCCACAACGTCTGGTATTTCTGATGATGCTCGACGAACAGTCCATACATCGTGACGTCGTTGCCATTGACCACCAGCCCGCTTTGGCTGGGGTTGCCGGTCCAGCGCGGCCTTGCGCCCGCGCCATGGTCGGCCCGCCAAAGCCAGAGATTGTCGCCGACAACATTGTTGGCGTTGATGGTCACGCAATTAGTGGTCGCTCCCCTGAATTGGCCGCCCACCCGGCAGCAAATGTCATAGAGAAAAATCGGGTCCGACGCATGGCTCGCATGGCTCGTCGCGGTTCCCACTTCCAGCAGTGATGGCGCGGCCTTTCTTCCGGCGTCAAAAATGATGTCCGAAACTTTCACGCCATCCACATCGCCGATCGCCAGGGCGGGATTTCCATTAGGCGCTACCAGTGTTGGGAATCCGAGGCCCATGATGATGGTATCAGGGTGGTTCGCGATGATACTGTTCGTGAGGAAATAGATTCCCGGCGTGAAAATCAGGTTCAGGCCGGAGTCCAGCGCGGCGTTGATGCTGGCGGCATTGTCCGCTCCCGGTCGCGCCAGATAAAACCGGTTGAGAGGAATTGAAACGCCCGGCGTTGGGCCGTTGGCCCACGTGACGCCTGAACTGTTCGTCTCCAGATCCGGCACCATCACGAAGAAGTTATGGCCGACGTCTTCATAGAGATAGGGCTTTTCGCGGATGAGCGGTGTTTGGGCGATGACTGTGTAGGGTGGGCGTGGCCAGAACCGCGATGGCGCATTCGATACGCCCACGAATACCATGTTCCAATTATGGCCCCGCCAGCTTCCCCAGACATCGTTGCGGGAAAGCCATTGCTGCTGGGTTTTGGAATCAACCAGCCCATCAACCATCGAGTCCGCGAGGAAGCCGCCGCTGGAATAGGCGTTGGTTTCCAGATTTGCCAGATTGAGATTGCCCATGATGTGCATCCGGCGCAGGGACGTGTCCTGCGATACGGCCCAAGTCATGGTGTTGTCATTGGTGGCTGGGCGCACCGCCAGGTTTTCGCAGGCCCTCCAGAAATTGCACGTGGCGTTGTGGTTTTCCCAAACGCCCTCTGAATGCACATTGCCGGTGATGACGACATCATCCGGCATTTGGCCGAGCCCGATGACCTGCGTATAAAAGCCGAGATTGACGTCAATATTGGTATAACGACCGGGCATGAAAAAAATCGCGTAGCGTCCGGTGCCAAATTCACTTTGCTCCTGCCCGGCAAAAACGTTGTCCAGCGCGCTTTGGATTTCCGACGCGGGCATCGAAGGATTAAAGATGAGAACGTTCGTGCCGAAGTCGGGAGCGTCCGGCTCATTATCAATGGCAGCCTGAACCTCGCCGGTCAGGGCAAGGCACACAGCGGACAAGATCAAGATTCGCATACGAGTGTTCATCCGAGACGCCTGAAACGGCAGGCACACAAGGATCTTAGCAGGGAAACAGGGAAGACAAGCTTGTTAATACCCCTATTTAGGGTGGTTGAGGCAAATGCGACCAGCAACCTTCCCGGGAAGGAATAATATTAAAATGCAACCGCGCTGAGCCGTTCCAATGCCGCTCAGGGTTTTTTCTTTTTTTTGATTTTTTCGTCCTGAAAGAAGATGGAAAAGAGCAGCCACAGGCCGTCGGCTCCCGCGCCCGTTTTCCAGAGCAGGGCGGCGATTTCCTTGTATCGTTTCAGATGGATGGTTTGGAATTTTATCTTCATTTTTGTTCCTCGTTAAGGCGCTCGTTAAGGTTCCAGGCGGCGCTGATGAGCGCGATGTGCGTGAGTGCCTGGGGAAAATTCCCGAGGTGCTCTCCGCAGGGGCCGAGCTGTTCGGCATAGAGACCGACGTGATTGGCATAGCCGAGGGCCTTCTCAAAAATAAAGCGCGCCTGCTGCAAATCGTTCGCGCGTGACAGACATTCCACATACCAGAATGAACACATCGAAAATGTCCCTTCGTTCCCATCAAATCCATCCGGCGCGGCTTTCTCCGGCAAATAGCGGTACACGAGCGAATCCTGGACGAGGTCTTTTTTGATTGCCTCCAACGTGGACATCCAGCGCGGGTCGATGGGGCTGATGAATTTGACCATGGGCAGGAGCAGGCAGGCCGCATCCACGGTCTTCGAGCGTTTGTATTGCACGAACGATTTCAGTTTCGGATTCCAGAAATCGACATAGATGCTGCGGTAGATTTCGTTGCGGGTGCGCAGCCAGCGAACGAGCGGGGCAGGGTAGGAGCGTTGCTGGGCAATCTTCATGGCGCGGTCGATGGCGAGCCAGCACATGGCGCGGGAATAGAGAAATTGCCGGGGCCCGCCGCGCACTTCCCAGATGCCGGTGTCCGGTTTTCTCCAATTTTTGCAGACCCATTCCACAATCGCCACGAGGTCCACCCAGAAATCGTAAGAGATCGGCTGGCCATGGCGGTTGTAGATATAAATGGAATCCATCAGTTCGCCATAGATGTCCAATTGCAATTGTTCCGATGCGGCGTTCCCGATGCGAACGGGCCGTGATTTTTCGTAGCCCTCAAAATTCTTCAGCACTTTTTCCGGTAATTCGTGGCTGCCGTCGAGGCGATACATCACCTGCAGCGGGCGGCCCGGCTTTTGTTCCCGGCAGCGCTCTTCCATCCAAAGCATGAACGCCTGCGCTTCTTCGGTATAGCCCAGCCGCATAAGCGCATAGAGTGTGAACGACGCGTCGCGGATCCACGTATAGCGATAGTCCCAGTTCCGTTCGCCGCCGATTTTCTCGGGCAACGCAAACGTCGGCGCGGCCACGATGGAGCCGTGCGCCTGCGAGGTCATGAGCTTTAAGGCCAGCGCGGAGCGGTTCACCATTTCACGCCAGCGTCCACGGTATTTCGAACGCGAAATCCAGGTGAGCCAGTAGTTCATCGTTTCCTTGAAGGCCTCGGAAACATAATCCTCGCGGGCGGACAACGAATCCTCATCTCCATCGGCTTCCTCCAGGATGAAGAAAGCGGTTTGGCCGTCCTTTAATTTGAACCGCGCCACGGCCTCCCCGTTTTCGCCCTTCAAGGGGACGCTGGAACGCAACAAGAGCGCGGGCAGGCTTTTTTTATCGGGAACGAAATAAAATTTGCGCGACTTGCGCTCGATCTTATGGTCCGCGCGGCCATAATCGAATTTCGGGGCGCATTGCATTTGGAACTCAATTTCGCCGCGCACCACTTTGACGCGTCGCACCAGGGTGTGGCGATGGCCGAGATGGTGCATGGCCATGAAGTCCGACATATCCGCGATGCCCGCCTCGCCCATGAAACGCGTGAGCAGGATATTCGTGTCCGGGAAATAACGCTGGCGGTTTTTGAAATGGCCGGCGGCAGGAGCAATACGAAAACGGCCGCCGCGTTTGGCATCCAGCAGCGCGGCAAAAATGGTAGGCGAATCGAACCGCGGGAAACACATGAAATCGATCGAGCCGGAAATGCCCACTAGAGCTATGGTCGCGAGGTCGCCAATGACCCCGTAATTCTCAATCGGCTGATACTCCTCCATGGTTATAAGCTGGCATAGGTTCGGGCAGTTCGCAAATGCGACCACTACCGTTTAGGCCAACGTGTTGCCGGTGAACGGTTGCGGCAACGGTTGAAAAAAGGAGGCGTCGCTCAACGCCGCTTGAAAACTTTACCGACGGCGGCCTGGTCCACAGGCTTGACGATGAGGTCGTCGATGTTCACATGCGGCGGGCGAGTGGCGACCCAGACGAGGATGTCCGCGATGTCCGAGGCAGTGAGGGGGTTGGTTCCTTCGTAAAGTTTTTTTGGCGGCGGCGGCATCGCCTTTGAAGCGCACGAGGGAAAATTCCGTTTCCGCCAGGCCGGGGTCCACACTGCTGACGCGGATGCCTGTGCCGAACAGTTCCAGCCGCAAGGTGCGGGTGATCTGCAATTCCGCGGCTTTGGCGGCGCAATAAGCGCTCCCGCCCTCGTAAGCCGTGTGCCCGGCCACGGAGCCGATGTTGATGATGCTTGCGCCGTCATCGTGCGGGATCAACGGCAGCGCGGCACGGGTCATGCGCAGGATGCCCAGGACATTGGACTGGAACATCGCCTCCCAATCGGCGTCTTTGCCCTGCGCGATGGTGTCCAGGCCATGCGCGCCGCCGGCGTTGTTGATGAGGACGTGGAGGCTGCCGGTCTTTTCTTTGGCCCAGGCGATGAATTTCTCGACGCTCTCGGTTTTGGCGACGTCGAGGAAATGGAAATGCGCTTCGGCGGCGCCGACTTGTTTGGCTTCGGCGGCGACTTGTTTCAGGCGGTCTTCGCGGCGCGCGCCGAGCAGGAGTTTCGCTCCTTCCGCCCCAAAGGCGATGGCTGCCGCCGCGCCGAAGCCGGAGGATGCGCCGGTGATAAGCACCCATTTATCCTTGAGCGAAAATTTCATAGCAGGAAAATTCTATGGAAGTGGCGGTGAGTCAAAGAAAAAAGGAAGGACCTTTGGCGTGGTGGGTAATGCACCGGGCATGGCACACGGGGCAAAGGATTCATTTTTTGGCCGGTTTCGGTTTGCATTTGGTTTGGTTTCCATAATTCCCGCGCCATTGTTAGGCAAAATGAATACCGAAAGAGCGATAAAGAGGGCGTTTGCAGACCGTTTTTACCCCAAATCAAGGGTTCTAACCACAAATCAACGGTTGATTTAGGGTAACCCGCTGTTGACTTGGGGTTAGGATTGGGTGGTGCCGGAATGCAAAACAGGGAATTTAACCACGGATGGACTCGGACAAACACGGATTGCTCGCGCATAGACGCAGGGATGGATGCCAAAAATTGAATCGATATGGGCTGACAGCGACGGACAAGGGCGATCTCGGGAGCCAGAGTCCAGATGTCAGGAGACCGAGGGCACAAAGAGGGCGAAATGGGAAAGCAGATGAGTCCTCTCCGGCGCCCTTTCAGGGCGCGAGGGCAACGGGAGCGATTACCGGGGATGTTATCCCCGGCTAATCTCCCACAGCCCTCCGGGCTGTCCGGGCAAAGCGCCGCTACCGGTCGTAATGATTTTAAATCAATCATGCCGGCAGTTTAGCTTAAGAACGAGGAATCTCTTAGTTCGTCACTACCCCAAAAAACAGAATCCAGAATTCAGGAGCCAGAACACGGAATTGATCATGGACGAACACAGATTCTGCCATCCCTTGCGGGGATTATATCTTGCGCATCCAGCGTTAGATAATTGGCGAAGAAAAGCGGCGTCGCGCTGCGCTTGCCGCCGCAGTCCAAGACGCAAGCGCTAATGTGCGATAATTGCGAATCAATTATGGGGGCAGTTTAGTGGATACTTTCGCAATTCTATAGTTCGTGACTACCTCTATTTTGGATGCACGAGTTGACTCGCTTCCGCCTACGCCAAGGCTTCGGCGCGACAGGCAGCGCCCGCTTGCTCGGTCACTACGTGACCTATATTCCGGCGGGGCGGAATATATTCCTCTCGCCATTTCCCAAATGGCTTCCGCCTTCGCCAAGGCTACAACGGACAGGCAAGTGTTCGTCACTACCTCTATTTTGCCCGATAATTTGCATGACCACTGCTTTGCAATTCGCATTTATTAATGAGGAAAAATAGCTAACATTCTATGAATGAGGAACCATAAGCATGGCATTAAAAACGCTCGGAATATCCGGTGAGGGGACTTAAAAGATGAAGACATTTTTCTGCGATGATTGCGGCAGCCTGCTTTTTTTCGAGAACACCCAATGCGTTAATTGCAAACATACGCTTGGGTTTTTGCCGGATATCCAGGACTTAAGCGCGTTGGAACCTGAACCGCCGGACCAATGGCGCGCATTGGCATCCCCGGCCAAAGGGAGAATTTATCGCCAGTGCCAAAACTATCGCAACCATAAGAGTTGCAACTGGTGTGTGCCTGTCGAAGACCAGAATGCCTTCTGCATTTCCTGCCGGATGGATAAAACGATTCCCGACCTGTCTGTGCCGCCCAACCTGGAACGCTGGCGTAAAATTGAAACCTCCAAGCGGCGGTTGATTTATACATTGAGGCAACTGCAATTGCCACTGGAGGGGAGGGAAGGGCGTCCGCCGTTGCGATTCAGTTTTCTTGCCGATGTTCCGGGCAGCGCGCCGGTCCTCAGTGGACACGATGATGGCTTGATCACGCTGAACATTGCGGAAGCGGACGATGCAGAGCGCGAAAAACGCCGGGTGAATTTGCACGAACCTTATCGCACCCTGCTGGGACATTTTCGACATGAAAGCGGGCATTATTATTGGGATCAGCTCATCGCGAACACGCCCCGGCTGGCGCGGTTCCGGAAATTATTCGGCGACGAAACGCAGGATTATACCGCCGCGCTGAAGACACATTATGAACAGGGCGCGCCGCCTGACTGGCAAACGCGCTTGATTAGCGCCTATGCGAGTTCGCATCCGTGGGAAGATTGGGCGGAAACATGGGCGCATTATTTGCATATCACGGATACAATCGAAACGGCGGCGGGTTTTGGCATTTCGCTCGCCCCCAAGCATCCGGCGGCCAAAGTGATGACGACTGACACCAAAAAAGCCACCGGCCCAAAAAACGATTTCGATGATATCCTGAAACACTGGTTTCCACTGACGTATGCTTTGAATTCCTTGAATCGGGGAATGGGGCTGTCCGATTTGTATCCGTTTGTATTGTCCGACCCGGTCACCCAAAAATTACGTTTCATTCATGAGACGGTGACGGAAGTGCGGAAAAATAGTTAGTTTGTCATTACCTTTAATGGAGGGGATAGGTGACAAGAAATCGTGGACGGACGCGTTTATATTTTTATCGGATGAAATATGACGAGTATTGCGCCGCCCAATGCAAGCAATCCAATAATTATGCCCGTGGCAACACCCAGCCAAAAACTGATCGGATTGGTTTGACGATAAGTTTCGCCATAACGGGTCCTGACTTTCCCTTCTTTTAAGGATTTTACTGTGAACCAATAAAAAATGTAGATCCCGACAACGCAAAAACCATATACAATAAAAGCGTTTAGAACAAATTGCATAGCCTATTTATATAGTGGTGGCATCGTGTTGCTGACGACAAGCAGGCATTAAACCCGTTGAAATTGCCAAATTTACACGATTTTATGGTTATTCGCCCTGCCAAAAAAGTTAAAATTACCCCTTGCATTCAAGTCTCCCTTTGATATGCTTTGCGTTCCGTTTCTCCCAAAAAGGAACGGTTGGTTCACGGCAAATCCGTGACGCAAAAATATGAAAAGCAGACTTTACGATAAATACAAGAACGACGTGGTGCCGGCGCTGAAGCAAAAGCGCAACTACAAGAACGTGCACCAGATTCCCCGCCTCGAGAAAATCGTCGTGAACATGGGTGTGAGCGCCTCGCTCGAAAAGGGCGCCATTGACGATGCCTCCAAGGATTTGTCGATGATCACGGGTCGCAAACCGGCCATCAGCAAATCGCGCCACAGCATCGCCCAGTTCAAATTGCGCGAGAACCAGCCGATCGGCTGCCGCGTGACACTGCGC
>Ga0206868_10231_pt1 | contig 14269 bp, 13 predicted proteins | sample Alteio_BWOrgCont_38_FD_152901 | JGI IMG/M metagenome (GOLD analysis project Ga0206868, IMG submission 152901) | Enriched cells from forest soil in Barre Woods Harvard Forest LTER site, Petersham, Massachusetts, United States -... | ecosystem: Environmental > Terrestrial > Soil > Temperate forest >... | reverse complement strand
CGATATCGCCCGACCGCAGTTTGTAGCGCAGCGGGACGATGCGTCCGTTCACCTTCGCGCCGACGCAGGTGTGACCGACTTCGGTGTGAATCGTGTAAGCGAAATCGAGCGGCGTGGCCTCACGGGGAAGGATGACAATCTTCCCCTTCGGCGAGAAGGTGTAAACCTCCTCGGGATAAAGATCGATCTTGAGGCTGGAAAGAAACTCGCCAGGATCCTGTACGTCGCGCTGCCATTCGACGACCTGCCGCAGCCATGCCAGCCGCTGTTCATCCTTTGCGGAGATCGGGCCGTCCTTGTATTTCCAGTGCGCGGCGATGCCTTCCTCCGCCATTTTGTGCATCTCTTCAGTGCGAATCTGCACCTCGAAGGGATTGCCATTTTCCGCGATGACCGTAGTGTGCAGCGACTGGTAGAAATTCGGCCGCGGCATGGCGATGAAATCCTTGATGCGTCCCGGCACCGGCCGCCACAGGTTGTGAATGATGCCGAGCACCGAATAGCAATCGACGACGCTCTTGGTGATGATGCGGAGCGCGTACATGTCGTAGATCTGCTCGACGTCGATATGCTGGCGAAGGAGTTTCTGGTTGATTGAGTAGAAGCGCTTGATGCGGCTCTCGACCTTGGCCTCGATGTTGTTCTCTTTAAGCTTGCCGGAGATGATGCCCTTCACGTGCTCGAGGAATTGTTCACCGGCCTTGCGGCGGGCTTCCACGGCTTCCGCCACACGCTGGTAGCCGACAGGATCGACGTAGGGGAATGCCAGGTCTTCGAGTTCGCCGCGCACGCGGCCCATGCCTAGCCGGTGGGCGATTGGCGCATAGATTTCAAGCGTTTCGCGGGCGATTTTTTCCTGCCGCTCCTTCGAGAGATGTTGCAGCGTCCGCATATTGTGCAGGCGATCGGCGAGCTTGATGAGCACCACGCGGATGTCATCGACCATCGCGAGGATCATCTTGCGCACGTTCTCGGCTTGCGCTTCTTCGCGCGATGCGAAATCGATGCGGCTGATCTTGGTCACGCCCTCGACGATGTGCGCGACCTGCTCGCCGAATTCGGCCTGGATTTGCTCGATCGTGACCGAGGTGTCTTCGACGGAATCGTGGAGTAGCCCCGCGGCTATGGCCGTGGTGTCGAGCCGCATGTCCGTGAGGATGATGCCGACTTCCAAGGGATGAACTAAATAGGGTTCGCCGGAGGCGCGGGTCTGGCCGGCGTGATGCTTCTGGGAGAACTCGTAGGCCTTCTTAACGAGCTCGATATCGTCTTTGGGTCGGTTCTGGCGGACGAGGTTCAGCAGGTCGCGGTAGCGCGTGGCCGATAGAACATTGGTCGCGATTTGCTGGCGGAGCGTCGCCATAATCCATTATAGCTGCTCGGTTCGATTGCGGCACCTGCGCTGCTTCTGGTGCGAGCGGGCGTTGTGTGCGCCGCGTCACTGCGCGTCGCGTTCGGCTTTGTAGAATGATCAGCGGGTGAATCATGCGCTATTGCCGATTTGTGTATCGCGGACAGCCAAAGTACGGCCTGATCGAGACCGAGAACACGCGCGACTACATCGTGCGCGCGATCGCGACCATGCCGCAGGATTACAACACCTTCGCAGGCGCAGAGCCGCTGCATCTCGCGCTCGAGGAGGCCGAGCTCCTGGCCAGCGTCGTGCCGAGCAAGATCGTCTGCATCGGACGCAACTACATCGCGCATGCTAAGGAACTCGGCCATGAAATCCCGACGTATCCTCTGATCTTCATGAAGCCAACGTCGTCGATTATTGCGCCAGGCGCGGAGATCAAACGGCCTGCCAAGCTCTCGCAGCGGGTGGATTACGAGGGAGAACTCGGCGTAATCATCGGCCGCGAGTGCCATCACATTCCGGAAGGTCATGATGTGCGCTCCTACATCCACGGCTACACCGTGGTGAACGACGTGACCGCTCGCGATTTGCAGAACAAAGACGGCCAATGGACGCGCGCCAAGGGCTTCGACACATTTTGCCCGGCCGGGCCCATCGTCAACGACGCCCTGGATCCGTGGGGTGGCGTAGAGGTGGAGACTCGCGTAAACGGCGAAGTCCGCCAGCACGGCACGACCAGCAATTTCATTTTCCCGCTCGACGTGATCATCCGCTTCATCGCCGATGTCATGACCCTCTTCCCCGGCGACCTGATTGCCACCGGGACGCCAGAAGGCGTGGGGCCCGTGATCGCAGGTGATGTGGTTGAGGTCACTGTGGCTGGCATCGGTACGCTGCGCAATCCGGTTGTCGACGAATAATCGTTTCCGCACGCAAAGAAAAACGCCTCGCTTGCGCGAGGCGTTTTTCGGTTAAGGGTTGGAGTTTACCGCTTCGGTTTCTCGTTCTTCGGTGGCGGCGGAGCGCTGTGCGCTGGCGGTGCGCTCGAATGCGCCGGAGCCGAACTTGCGTGCGACGGAGGCGGAGTCGAGGTATGCGGCGTGCTTGCCGTGTGCGCCGGCGGCGTGCTCGAGGTATGTGCCGGTGGCGTACTGGTTGTGTGCGATGGCGTGCTCGCCGCGTGCGTTGAACTGCTGGCGGTCGGCGGCTTCGGTACGCTGTGTGTACTCGAAGCAGTCGAGGCGCTGGCGGTGTGCGATGGCGTCGAGGCGTTAGTGTGTGTCGAGGCACTCGCACTCGGCGGTTTTGGAACATTGTGCGTGGAGGCCGACGAAGCCGCTGCCGGCGTCTTCGATGCCGGAGGCATATTCTTCGGGGTCGCCGTTAATGCAGCTTTATTCACGGTTCCACCCGCCGCTTTCGCCGGGACGGCTGACTTGAAATCACCAGCTTTGCCTGTTGCTGCGATCGCTGGCTTGCCGCCATTGTTTTTCGCGAGCAGCTGCGGATTGCTGGCAGCGGTGTGCTCGTGCGACGTCTGTTCCGAGGTCGGCTGGACGTGTTTCTCGTTGGCCGCCGCAGTCTCCTGCGCAGTCGGCTTCGCTTGTACGCCACCCGGTCCGTTAAAGCTCGTGTGGTTATTGTTGACGACAGTCGTGTTGTTGATGACCGTCTTATTCACATAAACGTTGGTAATGTTGGTACGGTTCACATTCATGACCGCGGTGTTATAGAAGAACGCGCCACCGCGCCACTCACCACCACCGAAGCCGATGCCACCATAGCCGAAGCCATAGTTCACGCCGCCATAAAAGCCGATGTGCTCGCCCCAGTAGCCGCCGTGCCATCCGTAAAAGCCGCCTTCAAAACCCCAATAACCTGGCGTCCAGAGGAAGCCTGGCTGCGGTGCCGCAACCCAGGTTCCGGGAACCCAGAAATAACCGTCATCGCCCCACGACCAATAGCCGGGCGTCCACATGAATCCAGCGCCTGGACACATGGGTTGTTCATAGACAGGAAGGGGCGGCGGAGCCACCGTGATGTTGACAAATACGCCCGCGAACGATGCCGCCGATAACCCAAGCAGCATTGCTGCGAGCACAAGCGGGCGGATAAAGCGATGCATACGCATAGTTCAAACCTTTCGTAGGTGCAACTGCTGACGAAGCGCGCGATTTTTCGATCAGTGCGTCTGTAGCAAGTAAACCCAATCCCGGGCCGCTAGTTGCATGCACAAAGGTGGTGTTCGCGAATCGCGGTCTGGGAAAGCGCAACTGTCTGTGGGCCGAAAGCTTACGGCAGAGCTGGATGAAAGTCTAGGGGGATGTACAGTCTGCCCACGTTCAGATTCCATTTCAGAGCTGCTGGTTGTATCCGGTAAAAGACAGCTTCAATATTGAAGTTTCCTTCGACCGCCCGAGGCGGATACTATCGTTCCAACAGGACGCGCCCTTCGTGATCATCCACCTTCGTCTGTACTCGCTTTCGTTTGTCGCGCTCAGCGCAGCCGCAGCTGGCTTCGCGTGGCTTTCTCTCGGCAAGCGCAAGAAGCGCGACCGCGAACAGGAACGAAGATTGCGGCTTAGCAAGATGGGACGGCTCACCGACGGCACGGCCACAGATGTCCAGGAGGGCCGTGATGAACACGATCAGCCGGTGCAACTGCTCATCTATCACTACGATGTGGCCGGAGTTTCCTACGAGGCATCGCAGGACATCACCAAGCTCAACGAGATCATCGATGTGCACTCGTGCCAGATCGGTATGCCCGCATCGGTGAAGTACGATCCGCAGAATCCGGGAAACTCGATTGTGATCTCGGAAACCTGGAGCGGTCTTCGGAAATAGCGCGAAATCTGCATCTTTCCGGCAATTTGGGACTCTGTTCTAACAGGGAGTCTCTTACCCGCGCTGTAAAATAGAGCTGAATGTCCAGTTTGCCTTTGCCGATCGCCGTCTTCCTGGCCGGGCTTTTGTCCTTTCTTTCGCCCTGCGTGCTCCCTTTAGTGCCGGGATATGTCTCGCTCATTTCCGGTACCAGCGTCGACGACCTGCAATCCGCCGATCGCAAGCTCAGCCGCACCGTTCTCTTGAATTCCGTGATGTTTATCCTGGGCTTCAGCGCAGTCTTCATCGCGCTCGGAGCAGTCGCAACCGGCATCGGCCAGTTCATGAACATCTATCGCCGCCAGTTGATGCAGGTGGCGGGTGTGGTCATCATCATCTTCGGGCTGCACCTTATCGGCGTATTTCAGATCAAGGCACTACTCGGCGATAAGCGCCTGCATGACATCAAAGGCGGTGGCACGGCCATTGGCTCATTTCTCATCGGCTTTGCCTTCGCCTTCGGCTGGACACCATGCATCGGTCCGATCCTCGCCGGAGTGCTCGTGATTGCCGGCTCGCAAGATACGGTGATAAAAGGCATTCTCCTGCTGGCTGTCTATTCCGCCGGATTGGCCGTTCCGTTTCTGCTGACTTCGCTGGGTGTCGAGCGCTTTCTGGCGTTTTACTCGCGCTTCCGTCGTCATTTGCACACGGTTGAAGTGGTCAGCGGAGTGTTCCTGGTGATCGTCGGCGGCCTTATCCTGACGCGCCATTTCACGATTTTGTCGAGCTACTTATCATTCCTGAACCGATTTTCACTCTGAGGACTTTTTGAAGAAGAACGTCGCAATCCTGGGTTTCGCCATCGTGGTCATCGCGGCCATGCTGTTTGTCGGCAGCAACGTCGCGCGCAAGCGCCAGGCGGAGGCCGCACGCACCGGAGCGCTCGTTCCCGGTCAGGTAGCCGGCAAAGTGGCCCCGGATTTCACGGTGAAGACGCTCGATGGCAAAACGCTGAAACTCTCCGAACTCCGCGGCCATGCGGTGGTGCTGAACTTCTGGGCGACATGGTGCCCCCCTTGCAAGATGGAACTGCCCTGGTTCGTGGATCTCCAGAAAAAATACGGGCCGCAAGGGCTCCAGATCGTTGGTATTTCCGAGGACGAAGGCGGGAAAGACAAAGTTGCCGCTTTCGTAAAAGAGATGGGCGTGAACTACCCGATCGCGATGGATGACGTAAACGTATCGGAGAAATATGGCGACGTGGAAGATCTCCCGACCACGTTTTATATTGACCGCAACGGTAAGATCGTTGAGTTCGCCATGGGCCTCGTGGATCGCAGTGAGATCGAAGACAAGATGAAAGCCGCGCTGGCCAATTGACGGAGATCGTATGAAAAAGCATGTCTGGCTAATTGCAATCGCCGCATTATTCCTATCGATTGTGGCAAACGCACAAAATGAATTTGGCACCGGCAAGCCATCGGTGCAGGTGCTGAGTATCGACAGCGCACCCTTGCAGAGGGGCAAAGCGGCCACCGTGACGCTCAATTTCCGCGTCGCGCCGGGATTTCACATTAATTCCAACCATCCTAACTCCGAGCTGTTAATTCCTACCGTGCTCAAACTCGACCCGCCCACCGACCTGTCGCTCGGAAATATGACGTATCCAGCCGGACAAGATCTCTCTTTCGCGTTTGCGCCTGACGAGAAACTCAGCGTCTACACCGGCGATTTCACAGTGCAGGCGACGACGCGCACGATTGGTTCGGTCCACGCCGGAACTTATCGCATTCACGGCGAGCTGAAGTTCCAAGCCTGTGACAACAGCGCCTGCTATCCGCCGAAATCGGTGCCGGTGGCCTTTGACGTGAAAGTGGTGAACCCACCGTCGACAAGGGTCTATCACAACCCCGCCCAGAGTCCGGACGTCCACTAGCAAAACAAAAGACACGCCGAGGCGTGCCTTTTATCAGACGAAGCAGAATTTTTAGTTGCGGCCTACGCGACCCAGTTCATCCACTGTCAAGCTCGAAGGCGCTCCTTGCGGCGGATTGCTGGCCTGCGCCCGCGCCAAGAACGACGCTCCACTTACCTCGACCGAGTAGCTGTAAGGTCCGCGCGTGGTTCGTGCCATTTGCAACTCGCCGCTTGAAATCAAATCATCGAGCGAGACGTACTTGCCATTGGCCGCCATGTAGCGCTTTTCGGCGTTTCCAATTGCCAGCAGGTCGTTTTGAACTCCGGTGATTTCGACGGTTGCCTGGGGTGCGCCGTTCGCCGGCGACACGACCTTGCTCGCCTTGAGATAGAAAAACATCCCGAATGCGAGCACCAGGATGACGCCAATAAATCCGATCGCTCTTCCCATAGGCTGGAGGATAGTGCCCTCGCCCCGCTCTGCCTAGATGACTTTAGTGATGAGCCAAACTCGGGACTAGGCGATTTGCTTCGCCCGTTTGAGCCGTGCGACCGTCTTTTCGCGCCCCAGATTCACCATCACCGCAAAAAGGCTGGGTGCAACCGCTTGTCCGGTGAGCGCTACCCGTGCGCCATTAATCAATCCACCGGCTTTCACCCCCTTCGCCGTCGCGAATTCGCGCAATACTTGCTCCGTGCTCGCCTCGGTGAATTCCGCAGCATTGGCATACCGCTCAGCCAACTCCACGAGCATCTCTCGGACGGTTGTGTCCTTCAGGAACTTTTCGACCGCTGCCGGATCGTTTTCATAAGCATCGGTGAAAAATGCTCGGAACGAATTGGCGAAGTCCTTCAAATTTCGCGCCCGGGGCTTGAGCAACTCGATCGTCGCCAGCAAATGATCGCGATCAGCGCTCGGTGCGAAGTTGGCTTTCTTCCACTCTTCTTCGATCAGCGGCAGAAGCTTATCGGCGGGATAAGCCCGAATGTATTCAGTGTTGAACCAATCGAGCTTCGGCCGATCGAACACCGCGTTGGAGTGCGAAATGCCATCAAGCGAAAACAGGCGGATCAGTTCCTCGTCACGCAAGACCTCCGGCGAACCGGGCGGCGGCGTCCAGCCAAGCAGTGAAAGGAAGTTGCGGAACGCCTCAGGCACGATGCCTTCGTCCTTGTACGAGATCACGCTGGTTGCGCCGTGACGCTTGCTGAGCCGAGTTTTGTCGGGGCCTAGGATCAGCGGCACATGCGCGAACACCGGCAACGGTGCGCCCATCGCCTGGTAGAGCAGCACTTGCTTTGGCGTATTCGAGATATGGTCCGCGCCACGCAGGATATGCGTGATTTTCATGTCCACATCGTCCACGACCACGCTCAGGTGATACGTTGGAACCCCATCCGAACGTAGCAATACGAAGTCTTCCAGCTCCGGATTGGCAAACTCCACCTCGCCAAACACCGCGTCCTGAAACTTCGTGCTCCCGGATTCTGGCACTGCAAATCGCACCGCGCAAGCTGCCCCCGAATGCTTTCGCGCAGCAACTTCTTCGCGTCCGATCTTGCGGCAGCTCTCATCGTATTGCGGCGCGCGTCCAGCAGCCGTGGCGGCCTGACGCCGCTGCTCGAGCTCTTCCTTGGTGCAGAAACAGTAGTATGCGTGTCCGGACGCTACCAGCTTCTCGGCCGCGGCTTTATAGAGATCCATCCGTTGGGTCTGAAAAAACGGGCCTTCATCCCAGTCCAAACCCAGCCATCGCATGCCGACCAGGATGCCCTCCACCATCTCTGGGGTGGAGCGTTCGAGGTCAGTATCTTCAATGCGGAGCACCAGGGTCCCGCCAACGTGGCGTGCATAAAGCCAGTTGAAAAGGGCGGTGCGAGCACCCCCGACGTGCAGGTAGCCGGTGGGAGAAGGAGCGAAACGGACACGGACAGGAGAGGAATCAGTCATAAAGGTCAACCTTACAGATTACAACGAACTGATTCTGTTGGTATTTGGCAGCTTTTCGCGTTGGCCCTACGTAACCGGTTCGTCGGGCCAGCGAGGTTACCTTGGGTACTCAACTTTAGTACCTTCCGTAACGGTGACCATGTGACCGGAAGTCCTTATAGTTACAGCACTTAAAGGGAACAGTCGCAACTTGAAGGCTGTCCCGCTGCTGCCCCAAGAAACGCATGGCGCCTATTTTGGCTGGAACCGTCTTTGTGCCCGGGCTCGTCGCCCTAGCGTTCCTGCTCGTCTTCGCATATCTCCAGCGGCAGTCCTCCGAACGTTATTTCCGTTCCTGGCAGTGGTTCTGGTTCGCCGACACCGTTTATTACGTTCTGGTCGCTGTATCCGTGCAGCGCCCGCATCTTCAAAGTCTTGCGACCTTGGCCCACACGGCGGAAGTGTGCAGCGCCGTCGCGCTCTTTATCTCCGCGCGTGGATTCAGCAAGACCAAGCCGCCAACTTGGCCGAAATATGTGGTCGTCACCGCGCTCGTCTACTGGGCCGCTCTCCATGCCATTGCGCCGCTACGCCTGTTTTTGATCCGGTATGTGCACGCATGGCTGGCCGTGCTCGTAATCCTGCTCATGGCCGCAATCGAGTACGCGCGCGTTTCCTATCAGCGCGACTCGGTCGGTCTGCGCTGGATGACCGGCTCCATCCTGCTCTGGATCGCCATGCTGGCAGGTTCGGAGATTCCGGCCTCCCTCGCAGTCGGCTACTACCTGCATCAAGCCACGGCTTATCTGGAACTGATGCCGTTGCTCCTGCTTGGCACCGCCATGGTGGTCGTTCTCTTCGACGACGAACGCCGGGTGATTCAGGACAATGCGCTGGCATTTTCCTCGCTCGACGTTGACCCAACCATGCCTCTTACTCGTGACCAGATTCGTCCGAGTATTGAGAATTTACTGGGCCGCTTGATGAGCGTTTTGCGTATGGAACAGGCCGTGCTTTACATCTCCGAGCCGTGGCGCGGCAGCCTTCCGTCCGTGGCGCGCGGCTTCGACGAGGAGTTCGTACAAAAACTCGAAGCCAACGAAGCCGGAGATTGCCTCGCCGATCTTGCCTTCCGACGCGGCGGAATTGTAAGCATCAAGTCGCTCAGCGATCTCACCGGACTCATGCGCTCCAGCGGAAGCCGCGGCTTCTCCTCGCTGCTTGCCGTATTGAAAGAGCAGGGCATTTCGGAGATGAGCGCCGTCTGCCTCCAAACCCGCGAACGCAACATGGGCGTGGTCATCTTTCCGCACTCCAAAAAATTCATAGTGAGCGCCAGCAGGCTGCGCCTGTTGCTCTCGCTGAGCATGCAGGTTGGTATGACGCTGGAAAATTACCTGCTCGTGCACGATGCCCAGCGACGCACCAAGGAATTTGAGCTGCTCACCCAGATCGGCCAAGTCATCAGTTCGCGCCTCGACCCCGATGAAGTCCTCGCGGCAGTGCATCGCGAGCTCGGGCGCTTGTTCGATACCAGCAATTTTTATGTGGCGTTTCTTGAAGGCCACGAGCTTCGATATGAGTACGAGGTTGTCGGCGGTGTAAAGCAGGCCAAGCGCTCCCGTAAGGTGAAGAACGGCCTGAGTGATTTCGTTATTCGTACGGCGCAGCCCATCTTGATTCGCTCTGACATGAAGCACATCAGCCAGCGACTCGGCATCGAGAACAGCGACCATCCTGCGAGCTGCTTCGTGGGGGTGCCGATTCGCATTGGCGCCATTAGCGTGGGGGTGGTTGCCGCGCTCAACTTTGACCGCGAATTTGTGTATGAGCAGCGTGACGTAGAAGTTCTCGCCACCGCCGCGGGGCAAGTCGCGGTTGCGATTGAAAACGCACGCATGTTCGCGCAGGAGCAGCGCCGTACCCGTTACCTTTCGTTCCTTAACAACGTTTCGCAGACCGCGATTTCCAGCCAGAACGCCGAAGAGATGCTGGAAGAAATCGTTGGTCAGATCCAGAAGAACTTCAACTACGACCACATCGGTATCGGCATTCTCGATTACGCGACCAAGGAGATCGAAATCAAGGCTGAAGCCGGAACCACGGCGCATGCCAAGGGCAAGCGCGTAGCTCTCGGCGTCGGCGTACTCGGCCGCGTCGCGCGCACCGGAGATACCTCGCTGGTGCAGGACACGACGGCGACGCACCTCGCCGGCATCTTGCCCGACTCGCGTTCCGCGCTCTGCATTCCGATCTCGTACGCCGAGACTCTGCTCGGCGTGCTCAACGTCGAGAGCCGCCGTGAAAACGCGTTCGCGGAAGAAGACACGCTGCTGCTCCGCACGCTGGCCGACTTGCTTGCGACCGCGCTGCACAACGCATTCGTCTTCCAGAAAATGCAGCAGCAGTCGATCACCGACGGCCTCACCGGTATCAAGACGCGTCGCTTCTTCCTCGAGGCTCTGCAATCCGAATGGAAGCGCGCCTCGCGTTCTACGCGGCCGTTCTCGGTGGTGATGATCGACCTCGACAAGTTCAAGCAGGTAAACGACAGCATGGGCCACCTCGAAGGCGACCTCGTCCTGGCTCGCCTCGCTCGCTTGCTGGAACAGAAATGCCGCCAGTCCAATGTTGTTGCCCGCTTCGGCGGTGATGAGTTCGTCATTCTTATGCCGGAAACTGGCGTCGACCAGGCTCAAATTCTCGCCGAGCGCCTGCGCCTTTGGATCGCCACTGATCCCATGCTCAGCGAGCATCAGATCACGGGCAGCTTCGGCGTAGCCACGTACCCGCTGCACGGCTCGACCGTGGAAGACATCGTTCGCGTCGCCGACGCCGGCATGTATGTCTCGAAGCACGCGGGCGGCAACAAGGTCGCAACCGCCGACGAATTTGTGGACGGCCAGAACTCGCTGGTGCAGCGCCAGGTAATCAACGCCTACGTTGAAGGGTTCCTGCAGCGCGAACACTACGGACCTGAGTACACCGCGGAACTCGTCAGCACGTTAAAGAAGTTTGCTGAGAACGAAGCCGGCGGCGATCGCGAGGTCATGATGGACGCCATCGTCGCGCTAAATCGCGCTAGCGAATCGCGCGAGTTATTTGCTTCCGGTCACGGCGATCAGGTGGCGCGTCACGCCGAGATGATCGCGCGCGAACTCGGCATCCAGGGGCAGGAGCTTCACGACCTGATTTACGCCGCGCGCATTCATGACGTCGGTAAGATCGTGATCCCGGAAAAAATTCTGAATAAGCCGGCGATGCTCACTGAAGATGAGCATTACCTTGTCGCCATGCACGCGAACGTCGGTGCCGAGATCATCGACGCGATTCCCGACGCGCAGCATATCCGCCAGATGGTCCGGCATCACCACGAAGCCTTCGACGGCTCCGGCTACCCCGAGGGCCTGAAAGGCGAGCAGATCCCGCTCTACGCCCGCATCATTTCGGTGGCCGAGGCCTATACATCAATGATGGTCGATCGTTCGTATCGCGTCGCCCGTAGTCAGGCCGACGCCGTTCGCGAACTCGAAAGCCGCAGCGGCTCGCAATTCGACGGCATGTTAGTGAGAATCCTGATCCGGCAATTCAAGGCTGAACGCGCCGCCCAGGGCAGCGACTAGAATCGCTAACGCTTCTCCAGCAACACCACCACGTGCGCCACCGCCGTTCCGTCGAGGTTCAATCCCTCCGGCGTCTTCGCCTTGATTCCGACGCACGAAGTATCAACCTTCAGCAACTTCGCCACGCTCTCCTGGATCTGCTTAGCATGCGGTCCGACCTTCGGCGCTGCCATCACCAGTGTGCAATCAACATTTCCCACGCGGTACCCCGCCTTCTCGATATGCCGCATGGCCTCTTCGATGAAGACGACGGAGTTGGCGCCCTTCCACTTCGGATCGCTTGGCGGGAAGAAAGCTCCGATATCTCCCGCCGCCACTGCGCCTAGCAGCGCATCCGTAATTGCGTGCAGCAGCACGTCGCCATCACTGTGGCCGCTCAATCCTTGGTCATGCTGAAGAGTGAGCCCGCCGATTCGAAGCGGAACTCCAGATTTGAATTCGTGGGAGTCGAAGCCGATGCCTATGCGCATCATCCCGCCAGGCTCGCTTTGCGACTGTTTTCCTGCGACATGAAGAATTCCGCCAGCTCCAGGTCGGCCGGCGTCGTGATCTTGATGTTCTTGGCCGATCCCATCACCACCTGCACCGCGCCACCATTACGCTCGATCAGGCTGGCCTCGTCGGTCCCGCTGAAACCTTCGCGCACCGCTTCGTCAAACGCCTTCTTTAACACGCCGAACCGGAATCCCTGGGGCGTTTGTGCCAGCACCACGCGCTCGCGCAAGATCGTCGAGGTGATCACTGCACCTTCCGAGGTACGTTCGACCTGTTTCACGGTATCGATCGCGGGCGTCCCGGCGATGGCGGCCCCATGCTTTTCCACCGCCGCGATCACGGCCGTAATCGTCTCCGGATCCACGAAGGGCCGCACCGCGTCATGCACCAGTACGATATCGTCAGGGTCGGCAGCGATGGCGTTGAGTGCGTTGGCGACCGAATCCTGCCGGTGCTCGCCGCCCTCCACCAACTTGATCTCTTTCCTAATACCCGACTGCTCAAGGTGCTTGCGGAAGCCGGCCATTTCGTTCTTGCGCAGCGCGACCCATATCTCCGCAATCTGCTTGCAACCGGCGAACTTGCGCAGGGTGTGAATGAGGATGGGTGTGCCGTCTAACTCGAAGAACTGCTTAGAGGTAACACCCGCTTTGCCGCGGGACATACGCGTTCCAAGTCCGGCGGCGGGAATGATAGCGATTACTTTTGACATAAGGGACAAAAAGTATAGTGCCGCGCACGGTGGGAATTCAAATCGCGACCCTGCGCGTAGCACCAAAGTACGTGTGGAAAAGAGGGCCTTTCGAGTTTGTTACCAAGGTTATTTTGACGCCCGTACCGATTCGGGAGAACCTTGTTCTCATGTTTGGCGACGAACTCTCCAACCCGACCAACTCCGCCGAGATCGAATCGGCCGGCAACGCAAAATCATTGCGTATGCATACCTTCGCACTCTTTGTGCTTTTGCTGCTTGTCGTAGGCATCTACTTCTTTTATCTGCCTCAGTAAATCGCGGTCGAGAAGCCCTATGCTTCAATAGGAAACTCCGCTCGCACGAAATCCAATGCCTCCTCGCGCGATTGCAACCGGCGCTCAAGCTGGGCGTCTTCGACCGCCGACAAGATTTCTTTGAAAAGTGGCCCTGGCTGATATCCGGCCGCAATCAAATCCTGGCCCGAAAGCAATAGCCCCGGACGAATCTCCTCCACCGGAGTCAGTTCCATCTTCTCTTTGACGAAATCGTAGAGCGACAAATCTCCATGGCTCGATAAGCAGTCCATCTTGTGCAGCGCCATGTGTTCTTCGAACCGTGGCATCCGCATGAAACGCTTCAGCGTCGATTCCCGCATCCTCGTCACTTCCGAAAACTTCATGTGGTTTTCCACCAGCGCGCTCACCTGCTCGAGTTCCTCGTTGGAAAACCGCAGCTCGCGTCCGAGCTTTTCCGTCATCTTTACGCCGACTTCCACGTGCCCGTCGAAGCGAATGCGGTCTGGCGCAATCCGAAATGTCGGAGGCTTTCCCACGTCATGCAGCAGCGCCCCCCCAAGCCAAGGTCGGCGAAGCGTTTTCCGGAAGCTTCTCCAGCAGCAATAGCGTGTGCACCCAGACATCGCCCTCAGGATGGAACTGCGGGGGCTGAGCGACGCCCTTCATCCTCGCGACTTCCGGCAACACCTCTTGCAACAGTCCGGATTCATCGAGCAACTCGAACGCCCGCCGCGCGTGGCCCTCGGTCAGCAGCTTGGTCAGCTCATCACGCACCCGCTCGTGACTCACCACATGAATCTGCGGCGCGAGCTCGCGAATCGCGGTCATCGTTTCCGGTGCAATCTCATATCCAAAGCGAGACGCGAAGCGCACCGCGCGCAGCATCCGCAGCTTGTCTTCCGAGAATCGCCGCTTCGGATCGCCGATAGTTCGTACGATCTGCGCGGCCAAATCTGCGCGCCCGCCGACGTAGTCGATGACCTCGTCGCCGTTCAATGGATCCAGCAACATTCCATTGATTGTGAAGTCGCGCCGCTGCACATCCTCGCGTGCATCCTTCGTGAACCGCACCGCGTCCGGATGCCGTCCGTCCGTATACGCCCCGTCGCTGCGAAACGTTGCCACCTC
>Ga0206868_10230_pt1 | contig 14269 bp, 11 predicted proteins | sample Alteio_BWOrgCont_38_FD_152901 | JGI IMG/M metagenome (GOLD analysis project Ga0206868, IMG submission 152901) | Enriched cells from forest soil in Barre Woods Harvard Forest LTER site, Petersham, Massachusetts, United States -... | ecosystem: Environmental > Terrestrial > Soil > Temperate forest >... | reverse complement strand
CGGTATCTGGAAAAATCGTTCCGGAATTTACAAAGACATCTCCGGTTAAAGTCCCAATCCCGCTCAACGTACCTCTTTGCGAACTAAAACCAATGTTTCTACAGACATTAATTGATGCTTGGTCGACCAATCCATTCACTTTAAAATTCGCATTATTGATCAAAATGGTTCCTTGATAATCAGTTGTTCCATTGTAAACAACAGTTCCATTTCCTGAGACAAAAACACTCGTTCCTCCTGCACCTAAAGTGGTATCATCAGTAAATGCAACTTGATCGCCGAGAGTCAAAAGATCACTCGTATCTGTTGCCATGAGGGTGAGAGAAGAATCTGCACGTAGAAAAATACTATTTCCCAATGCGGATCCATCAGTGCCATCTAAACCTCCTCCAGAACCAGCAGTTCCACCAGTTCCTGCTTGCGTCGTACAGTTTGATGTATTGAAAATGGTTGGAACCCCTGAGAATGCTTGTATAGTAAAATTCAAACCACTATCCACAAAAATAGCTCCACCCAAACCGCTTCCACCTCCGCCACCACCACCACCAAAGCCTAATCCGATGGTATTGGCGCCAGCTCCGCCGCCTCCTCCACCAAGCATTCCTGTATCAGTTCCACCCGAGGCATTAGAGCCATTAGAAGGTCCACCGCCAGCACCACCACCTCCGCCTTGAGAATTACCACCTCCTGCAGGCGTACTACCGGATTGATTGACTCCTCCTCCTCCGCCTCCACCGCCGAGTCCTCCCGATCCACCTTGTACAGTATAAGCTACATCATAAGCACCAGTACCGGCGCCACCGCCGCCACCGCCGCCATAGCCACCAGACCCCGCTTGGCCATCAACTCCATTTGTAAAAGTCGTTGTTACGACTCCGCCACCGCCGCCTCCTCCGCCGTCTACTCCATTGCCACCAGAAGGCACAGCGCTACCTCCAGGTGGTGTTGACCCTTGAGGCTGCTGGCCAGGCGATCCGCCAGCACTTCCGCCACCACCGCCTCCAAAAGGTCCCGTTTCCATCATAGCGCCTCCACCGCCGCCGCCAGCAGTGATTCCTCCAGTATAACCTCCAGCGCCAGTACCTGCGGACGTCAAGCTATAACCGCTTCCATCACTTCCGTCATCCTGATCATCGCCCCCATTGCCCAGATTCATGGGTGTTCCTATGGTGGCACGGGATCCTATACCTCCGCCACCTCCACCTCCGCCGCTCTCATCGCTTTCAATCGAAAGAACAACATCCCCTCCATATCCACCAAAACCTCCTCCTCCGGCGCCTCCAGTGGTTCCGGCGGTTATAATAGAACCACCATTTCCTCCGCAAAAGCCCCCACCGCCACCGCCGCCTTCATTGCCTGTGGATGATGATGATCCCGAATAACTATCAGAATAACTTCCTCCATCTCCACCAACAGCTGAGCAGTTGTTTATCGCTACATTCATCAAGGTGATTGAAGGAAAAGAACCACTTAAAAAGGTTTGAGGTGCGTAAATCGCTCCTCCGGCACCCATGCCTCCGCCGCCGCCAGAAATTCCGCTTCCGCCGTCGCCTCCTTGTGCAGTTAGGTTTTGAAATGTCATGTTTTGGATTGTCACATTCCCCATCGGGATGAAAAATCCGCTATATAAACCACTGTTACCATCAATGGTGACTGTAGGAGTAGAGCCCGGGTTACCAATAGTGATACTCACCGAATTTGGGGAATTGTTAATAATCGGCAGAATTCCATTGAGGGTAATAGTCATCGCAAAGTCAAAAACAATCGCATAATCATCGGGAGTTGTGTTTAAATTTTGATTCATTAAATTCAAATAATTTCTCAGATCGCCCACCTCCCCTTCGCCCCCCGGATTATTATCCGAATCTAATGTTACATTGAGCGTTGTTAAAGCGAACAAAGAATGTGCAGTGAAAAGAAAAATCAAATACTTGAACTTGAACATGAGAAAACCTTTAATTACTTTTTAGCTTCAATACAATTTTTTAGCATCATATTGCGTAAAAAAAAATTATTCAATGTTGAAAATTAGGAAGAGGAGAAAGTTCATTTTTTTGAGAAATGTAGTTAGGCCTCATAGCGAATGCAATTGTTGCATATCGAACATTGCCACTTTGTGCAACAATGTGAGGAGTTGGATAGATGGAAAATTCTGTTAAAAGAACTCCGGGAATGAGCAAGATAGAATGTTGATTGTGCCCTCGGGAAAATGTTCTGAGAGGGGAAGAAAAATCATCGATGGTAAATGAAGATTTATAAGTAGAAAGAAGAAGCGATTGATTGTCAGTGCTATCGAGAAAAAGAGAAAACGCTGTCCCATCATAATGAGGCTTGGTCGCAATGTAAGAAGGAAAATATTTGATTACCTTGAAAAGGATAGGAACTTGGCCATATGTGGAAGAAAAAATTGTTTCTAATCCTAACTCAGCAGCTGCTTCATCGAATATATTTCCGTATGATTTTTGGATTTCCAGACAAGACTGAAAAAAACGGATGATTTCAGGAATTCGATTAAATTCTGGATAGCGAGAACAAATGAATTCATGGAAATGTGTCGAATAATAGAAAGAGATCTGGCTTCTTCCCTCTCTTTTTGATTCGTCGTAGAAACCAAAAAAATCTGTGGAATAGTAGTTTCTATCTTTTGAGCGAATAAAACGTTCTTTTGCGCTGTATAATTTTTGTGCCCAAACTGGATTTGTTTGCAAGAATTCGATGAACTCATCAAAATATATATAAAGAGAATCAAACGTTGCAGCTCCATGATTCTTATCGCAAAATTCTACATAGCCTGCTCGCTTGAATTGTTCTGCCAGAGGTATTGCACAAAGAGATTGCAACGTAAAAAAAAGAATATTACATAAAAAAAATTTTTGAATAATCATAAATCCATCGTATTATTTATTCTTTGATCTTGTCAAACTTTTAAGGAATAACTAATCATTAAAAATTTGGCCTTTATGAGTATTCATCGTTACACTAAATGCATCAAAAAAAATAACACAGAAAGTATTACGCATGTTTTTAATCGATCGACGCTATGTTCGCTATTTTGATTGGTGGGGTTTTTTATTAATCATCATCCTATCATGCATCGGCCTATTATTTGTTTATAGTTCTACGTATAAACTCGATCAACCATATTCAATTTTTTTCAAAAAACAGGCGCTAGGCCTTTTAACTGGTTGGATCATTTATGTCATCTGCTGCACCATTGATTATCGCAGTCTCATGCGATGGGGATACTTTTCCTATCTTGCAATACTTGGACTGCTTGTTTTTACCATCATCAAAGGCAGTATTGGTATGGGAGGCCAACGTTGGATCAACATTGGCTTATTTAAATTTCAACCCTCTGAACTTGCCAAACTATTTTTTCCTGCTTTTACTACCTATTATTTGGCAACAGAAGATGATTCGTTGGAATTATCTTTTAGCAGTTTTATTCCCATCCTCATTATTTTGGCCATAAGCTTTGTACTTATTGTAAAACAGCCCGATCTGGGAACAGCGCTTATTCTAACATTTTCTGGCATTGCACTATTGTGGCTTACCGGTATTTCAAAAAAATTTTTCATCATAAGTTTTATGACGGTGCTTTTATGTGCACCCGTGCTATGGCATTTTTTAAAACCCTACCAAAAGCAGCGCATCGCCGTATTTTTAGGTGAAGGCGATGTAAAAAAAGAACGCTATCAATTGGAACAAGCAAAAATTGCTATCGGATCAGGAGGATTAATGGGCAAAGGTTTTTTACAAGGCACACAAAACAAATATTTATTTTTACCTGAAAGCCGTACCGATTTTATTTTTGCCGTAATTTGCGAAGAAACGGGATTTCTTGGCGCACTGTTTATTTTGCTACTGTATCTTTTGCTTTTTTTTAGGTTTTTTCTTGTCATTACGTCTATCAATGTTCCTTTTGTTCAGCTGCTTGCCACTGGCATTATTATCCATATCGTTATTTCAACATTCATCAATATTGGTATGGTGTTAGGGTTACTTCCTGTTGTTGGCATACCTCTTCCCCTGATGAGCTATGGTATCAGCAACTTATGGATCACGTTCGCTAGCTTGGGTTGGTTTAACGGTATTGCAATGAGAAGATTTTATATGACACACAATACGCATGTCATGAGTGCGCTATAAAGGGAAAATATTATTTTTATTTTTGCTAAAGCTCAATCATTTTTTCTGTTTTTCTTTTTTTAATTTTCGATATCTTTTTTGCGCTCGCCGCGCAGGACCAGAATCGCTGCCGCTATGGCCCGAAGTTGTGCGTTGCGCACTAAGCGTTTTTCCCCTTATTTTTCAATATCTTTGTTGCGCTCGCCGCGCAGGCCCAGACGGGTTTTAACGAAAAAACCCTCTGGACTCCCGTTCGCCAAAGATTCACATCTTTGGAATCTTCTTAACCGTTCAAACTCCGGCCACTCACTCGCGATGCTCGATCGAACCATCGGTTGCCCGTGTTAAAGAGTTTTTATTGAATAATTTTAATCCTGAGAAAAAGAGCCGAGTTCTGGACAGTCGAAACGTGTTTTTACACGTTGAGATCTGGAGCAGTTGTTCCGAGGCGATAGGGTTCCAAGGATCTCCTTGGCGCCCTGAATTCCAAAAGAGGTGGGCGAGCACCTCTTTTGGGCCTGCGCGGCAGGCGCAATAAAGACTTTGAAATAAGAAAAAAGAATGGATCTGCAAAAACCATTGGCATAAATGAAATACAACGTATAATCTAAAAAAATAATTACCGTATTCAAATAAAAAATTGAGGTAGTCACCCAATGGAAGAAAAAATATTTCACGAAATAAATCTCCTCTCTTTGCAAGAAACACCAGAAGAAAAATCACATGATTTTGCACCAAAAACATTTGACGATTATTTAGGACAAAAAGAGCTCAAGGAAAAATTGGCAGTTTACACGCAGGCTGCAAAAATGCGCAATGAGCCCCTTGATCATATGCTTCTTTTTGGGCCTCCAGGACTTGGTAAAACCACGCTATCACAAATCATGGCACATGTTATGGGCGTCGGCATAAAAATTTGTAGCGGCCCCATGATGGAACGCACCGGCGATTTAGTCGCTATACTTTCTTCTCTAGAACCTAAAGATATTTTATTTATCGATGAAATTCATCGCATGCCAACTAATGTGGAAGAAGTGTTGTATAGCGCGATGGAACATTTTCGGGTGGATGTAATTATCGGACAAGGGGCTGGCGCAAAATCAATCAATCTTCCAATTCATCCATTCACGTTAATTGGCGCTACCACAAAAAGCGGTATGATTTCTGCGCCACTGCGCAGCAGGTTTGGCATTAGTGAACGTCTTGATTTTTATACCGATGAAGAACTGCGTGATATCATAATGCAAAGCGCTGCATTTTTACAACTGACAATTACCCAATCTGCATCATTGATGATTGCGCGTTGCGCCCGTGGCACACCACGAATTGCAAAAAAACTTTTACGCAGAGTACGCGATTTTGCACAAGTACATAATAACAACAATACTGACGATCAAGCAGTAACCAAAGCTCTCGAATTTTTAGGTATCGATGAAGAAGGATTGACTAAAGTTGATATGATGCTTTTGCAAAAAATTGTAGAACACTTTAACGGCGGCCCAGTCGGACTAGAAACACTTGCATCATTAATCGGAGAAGATAAAGAAACCATCGAAGCTGTGTATGAACCATTTCTCATGCGTAAAGGTTATTTAGAAAAAACACCACGCGGCAGGCAGATCCCTCACAAACGATTACCCTTTTTAAAGAAACGATTTTTGGGACAAGAGATACTTTTTTAATCTGTATAATTTTCCACGTCATCCTGAGCGCGCCCCGTAGGGGTCTGTCGAAGGACCACACAAAAAGTTACCATTCTTAAAAAGAAGATTTTTGGGACAAGAAATTTTGTTCTAAGACACATGCGCCCGACAATTAAACCGAGCACATCGTAAAAATTTCTGTCCATACATGATAAAAATATCGCTTATGCAATTTCTTCTTCAGTTTTCTTTTTCTTAATTTTTTTCTGCGGACTCAAACAAGCATGTGGCATTTCAGGGTTAAAATAAAGAGCAGCGGTAGAAACACTTGAAGCGGTGTGCACCAACAGATCACATTGCGCAAGCAAAGCAACTTCAACCAACACATCTTCACCAAGCTGAGCTTTAGAATATTTCACATCTTCATCTTCCCTTGGTTTATGCAGAGGTTGATGATCTATCGATCGATAGCAATCGTAACTGAACACCACACGTCCGTGCAATAAATTTTTGATCGCATCTAGAGCTTGTTGTTCATCAGAAGCAATTAAAAAGCAGGTATTTTCATCTGCATGCGCCAATGCTGCTTCTACCATAATTTCAGGAGTAATTTGCATGCGAGATTTGGAACGATCGGTTCCTCGAAAATGAATCCCTATCACCTGTTTATTTTCCATGTGACGATGGTAAAAGCTATCAATTTTACGTTGAACCCATCGATTAATTTTTATGTATTTTTGTACAAGTTCGTATGCCCGATCACGAAATTCCTGTTCGATATGCGTGTAAAAAAAGAATGCCCCTCCCGGTGCATATCGGTATCCGATATCATCACCACGTTCATAGGCTGATTCAGACACCGGATCAAAATAATACTCCCAAGCGTTTTGTGCGCCATTAAAACCTTGAGCAACATAATACAATGATTCATCATCCCAATACACAACGGGAATTTTATCTGTCTGTTCGCACTCACGCATGTTATTCAATACTGCAAAAAAGGATGACAACAAACCCTCATGAGCACATGCTCCTATGACATATTTTTGATGTAGCGCATCAGCAAACACTAATGTATGAAAAAATAAGGATATATAAGCAAGCATTACTATCTCAGCAAATTTATAGCTCCGTATCTGCATGATTGTCCCCCTCCCAGCGCACCAAAAAAATGCGCCTGGTTTTACCCAAGCGCATCATACTATCAAAAAATAATAGTTTAAAAACTATCCGATTCTTTGTATTCTTAAAGTAACATCCGCAGCAGTTGGGGGTATAGTAACTGTAGCACCACTGACATTGATAAGATTAAGAACTTGACCAGCTGTTGTTACTGTGAAAATAGCTTGTCCGGTAACTTGTATTTCATCAGTGTCAAGAGATTCAGTAACTGTTACAGTACCTTCTGATCCGCGAACTGGAACAACAGGAAGAGTACCAGTAGTAAGCCCTAATTCAAAAGCGTAGGTTGTTGCTGCTGTCCCGTCTGTTGTTTCAACCACAACACAATATGATGCTGAATAAATACCGGGAACACTCATAGTTATATTACCTGCACTGTAGGAAATGCCAGGAGTTGCATAAGGAACGCCAAGACCACCGTTATTAAAGGTAAGATCATCGTTATTACCTACACTTTGCCCACCACTATCGTAGAGAAATGCATATTGTGGCACAAAAAGAGGTGAATTCTGAAGGATGAAGCCATTTGCAAAAACACGACCATTAACAGATAGATCGCCACCAATAGATTCGCCATTTTCAACAGTCAAGCTGCCAACGAAAAGCTGATCTCTTATGTATCCTGGCCCGGCAACTTCTAGTGAAGTCAGCATCTTTGCTCTTGTTGCATCCTCATCTGCGTCTGCATCCGCTGCTAGCTCGGGGCTACTGCGATGCATTTTTTTTGATGCTGACGCTTTTGTTGGTGCAGCTTTTTTGCTTTGATCAACTCTTGCTGATACCTGAACTGGTAACACGCAAGAAACTAACAAAAGCAGTTTTAAAAATTTTTGAGTCATACGAACTCCTTTTTTTGGGGTTATGAAATGTAACTGGTTCTAGAAATACATCAATGATCGATCATTTGTCAATAGGAAAAAATAAAATTTTATTTTAACTCTACCATCAACACCGATGCGTTTACCGTTGGAACTAACAACCCACCACAGTTATCAGCATATAATTGCACTGCTTGCGTAGCGCAATTTGTCACGTTATGTAATGTCACAAGTGTTCCGGCTTGTAGACATGCAAGAACATAGCCGTTAACTACCTGCCAACATGCTGATGGATTTATAGCCGCATAACGAGATCCTGGTATGGATACACCATTAGCGCGCAACTCAAATTCTAATAATGCGCATGAAAGTAGTGTATCTGGTGTACCTCGCACAAGAAATTGTATAAAGTAAACACCTGTTTTAGTTACCGCAAATGCTGTTTGTCCTGCTGCTGGGGGTACAATTGAAAATGAAGGAAACACGGTGGTATCTCCAAAAACCACGTTTGAATCTGCAGCAACTAATTCCTGACCATTATTATCAGCATATGCATAACCAAGAACAGCACATGGGCCACATGGTCCGCACGGGCCGCATGGACCAGGACAACCTTGAGGTCCTTGAATACCAGGATTTCCTTGAGGACCGGTAGGCCCAATATCACCTTTTACACCCTGAATACCGGGAACCCCTTGTGGTCCGGTAGGCCCAAGGCAACACACAGGAGGACATGGCTGCGGGCATGGCGAAGGAGGACACGGAGAAAAACACGGCAAAATTGTTTCGCAAGATGTTGCTCCACAACTAGCAGGAACAAAAAATCTTTGTACTTGTTCCGGGTCTTTCTGATCAGCTCCTAAAGCCGCACAGAGAAAAAGCATAAGATAAATCTTAGCCAACTTTCTTATCATCAACAATACTCCTTTTGGGTTTAAAGATTTAACTTTTTATCAGTCATAAACAATTGCAGTAATATTAGTCAATAGATGAGGTACAAACAAAAAAACTATTCTAAAAACTTGTTGAATTTCTTTTAAAGAAAACATAACATAAATAATGCAAAACAGAGATTCCCTTCCGTTCGTCCTGAGGGGAGCGGCTTTGCCGCGAACTTGAAGGATCAGTCCATATAGGTTAAAAAAAATCATGCAAGAATATTATGTATATATGTTACGGTGTAATGATGGTTCATATTATGTTGGCCACACTGAAGATCTAGAAGTAAGAATGGGTGAATACAAAATAGGTAATCTACCAACGGTAGGAAAATATGTTTCTAAAAGATTACCTGTAGAATTAGTTTGGTGTGATACAGCAAGTACTCGATATGATGCTGTTGCTTTTGAAAGACAGCTAAAAGGCTGGTCTCGTAAAAAAAAAGAAGCCTTAATTACAGGTGGATGGGAAGCGGTTAAAGAAGTATGGAAACAACAAGAAAAATATACAAGGACTGATCCTTCAAGTTCGGACCAAAGGTCCTCCCCTCAGGACGAACGAAACGGGAAATCTTCCTTAGGTAAACTTACAAATTATTTTGAAAAGGAATAAACGACAAAAGCAGTAATTTAAAAAATTGTCGCTCTTGTTCGTCCTGAGGGGAGCGGCTTTGCCGCGACGAACTTGAAGGATCAGTCCAATCAAGCATAAACTAAACTGACACTTTTGTTTGCACTCTCATATGACACCAAAGTTGTCGAGTTGGCTTTCTGCACATTTTGTTGTAACCTATAGTAGTAACATTATGCTAACACACGGGAGATTTGAATATGTCCGGACATTCCAAATGGTCTACAATTAAAAGAAAAAAAGCCGTAATAGACGCTAAGCGTGGAAAATCTTTCACCAAATTAATTAGAGAAATAAGTGTTGCAGCTCGAACGGGTGGCGGAGATCCTTCAGGCAATCCGCGCTTACGTACTTTGTTGGATAAAGCTAAGGCCATTAACATGCCGATGGATAATACCATGCGAGCAGTCAAAAAAGGAACTGGCGAACTTCCCGGCACTCAATACGAACCACACACCTATGAAGGCTATGGCCCTCACGGCATTGCGGTGATTGTGGATACGTTATCAGATAACAAAAATAGAACCGTAGCTGAAATGCGTCACTTGTTTAGTGCACAAGGCGGATCTTTGGGTGAAACCGGATCAGTCAATTGGATGTTTGAACGCATGGGCGTTATCCAAACGCAGCCGTCAACGATGTCTGAAGATACGTTGCTGGAAAAACTGCTTGATTATGAAATTAATGATATTAAAAATGACGACAATCATTACGCCATTTATTGCAATTCAAAATCATTGGATTGCGTTAAACGCGCAGTTGAAGCTGCGGGATTAAAAGTTGAAAGCGCCGAACTTGAATGGGTTGCCAAAACTCCTGCTGAACTTGATGATTCAAGCGCAGAGAAAGCAATGGAATTTTTATCTGAACTTGAAGATCTTGATGACGTTCAAAATGTGTATACTAATTTAGCATAATAGGAATCACCTATGATTTTGAGTATGACCGGCTTTGCCACAAAAACTATCACTTTACAACGCGATGATGGAAGCAAAGTTAACATGTCCATTAGTGTAAAATCACTGAACTCAAGATTTTTTGAAACAACCTTCAAATTACCTTATACGCTATCATCACTAGAAACTGAATTTATCAAACTCCTAAAGACAAAACTCGTCCGTGGTCATATCTATTTGACTATTTATATGGGCAGCCAAGTCTTGCTTAAAGGAATCGTGGAACCTTCAATGAGCACCGTGCAAGGCTATCTCAATTCTGTTGACCAGATTAAAAAAAAGTTCAACATCGCCGGCTCTCTATCTCTTGATGTTCTTATGCAGCTGCCAAACGTCTTTATCATGGAAGAAAAAGAAATAGATAGCGCTATCATCAAACAAATTTTAGATGCCACATCATCTTTAATAGATGATTTAATTGTCACCAAAAAAGAAGAAGGAGTTAACCTCAAAAAAGATTTATCGCAACGCACTGCTGTTATGGCAAGCGAAATCAAGCATATTGAGCAAGCCGCTCACATCTTATTAGAAGAACAAAAAAATAAAGTAAATAAGGCAATTGCCGAAATAGAACTGGACGAAACGAAATTAGCGGAAGTGCGTAAAGCTGCGCTGTACGCCATTTTAGACAAGATCGACATTCACGAAGAAATTGTTCGCTTTCATAGCCACCTTAAGAAATTGATCGAACATCTTGATTCACCTGAAGTTGAAAAAGGCAAACGACTCGATTTTACTATCCAAGAATTGGGTAGAGAAATCAACACTATCGCTGCCAAATGTTCTGATGCATCCATCGGCGCACGCGCCATTAATATCAAAGTTGAATTGGAAAAGGCCAGAGAGCAAACACAAAATATTGTGTAGCAAAAAAATAAAAAATGCCTCACCGATAAACATGATATTTTTCGGTGAGGCATTTTTATTTATATAAAACTACTTGAAAAATCACAAGCTTACTTAGCGTTTTTGTTCGCTGCTTGTAAGATGTTCAATACTTGCTTATATGGAGTCATTCTTTTAGTTGTATATACAGCCAGCTTCCTAGCCTGCTCATCTGGACTTGCTCTTTTAAATTGGCCCTGTTCAGAAAGAACTGCTTGCTTTGCCGCCATTTTTTTCGATTCCTCACTTGCAAGCTTCTGAGCTATCGTTAACAACGTAACCCCATCGCCTAAATCAGCATTAACATCTGGCTTGTGCTTTGACACAAGACTTTGAACAAGATCCGGCTTACCGGCTCTTACTGCCGCTATTACTGCCGGCAACACAACAACTCCTGCTTCTTCCTCTTCTTTATCAGGAAGCTCTTGAGCGCTTCCAAACCATCTCGCCCATAAACCTGGGCCTCTTGGCGCCTCATTCTCTTGTCTACCTGCAGGCTGCGCACGTCCGGGAGCTGCAGGCTGCTCATTAAAATCTCCTGCCAATCCGTGCAAGGCATACACCTCATCATTTTCCCAGTTTTCTTTATCTTGCATAGAAGCCTGGATCAAACCGGTGCTTAACATCAGAAACAGTACAAAAACCATTTTGTTTAGTTTATTCATCTTCATAAAACACTCCTCAATAATAAGGGATAAAAAAGTACACTACTCTACTATTATCACCCTATCACACCCCTTGAAACAAAGTCAATAGTTGAAATTACAAAGTAAGCATATTTCTGGCATAAATTCAGTCTGAAACTCATACTCCCCGGGTTTAACACCTTGACCCTCAGGTATACAACCAACCTGAGCAACCCTAAAAAAGAAATGTGAGGACAGATTTAACAATTTTTTAATTTTAGCGTAGAATAGATCAACAATTGCTGAAAAAATTAAACTAACAATCCAAGAAGTTGCTTGCTATCGATGTCACAACATTTTACGCATTTACATCTTCATACTGAATTTTCTTTGCTCGATGGAGCAATCGGACTTGATAAGCTTATCGCTTTCGGCGTTGCGCAAAAATTCAAGGCGCTTGCCATCACCGATCATGGCAATATTTTTGGCGCCGTAAAATTTTTTCAAAAATGCAAAAAAGCTGGCATTAAGCCTATCCTTGGCATGGAAGCGTACCTAACAGAAGATGTAACCATCAAACAAGTCGATAAAAAGTATTATCACCTTGTCTTGCTCGTGCAAAACGATATCGGCTATAAAAATTTATGCAAACTCATTTCATTCAGCTATCAAGAAGGTTTTTATTTCAAGCCCCGCATCGACTATACAACGTTAGAAAAATATTCGGAAGGTTTGATTGTCACCACCGCGTGCTTGGGTGGGCACATTCCTCAACTTCTGATGAACAATAATGAAAAAGAAGCAGCACGTTATACCGATTGGTTTCTACGCGTATTTGGGCCAGAACGATTTTATTTAGAAATTCAACCCGAAGACCAAAAAGATCAAGTTGTCCTGAACCAAAAGCTATATGCCTGGAGCAAAGAAAAAAATATTCAACTCGTTGCAGCAGGTGATTGCCACTATCTTGACGCTGGAGATCATGAAGCTCATGAGGTGATGCTTGCTATCCAAACGCACGATAAAATAGATAATCCTGATCGCTATTCTTTTGGTGACTGCAGAGTCTACATGCGCACACAAGATCAGATGCTTGAAATATTTAAAGATCATCAAGAGGCAGTTTGGAATGCTGGCAAAATTGCGGACATGTGCAATTTTGAATTTGAAACAGGCAAACTTTTTTTCCCGAAATTTGAAATTCCACCCGAGCATACACAAGAATCATTTTTTAAACACATGTGCCAAACAGGCTTGGATTCACTTATAGCAAATGGCTACATCGACGCAAACTTGCGCGACAGCTACCAAAAACGACTTGATTTAGAATCTGATCTGATTATTAACATGGGATTTGTTGGATATTTTTTGGTAGTAAGTGATTTTATTCAATGGTCATACAGGAATGGCGTTCCTGTTGGCCCTGGGCGTGGTTCAGCTGCTGGATCTTTAGTAGCATGGGCATTACAAATTACCAATATCGATCCATTAAAATATAATTTACTCTTTGAGCGATTTTTAAATCCTGAGCGTGTGTCGATGCCTGATATCGATATCGATTTTTGCATTGAAGGACGCGAACGCGTCATTAATTATGTGCGCGAAAAATATGGACATGATAAGGTATGCCAAATTATCACCTTTGGTACCATGATGGCAAAAGGAGTGATAAAAGATGTAGCTCGAGCACTTGGTTTTTCTTTTGAAGATTCTAATGCCATTACCAACTTGATCCCCGAACAGCTCAAAATATCTCTCAAGGAAGCCTTCGAGTTAGAACCTCGCCTAAAAGAGCTGCTTGATGGCAATCCAAAGGCAAAAAAATTATTCGATATCGCCTTTAAGCTTGAGGGAATAACCCGCCACGCATCAAAACACGCTGCCGGCATTGTCATTTCTCCTGCGCCGATCGATGACGTTTTGCCCATTTTCGTGCCATCAAAGAGCACCGACCTTGTCACCCAATACGCAATGACAGAGCTAGAAAGCCTCGGGTTTTTAAAAATAGATTTATTGGGTTTAAAAAACTTAACATTAATCGATCGCGCAGTTCGCCTCATAGAACAAAATCATGGCATCAAGCTTGATATTAATAAATTGCCTCTTGATGATGCAAAAACATTTGCTCTCATTTGCGAAGGAAAAACATCAGGCGTATTCCAATTAGAATCTGATGGCCTAAAAGATGTGTTGCGCAAACTGCAACCTGCAAAATTTGAAGATATCATCGCTGTCAACGCTCTGTATCGCCCTGGGCCACTTGGTTCGGGTATGGTCGATGATTTTATTGAACGAAAACATGGGCGCCAAAAAATTATGTATCAATTTCCCGAGTTGGCACAAGTACTAGAAGAAACCTATGGTGTTATTGTTTACCAAGAGCAAGTGATGAAAATTGCTTCGCTCATCGGCGGTTATTCGTTAGGGCAATCTGATATTTTACGCCGTGCAATGGGTAAGAA
>Ga0206868_10229_pt1 | contig 14345 bp, 16 predicted proteins | sample Alteio_BWOrgCont_38_FD_152901 | JGI IMG/M metagenome (GOLD analysis project Ga0206868, IMG submission 152901) | Enriched cells from forest soil in Barre Woods Harvard Forest LTER site, Petersham, Massachusetts, United States -... | ecosystem: Environmental > Terrestrial > Soil > Temperate forest >... | reverse complement strand
GGCTTGGCGTGCTGGTGCCTGTCCTTGTCCTGCAGGCAAAACGCAACCCATAAAAACTTCGTTGACCCGTTCCGGTGCAAGCCCTGAGCGTTCGATAGCCGCTCGAATAACGTGAGCCCCAAGTGCAGGTGCCGCGATAGTGGATAAAGCCCCAAGAAAACGCCCAAGCGGCGTCCTTACTGCAGAAACGATAACGATGGGATCATTCTGACTTGTCATTTTTTTATCTCCTTATTTTGTTCCTACGGCCAGTGCTGTCATGTGATTATCCTCTTCAGTTGTTTGCGTTCTTGTCGAGCCATTCACCAATGTTCCTGACGCAATCACTATAGAAAATCTTATATAGCTCTTGCGAGACGTAGCCGATATGAGGCGTGGCTATTACATTATCGAGGCTGCGGAAGGGATGATCAACAGGCAACGGTTCGATATCGAATACATCAAGTCCGGCACCCGCAATCTTTCGCGCGCGCAACACATTGATAAGGGCTTGGTCATCTATAACGGGGCCACGCGACATATTGATAAGATAAGAAGTCGGTTTCATAAGAGCCAAGGCTTCGGCATTAACAAGCCCCTTTGTTCGCATACTTAAGATCATATGAATGCTAAGAAAATCGGATCGCTCAAATAATTCCGGCTTCGGCACCCATATTGCTCCATTAGCTTGCGCTTTCTCAGGTGTCAGATTTTGGCTCCAGGCAATCACTTCCATGCCAAACGCTTGTCCAATTCGTGCGACGCCACCACCGACATGACCCAGGCCGAGGATTCCAAGGGTCTTGCCGCGAAGCCCAACGCCGACTTTCTGCTGCCAGCCGCCGTTACGAACAGAATTGACTTCGCCAATGATGTTGCGAGCAAGGGCCATAATCATAGCCCAACTCATCTCTATTGTCGGAGTGGAATCATAGCCGGTATGAACGACCGTAATGCCCAATTCTTTCGTCGTTTCGGTATCTATTGAAGCGTTTACCGGCCCGGTCGAAGCAATCATTTTGAGATTGGGCAGACGTCTGAGTAAATCGCCGTGTAAAGGTGTGCGTTCACGCATAACGCATAGAACGTGAAACGGCTTTAGACGGGCGACGAGTTGTTCGAAGTCGGTGATGGTGTCGGAAAAAACACGGACATTTGCCCGGTCGGACAAGGACAACCAGTCTGCCATGTCGAGCGCGACTTTTTGATAATCATCAAGAATTGCGATTTCTATCATGGTGTTTCCTGTGTCGCTGTGGCCACGGGGTCATCGCTAAGTGCTTTATGCAAGGCGATAACGTCCTGTGACACTGTTGACTTTGATGCGATAAGATCGAGCTGTATGGTGAAGCGTTGCTCCTCTGCTTGAAGCACGGAAGTAAAGTCACTTAAACCATGATACGTTGTGATGAACGCCCGGGTTGGACGCGACAAATCCAGATGGTAGGACACATAGAGCGCAAGCATGGCTGCGGCGAATGTTCGCAATGAAAAGATGACGCCTGTAGCCGATGCTGATCTCATTACTGACATCTATTCTTCTAATCCCCCATAGTAAGAACCATGCGGAATCGTGCTTTCCCTTCCATCATGCGCGCATAAGCGCTTGCCGCGTCGGCGAGGGGAACGGTTTCGATCATGGGACGAATGTTTTGCAGAACGCTGAATTCGAGTGTGTCCTGATTATCGATCGCTTTGCCGGTCAAGCTGCCCTGAATTGATCGGCCGCCCCAAATCAGTTGCAACGTGCTCACCGGCATTGGGTCTGGAGCCACGCCAACCACGATAAGTTTGCCGCGCACGGCAAGCCCATCAATTAAAGAGGCCATAGCGCCGCCGCTTGGAGCCGTCGCAAGGATCGCATCAGCTCCACCCAACCGTTTTAAGGCTTCCGCAGCTTTCTCTGCCTTGGTGTCGATATAGGTATGGGCTCCCAGTTCCTTTGCAAGTTTCTCCAACTCCGGCCCAAGCCCTAAAGCCACGGTACGGTATCCCATGCGACGGGCGAATTGTATGCCGAGATGACCGAGACCGCCGACGCCTTGTATGGCGACAAGACCGCCAGCACGCAGACCGGCATTGCGGATCGCGTTGAATGTCGTGATGCCAGCACATAAGAGCGGAGCGGCTTCCGCCGATGTAAGATCATCGGGAATTAAAGCGAGAGCGCGAGCTTCGGCAATCATCATTTCAGCGTAACCGCCATCGGTCGTAACACCGGGCGTTACCGGATGCAGGCAATTTGCAAAATCGCCGCGTTGACAAGGCTCACAAGTGCCGTCCTGGCCGCCAAACCAACCCACGCCCACGCGTTGCCCGACTTTCCAATTAGCTACCTCTGAGCCAACGGCCTCAATTCGGCCTACAACCTCATGTCCTGGTACGCGAGGATAAGTTATGCCGGGAAACTGCGCGTCGACTGTCGCCGCGTCGGAATGGCATACGCCGCAGGCCTCAACGCGTAAAAGTACCTGTACCGGGCCTGGCTCAACGACGTTTCGTTCAACCATTTCAAGTTTTCCGGGCTTGGTCACTTGCATTGCCTTGTACGTTTTCATTATTTCCTCCTGCTTCTGAAAATTGAACTTAAAGGGCGCTCGCCTTGATGGCGTTAATGGACGTGTTGTCCCAATAACAATCCAGGCGCGTGATTTTGCCGTCCGCGTTGTAACGAATGACGTAGATATGGGCGATGAGTCCGACTTCGCCTTTCTTTACAAGGCCGGGTACTTCCGCTGGCATGGTTCCACCCACCAGCGCCTGCACCACGACGATGTTTCCTTCAGCCGGGATGATCTCGACGACTTCAGCTTTAAAATCCGGTACAGCCTGCGGAAAGCCGCGCCAGATTTGCTCGAGGCCGCCACGGATCGGCATGACACTGTTTTTGCCGTAGGGAACGTAACGCCCTTGTGCGCCGTCGGCGCAAAGAGCCAGCATGGCGTCCACATTGTGAGCGCTATAGGCGGCAAAAAAGTCTTGGGTAATCTTTTTGAGGTCTTTCATTTTGTTTCTCCTGCTTGAGAGGTTGATCGTTCGCTTGCCGGTAAAGTTCAGTTGATCGTGTCTTGATCGAGAAACAGGTTCGCCTGTCTCACGAAAGAGTCGTGATACTGAAACAAAGAGCCGTGACCAGCGTCGGGATAGGTGATCAGCAGCGCGTTCGGCAGATGCTCACCCAGCATGTAGGAATTTCTGACCGGGATCATATTGTCGAAGACGCCGTTAACGACGAGGCACGGCTGCGCGATCTTCCGGAGTTTGACAAACCGTTCGCCGGTGACCTTCTCCCACTTGCGGAAGGCCGTGATCTGCGCCATCGCAACTTTTGGCCCCGATTGCGGTTCCCATTCCTTGCGTTGTGCGAGCCGTCCAGCGAAGGCTTTGGCCGCCGCTTGACTGGTTGCGCTGGGAGGGAAAAAGAGTTTCACCAATTTATCCAAGCCCTGAATATTTGGATCTTCCGTGATCTTCCGGAACTCAGGCCTTTCCATATGCATGATGTCTTCGCCGCCTTCAGGGGCGGTGCCGACAAGCATCATTTTGCGGACGAGTGAAGGGCGCGCCAGTGCAATCTCCTGAGCGACCATTCCGCCGAGAGAATAGCCGAGGATGTCCACTTGTTTGAGGCCAAGAGCATCCACAAAGGCGAGGGCATGCTCGGCCATTCCGGTCATCGTATCCGGAACTTCTCCGGACGACCGGCCAATACCGGCGTTTTCGAACAGTATAACTTCGCGTTCTAAGGCCAGCGCATCGGTGAGCGCTGGATCCCAATTATCCAGGGTTCCCGTAAAGTGCTGAAGACATAAGAGAGGTATGCCGGATTCTTTTCCGAAGCGGCGGTAGCCATACGTTTCTAACTTCGTCTTGATGAATTGGGTGGGCGCCGTGCTGTTGCTTGCATCGATGGACACCACTTTTTTCTTCGCTTCCATGTTAGCCTCCTTCTTCCTTGAGTTGTTGGTTAGAGTGAATTCAGTAATTAACCGGCTGCCGAGTTGAGTAACGCTTCGACCTTTGCATCAAGCTCTTGGGCGACTTTCGACGCTTTCGCGTTTTTATAGGCACTGAGATAACCAACCATCCTGTCGTAGGTTAGGTGAATGCCATCCGGACGTTCATCGACAAGGACTGTAATTGGTGCGTAGGATCCGGCGTCGGGCACATGCTTGACCATTTCTTTCATGACGAGCGGATTGCCGATCACGAACCGCACCATTTTTGGTCTGTCCGGCCCCATTTCTTTCTTGAGAACCGAGCCGTGATCAAGTTCTAGGAAAAGCATCAACCCTGTTTTGCCCATATCCTGGTTGATCACTTTTTCCAGATCGGCAAAGCTGCCCGCCGACTTTGATGCTTTCGAGAAAGCCGCCAAATCTAACCGGCCTACGCCCGCTCTCACCGCGGCCACAACCGTGTCGAATGGTTTGGAAGAGATGAAGCTGACCCGCTCGATTTCGATCTTTCTGGTCTTGAGCTTTTTGGTTTTCATTTTGTTATCCTTTCTTCTATGCCGCTTTACCTAGGCCATAACGCGCGGCGGGGTGTGAGTGAGAGAGGTTAGGGGCCAGTTGCATGCGGGCGTTTTCAAACGCGTCCCAATCGGCTTTGTTAGGTAGTGATGGAATGGTGACGAGTTCGCCCTGAGCCAATCCCGCAAGGGCTGCGTCAACCATCTCTTCGGCCGACATGACGATATCTTCGGGCATGCTTTTCACTGATGTGCCAGTCGTGTCGTAAAATTGGGTAGCCGTGACGCCCGGCAACACCGCCTGAACGTGAATGCCCTTATCCGCTAATTCGTGGTGGAGAGAATGTGAGAGAGCCAGCACATAAGCCTTAGTTCCACCGTAAACGCCGTTCAGCTTCTCCGGTATGATCGCCACACACGATGAAATGTTGATAATTGTTCCTGTTCCGCGCGCGATGAAATTCGGTACAACCGCGTAGGCCAGTCTCGTTGGCACGTTGACGTTCAACGCGATCATCTTTTCCATTTTATTGATATCGGAAGCTAGGAACGGCGTCGTTGCACCCATGCTGACGTTGTTGACAAGCAGGGTGATGCTGGCATCGCTTTTTAAAACCGCTTCGACCCTCGCAAGATCGTTTGGTTTCGTGAGATCGGCAGATATAAACTCGATTGAACGCTTGGTGTCATTCGTTAATTTGGTTGCCCTTGTACGGAGATGTTCTTCATTCCGGCCAACAAGAATTAGATCAAATCCGGCTTTGGCAAGACGATCAGCGTAAATAGCGCCAATACCAGAGCAACCACCCGTAATTAAGGCTGTACCCTTTCCATATTGAGTATTCATTGCTATTCTCCCTTCATCTGCTTGTAAGGCTGGATGTCGTCTTCAGTTCTTTTTTTATAACTTTCGACGACTATCCCCAATGCCGTATAAACAGCGTTTTAGGACATGAGGTGGGTATGCTGAGCATCGGTTTTATCGCTGTTCCACACTTTCAGGTGATGAACTTCGCGGCTATGTCCGCGTTCGAGGTCGCAAACCTGACCGCCAAAGATAAATTCTATGATCTTCAAATTATTTCCGAAGCCGGTGGCCGTGTAACAAGTTCGGTTGGAATTTCGGTCGAGACAGAACCTTTTAGCAAAAAGGTTTATGACACCGTCATAGTCAGCGGCAGCCCCCACATCGGGCCACCGAGCGCCAAACTGAATAAATTTCTGAAAAATGCATCCAAGGTATCTCGGCGCGTTTCTGCAATTTGTACCGGCACTTTCATTCTTGCTCATGCTGGTTTGCTTGATGGCCGTCGTGCAACTACCCACTGGATTTTTGCCAACGAGTTCAAGAAAAATTTTCCTCAAGTCAAAATGGAAGAGGATCGAATTTATATTATCGATGGCTCCATTTGGACATCGGCGGGGATGAGCGCCGGAGTAGACCTTGCGCTCGGTATGATCGAGAAGGATTTGGGCGCTGACATGGCGCGGATAGTGGCGAGAAAACTCGTCGTCTATCATCGTCGGGCTGGAGGACAATCGCAGCATTCGACATTGTTGGATTTAGACGCGAAATCGGATCGCGTTCAAACCGCCTTGGATTATGCCAAGAAAAATCTGCATAAGGAATTATCGGTTGAGCAGCTTGCCGAAGCGGCACACCTCAGCACACGTCAATTTAGCCGTGCGTTTCGATTGGAAACTGGAAAATCGCCCGCTAAGGCTGTCGAGCATTTGAGGGTAGAAGCCGCCCGCGTAATGATCGAGTCCGGCTGCCATTCGCTTGACACGGTGGCGCGCGAAACGGGATTTGCCGACCGTGAGCGTATGCGGCGTTCTTTTGTCCGGATAGTCGGGCAACCGCCGCAAGAAGTTCGTCGACATGCCCGCGAGGCGGCCTAGGTTATATTGTTCCGAATTTATCCCCAAACATAGGGGCACCACTTTTTGATTTTTCACGGGTGGCTTCGTCCTGCAGCACATCCCAGTGTTCGACCATAATCCCATCTTTGATATGAAGGATGTCCGCGGCGATCCAGTTCGGGATCGACGCTCCAAGCCCGGAAAATCTTCCATGCGCGATAACAAAGTCGCCGTCGGCGACAATCAGTTGTAGTTCATACTTTAAAGTCGATGGCCCACTCTTGACCAGATCGAACAATCCGTCTCGGCCAGGAGGTACATGCGCGCTGTGTTGGATATAATCTGGAGACCAAAATTTCTTAGCCGTAGCAAAGTCTTTTTTGTTGAAAAGCGTATCAAATGCCAGCCGAACGAGTTCCTTGTTTTTTTCTTGTACTGATTGGCCCATGACTTCCCTCCATGTAGAAAGTAGACTTTAAGGCGCAGGGCTAGAAAAGCAACGCTTTACGAAATCGCTTATTTGCTGCGCTAATTCCTGCGGGGACTCTATGAACAACTGTCCCGTATTTAAGAGGCCTTGAACCGCCGCTGTAAATTTTCTTTTTGAGAAACATGTTCAACTAACTCGTCCGCGCGAGCCAAGAACCGCTTAAGCAAAGGGGTGGTATTCGACTTATTGTATCCCATCATCAAATCAATGGTCGGAGACTCGCCTTGCAATGGGCGCGTGACAACAGTCGGAATTAGCATATTTCTAACGTAAAGCGGCGCCAATCCAATTCCGCCGGTCGATTCCACCAGCGACATGAATGCGGAAATATTCTCGGCGTCATAAGTTTGCTTTAACTTGATCCCGGTCTTCTCCGCGTAATCTTCAACCACAGCTCTCAGCACAGGTGCTGCCTTTGCCGGACTGATAAATTTATCGCGCGTTAACTCATGTGGACGGATTGTCTTTCGCACAGCCAAACGATGATTGGTGGGTACTACGACCAGCAGAGGCTCTTTGATCAAATGCTTAAAGACAATACCTGATGTCTGCTTTTCGTTTCGAAGAAATGCCACATCGACCTTGCCCCGCATGAGCGCCAGCGCAAGCTCCGGTGAGGTTTGGCTGGAGAGCATAATATCGACATCTGGTGCTTCCTCACGCAGGATGCGCAGCGTATGAGGCATCCATGTGCCCTCTTGCCCTACCAGAAAACCCACCACGAATGCTGATCTCTTAGGTTTCTCAGCATGACGGGCAGCTTCAGCCGCTGCTTCGATTTGCATCAGCACCAGTCTGGCGTGATCCAAAAAAACCTTTCCGGCGAGCGTAAGCGAAATGCCGCGCGCCTTGCGCTCTAACAATTTTACGCCAAGTTCGATTTCAAGGTCTTTTATCTGTCGGCTTAAGGAGGGTTGAGCGGTATGCAATCGCCGTTCAGCAGCATTGGATAGGCTGCCTTCCTCGGCAACCGCAATAAAATACCGTAAATGCCGAAGTTCCATCGAGATCACCCATGCCTTTAAAGCATAGATCGACCTTACAAAGTCTTGGTTCTTCTGCCAAGCGGAAGTTAGCGTGCGTCTCAAGTCCAACGTTACCTTACAACCTCAAACAAAGGAGACGATCATGACACAGCGCATTAAGAACGTAGTCCTCGTGCATGGAGCTTTCGCGGATGGTTCCGGCTGGAAGAAGGTCGCTGAAATCCTCAAGAATGATGGCCACAAAGTGTCGGTGGCACAGCCCCCGGAGACTTCGTACGCCGACGACCAAAAGTATACGAAGGCCGCCATCGATGCGATGGAGGGCCCGGTGGTTCTGGTCGGCCACAGCTACGGCGGTTCCATCATCACCGAAGCCGGCAATCATCCCAACGTTAAGGCTCTTGTCTATATTGCCGCCTTTGCCCTCGATGAAGGTGAAAGCTGTGCATCGATCGAACAGGCCGTGCCGCAAGCCTCTAAAGCATTCAAACCGGACAGCAACGGGCTTTGGTGGATTGACCAAGCGCAGTTCGCTGCCGACTTCGCGGCGGACATTCCACGGGATGAGGCGGAGTTCATGGCTATATCGCAAGTGCCGATCTCTACCGACTCGTTCACCCACGCGGTTAAGAATCCCGCATGGAAGCACAAGCCCACCTTTTACATGGTGGCGAGTGAAGACCGGTCGATCAATCCGGAGCAGGAGCGCATGATGGCAAAACGCGCCAAGGCTAAGACGGTCGAAGTGAAGGCGAGCCATGTGGCCTACATGTCTTTCCCGAAGGAAACAGCGAAGCTCATTCAAGAGGCTGCGGTTGCAGGCGCTGCTACGCAAGAAAAGGCGGCCTGAAGTAAACATCCCCCTTGCGGTATCAACATCGCAAGGGGGTTTCTTGATCATGAAAGGAAAAAACATGGAAAACCGCATCACCATCACAGGCCAAGACGGAGAATTCGCCGCCTACATTGCACGACCAACTACTTTACCGGCACCCGCTGTCGTGGTGTTGCAAGAGGTATTTGGTGTTAATGCCGACATTCGCAAAACCTGTGACGAACTGGCCGAACAAGGTTTTCTTGCGATTGCGCCTGACCTGTTTTGGCGGCAAGAGCCAGGCGTCGATCTTAGCGTCACGTCTGAGGCCGATTGGCAACATGGTCTACGCCTCTATCAGGCTTATGACAGGAACAAGGGCGCAAAAGATGTGAATGACACTGTCGCGACTGCAAGAGAATTGCCTGATTGCGTTGGCAAGGTTGCGGTTCTTGGTTATTGCCTCGGCGGGTTGATGAGTTTTCTTACAGCCGTCCGCTATGAGGTTGACGCCGTTGTAGCCTACCATGGCGGCGACACCGAAAAATATCTGAACGAAGTGGATGGGCTTTACGCGCCTCTACTGATGCACTTGGCCGAAGAAGACGAATTTATCTCAAAGCCAGCGCAAGCGAAAATCAAGGCAGCGCTGGCTGGCAAACCAAACGCCACGATCTGCAGCTATCCAGGACAAAATCATGCATTCTCGCGGCACAACGGCGCGCATTATAATGCCGCTGCTGCCACCCTTGCACATGGCCGCACATACGAGTTCTTGAAGCGTGAACTGCGTTAATCCCGCCCCCGACCTTCGAATGACATATATCTGAACCGGTAAGCCTGCTCTATCGACGAATGGCTTTCGTGCGAGTAGCACCGTTCTCGATTGCGACTGTCTGCAAAACTTCCAGCAACGTTTCCGCATCATAGGAACCATCGTAACGTTCGCCGTTGATGAACAGCGACGGGGTGCCGTTGACTCCACTCATCACGCCGGTCTGGAAATCGTGTTTGATCTTTACTTTGAATATGCCCTCGTTGACATCCTTGACGAAGCGATTGATGTCGAGTTCCAACGCTTCCGCGTAACCGACCAGTGCCTCCGGCTCCAGATCATCCTGATGTTCATAGAGCATGTCGTGCATTTCCCAGAATTTACCCTGGGCGGCGGCAGCTTCAGCGGCTTCGGCAGCGGCAAAAGCATGAGGATGCATTTCTTTTAAGGGGAAATTACGAAATACAAAGCGCAGCTTCTCGCCCATCTCTTCCTGAACTTGCTTCAGGGCAGGATAAGCCATTCCGCACGCCGGACATTCGTAATCCCCGTACTCGACCAACGTGACGGGCGCTTTGGCAGGGCCTTCCGCATGATCTTTCGCGCTAACAGACTCGGTCAGTGTGTTTTCGTCGCGGCTCATGCTGCTTGCCCTTTCTGCTGCGTGATGGCTTGCAAGCTTTTCAGAATACCATTAGCACCCGGATTGACACCGACCGGCGAGACATAGCTATAGCGAATGACACCCATGCCATCGATGACAAACAACGCGCGTTCGGAAGTGCCGTCCTCGGAGCGGTAAACGCCGTATTGTCTTGCGACTTCCCCCTTCGGCTCAAAATCCGACAGCAGAGTTAAATGAAAGCCGCGATCTTTTTCAAAAGCAAGATGGCACCAGACGCCGTCAACGGAAATCCCCAGCAGCGTAGCGTTCAAATCCGCAAACTGCTCGCGCAGCTCGTTGTAGAGCGCCAGCTGATCGCCGCAAACAGGACTCCAGTCGGCAGGATAGAATGCCAATATGACATTACGTCCCTTGAACTCGGACAAGGAAACTTTTTGATCGGGAGTTGTCGGCAGGGTGAAATCGGGAGCCTGTGTGCCTACGGAAAGTGGGGCCATAGCGATTACCCTCTCTTTAGATTTATGCGTAGACTTGGGTGAATATTCTCTCACTCAAGGTGTGGGAACTGTGACATCCGAAAGAAGAAGCACGATATTATAGCCGGGTGATATTGTCAAAACCCAGACTCGTCCAGAAATATCATGCTGCGCTTCTGGAAGCTTCCTTGCGTCCGGCTGTATCGAGAGTGTGGAAATCATCATCGGAGAGCGTCAGAGACGCCGCCGCCACATTTTCTTCCAGATGCTTGACTTTGCCGGTACCGGGGATCGGCAGCATGACAGGGCTGCGTTTCAGCACCCATGCCAGCGCCACTTGGCTCGGCGTCGCGCTGACTTTTGATGCGATGGCGTCAAGCACCGATCCAGATTTTGCCAGATTGCCCGCCGCCAAAGGAAACCACGGGATAAAGCCGACTTGGTTTTGTGCACAGAAATCAAGAACGCTTTCGCTGCCGCGATCCACCAGATTGTAACGGTTCTGCACGGTAGCGACGGGAAAAAATTTCTGCGCGGACTTGATGTCATCGACACTGACTTCACTCAATCCCACATGGCGGATCAGGCCTTCCTTCTGCATGTCGCGGATGACGCCGAACTGGTCGTCACGCGGTACATTTGCGTCGATGCGATGCAACTGCCACAGGTCGATACGTTCCAGCTTCAAACGCTTCAGGCTGTTCACGACCGTTTGGCGCAAATAATGGGGTTGTCCTTTCGGTACCCATTGATTGGGCCCACTGCGGGTCAAGCCACCTTTGGTCGCAATCAGTAATCCTTTGTATGGATGCAACGCCTCGCAAATCAAAGTCTCGCTGACGCCGGGGCCATAGGAGTCCGCCGTGTCGATGAAAGTGACGCCAATCTCCGGCAGGCGTTTCAAGGTGCGCAAAGCTTCGGCGCGATCCTCCGGTTCACCCCAAATGCCGGGGCCGGTGACGCGCATAGCCCCGAAGCCCAGCCGATGTACAGCGATGTCGCCACCTACTTTAAATGTGCCGGATTGTGCTGCGTTGGTCGTGACTGTCATCTTTGCCTCCTTGTGGATCGCGAGAGCATCGTCGTATTTGGATGAAATCACAAATTAGTAAATGCCGGAAATGAAAATTTCCTCGAAAAGACTATGCTCTAAAAACGTAGCGTATATGTCATATAAGACATTCCCAAGTCCACGCGCATTGACCTGCAGTGTTGCCGGTAAACCTGTTATCGTGGTAAAGCATCCGTTGACTTACTTCTGTCTGTGCTATCCAGACAATGACAATACGGCTTAATGATCACTGGACTTAGTGTCTTTGCTTCTAACCATCAAAACGTTTTTGTGTGAGTCATGTGTGGGTATAAACCCGCACAAGATGACATTTGATGACTTTTGGTGCGTGGTAAGACATTGATTTGTCTGTAGTTCATGATATCGTTCTGCGTTCACACGGTAGGGGTCACAGGTTCAATCCCTGTCGCACCCACCACCCTGAAATCCAGGGTGGTCTGGGAAAATCTAAAATAGCCCATATTTTATGGTGTTTTTTGAGTTTTAACGTCTATCAACTTCCAAGGAATTTTGTTGAAATCCATGCCTTATTTGGGGTAACGTATGGGGTAGGTCGCGAACGATTTTTTGGGAGTTACCCCAACCATGTCTCTCACCGATACCGCCATCCGCAGAGCCAAGCTGCGTAGCAAACCATATAAGATGTATGATTCAGGTGGCTTGTTTATGATTGTCATGCCTTCCGGTGGAAAATGGTGGCGATTTAAAGTAATTGCTCACCCCCGCTCAAGCGGGAGTTGGCTGTAGAACGTTGCGGATAGCGTCGAAAGCATGGATGCCCTGTCTTGCAGCAGTACCAATGGTAGAGCGAACAGCGGCGTAAAGGTCAGCGCCCCAGGTTGAACGGAACCCCCCGGTAACTTTTCGATAGGTAGCGGTTGGGCGCAAGGTACGCTCTGAACTGTTGTTGTCCGGCGCGATCTCCGGATGATCCAGGAACGTGAACAGCGAGCCGCGATGCTTGCAGTAACGTTTACGTAAACGACGCGCGTCCTTGTGTTCGACGGTCAGTGCCATGATGGCATCAAGGTCGCGCTCAAGCCTCGCCTTATAGGATCGCCGCGTTGCTTCGGCCAGGTTCTGGCGACGCCTGGCCAAGACGAAGGCTCGTAAAATAAGCCGCTTCATAGGGGGCGCAAAAACCATGTCTCCGGCTTCGATCGCGTATTGGCAATCGCGCAACTGATGGGAAAGGCATATCTGCCATTCATCCGCATAGCCTTGCTGGGCTCCATAGAGATCTGATACCCAGAGCGCAGGCCGATGATCGTCGAGAACTTCCTCGACGACCACACGCCCCCGGCTTCGTCGAATGACATGCAAAACGATCGCATCATTCTGGAACACCCAGTTCCACCAGTTTTTACCGTTGATGCGTACACTGGTTTCATCCGAGTAAATAACTCGCGATTTGCGCAGCCGCGCCAAAATGCTGCCAACCTCACGATCAAAGCTGGGCTTGGCCCGTTGCAGCATCGCATTCAGACCGCCTTCGCTGATGGCAAGGCCAAAGAGGTCGTGGAATAAGCGCGCCAGGCGTTCGTAACTGATGGCATGGATAAACCGCAGATAGAGCGCCATGGCCACAATATTCAGGCTAAACGGTGAGCCTTGTTCCATGCCTTCAGGCACCGCAGATGGTCTGGTCTTGACCGCGCAGCATGCGCATATCCCTTCGTATATTTCAACGCGCGTCACGATCGGCCTGATCGGAGGAATATCCACTTTATCATAGGCGTGGTGCAGCGTTTGATCCGCTTCACTTAACTCCCCATGACACTGGCAGCAATTTTTGGCCATGACGCGCATGATCTTATCAGGATTTTCGGCCAAAGGTCGGGCTGTGCCTTTGCGCCCAACGCTGCCCGCACGCAGGCCCGTTCGTTCGGCTTTATTGGCGTTGTTCTTATTGGCTTTGAACCCTTTCGATGGTGGCACACTCGAGTTGCCACTATTCTTCGGCGGCTCATTCAGTCGCGCTTCAAGTTCGGCGATACGCCGGTCTTGTTCTACAACCCGCTTTTCCAGTTGCTCAACCTGTCGCCTCAATATCCCCACCAGGGCCTTTAAGTCCCCGCGTGAAGCCCCTTCAAGATCAGCGTCAAATATCATTCATAGGTTGACTCATATCTGCACCCATGCATGCAATTAAAATCACCTAAAATCGCTGCTTTTCCATACCCCTGTTGCTTTTCTGACTCAGACCGTTTCAGCACAATGCATATCGGAGGGTGAGCAATTACGATTTAAATACCGCTTTGCTGGCAAAGAAAAGCTCCTCTCTTTGGGAACCTATCCCACGATCTCCTTAAAAGACGCACGTGATCGGCGCGATCAGGAACGTAAAAGGTTAGTGGACAAAATCGACCCCGCGTTAAATCGATTGGTTGTGAAAGCGGCTTGGGCAGGCACTCATGCTAATAGCTTTGAGGTGGTCGCGCGTGAATGGGTGGGCAGGAAAGCTGCCATTTGGTCGGCATCGAATACGACCAAAACCACCCGGCGGCTTGAGGTCGATGTTTTTCCATGGGTTGGCAAGCGCCCGATTGGCGATATCACACCACCGGAACTCTTGTCGGTATTGCGTCGGACTGAAGGACGCGGGGCCGTCGATACGGCGCATAGGGTTTTGCAAACCTGCGGCCAGATATTTCGTTATGCTATTGCCACTGGACGCGCTCAACGCGACCCCTCATTCGATCTGCGTGGTGCTTTGCAGTCGGTCAAAGGCAGTCATTTTGCCGCAATTACCGAACCAAAGGCAGTTGGAGGATTACTACGCGCCATTTAT
>Ga0206868_10228_pt1 | contig 14385 bp, 13 predicted proteins | sample Alteio_BWOrgCont_38_FD_152901 | JGI IMG/M metagenome (GOLD analysis project Ga0206868, IMG submission 152901) | Enriched cells from forest soil in Barre Woods Harvard Forest LTER site, Petersham, Massachusetts, United States -... | ecosystem: Environmental > Terrestrial > Soil > Temperate forest >... | reverse complement strand
ACATATTGCCGAAATTGGAGCTGGCGCCCATGCGGATATATTTGGTGATATTGGCGAAAACCTTGCGCCCTTCGAGCACCCCTTCTTCGAGCACCATCAGGCTTTTTTCCAGCAAAATCATGTCGGCGGATTCCTTGGCGATGTCCACCGCTGTGTCCACGGAAATCCCGACGTCCGCCGCGCGCAACGCCGGGGCATCGTTGATGCCGTCGCCCATGAAGCCCACCACGTGTTTCTTCTTTTGGAGCGCCTGCACCACGCGTTTCTTATGCGCCGGGGAAAGGCGCGCATAAACGTCCGTGGTATCGATCGCTTCCGCCAGTTGCTCGTCGGACATTTTTTCCACGTCGTTGCCCAGGAGGATTTTCTCCGCATGGATGCCCACTTCCGAGCAAACCTTGCGCGTCACCAGGTCATTGTCGCCGGTCAAAACTTTTACTGTCACGCCATAATGACGCAACGCGGCAATCGCGGTTTTGGCCGTGTCCTTGGGTGGATCGAGAAAGGCCAAATAGCCGGTCAGGCACAAATCGCACTCGTCAGCCTTGGTGAATGTGGATTGCTGGCCCATCTTCTTTGTCGCCACAGCCAGCACGCGGAAGCCGTCTTCGCTCAGCGAATTGACCTGTTCGATCAGGTTGCCGGCCAGGATTGGTTCCATCGGGAAAATCTCGCCGTCACTGGTAAAGCACGTGCAACGGGCGAAAACTGCCTCCGGCGCGCCTTTCGTCAAAAGCTGGCGTTCGCCATCCGGCCCCTGCACGGCCACCGACATCATGCGCCGCGAAAAATCAAAGGGGATTTCATCCACCTTACTGTATTTATCCACGCACAATTCTTTGTGCAATTCCGAGTATTTCAAAACGGCCCGGTCCAGCACGTTTTTCAATCCGGTTTGAAAATGGCTGATCAGGTAGGCGTCCTGCAAAACCTCCTCGCTCTCATTTTTGAAAACGTCGCAATGAATCTCGAGGATGACGTGGTCGATCGTCAGCGTTCCCGTCTTGTCCGTGCAGAGCACGTTCATCGCGCCCAAATTCTGAATGGAGTGAAGTTTTTTAACGATGACCTTTTTCCTCGACATCGCCAGCGCCCCTTTCGAAAGACAAACCGAGACAATCATCGGCAACATTTCGGGCGTCAGCCCGACTGCAATCGCCAGCGCAAAAAGAAACGTGTCCTTGCCCCAGCTATGTTTCGTAAATCCATTGATGAGAAATACGGATGGGGCCATGACCGCCATGAAACAGATCATCAGCCAGGTGAATCTTTTTATGCCTTTATCAAACGCGGTTTCGACCTGTTGATCGGAAAGACTGCTGGCCATCTTTCCGAAGTAGGTTTGCGCGCCGGTAGCCGCGATCACGGCCGTGGCCGAACCGCTTTCCACGCTCGTGCCCAGGAAACAAAGATTCGAATGCTCGATGGGCGAAAGGTTTTGGCGTGTATCCGGCGCGTCGCTTTTTTCGACCGGCAACGACTCGCCCGTCAGCGTTGCTTGGATGATGAACAAATCTTTGGCGGTCATCAGCCGCACATCGCCGGGAATCATATCGCCGGCGCACAGCTTCACAATATCGCCCGGCACAAGTTGTTGCAGCGGGATCTCCTTTGGTTGGCCATCGCGGACCACCGTTGCCGTGACTTTGATCATTGCCTTGAGTTTCGCCGCTGCATTGTCGGCTTTGGTCTCTTGAATGAGGCGCAGCAATACCGCCAGCACAATCATCCCCAACATTACGCCGCCGCCTATGTAGTCGCTCGTATCGCCTGCCGTCGCAAAGGTGATAATGACGAGGACCGCCAGCAAAATGACCAGCGGATTGCGCACCGCCACCCAAAGACGATAAAGCCAGCCGTGCTGTTTTTCCTGTCCCACCTCATTGGGTCCAAAAATTTCCAGCCGTTCGGCGGCTTCTTCCTCGCTCAAGCCGTTCGATGAAGTGTTCAGCCGTTGCAAAAGCTCGGCCGCCTGGCAGGTCGCCGCGTCATGGATTAGTTCCGCGGCGCGCTGGCCGTTTGGTTTTTTCTCGGCGTTCATAATCTTGTTACCCAACGTATCGTTCCAAAACCGTCAATAACGACCGTAAATTTTGGCGTCCTTCCGGCTTGTTGCCGGCGCTCTCCACATAGGCGCGGAGCTGCGATTCAATCACTTCTTCGCTGAACGATTTAAGCGCCCGCCGCGCCGAGACCACCTGCATCAGGACGTCGGAACAGTCGGAGTCCGTCTCCACCATCTTTTCGATGCCTTCAATCTGTCCTTTGATTCTCCGCAAACGGACCACCAGTGCCCTTTTTTCCAGTCCGGGCCGGACCTGTTTCATTTTCATCGTAATCAACCTTAACATCTTTTGCCCGGCGCGCCACGATAAAATGACGCTTGACCAATGATGGGGTATAGGGGTATATGGCTTCACGATTTTTGTCAACCATGGTTATGGTAAATGAATTGCCCTGCTTCCAGCTGTGGGATGTTAGCGTTTTTTGGCAAACTTTAAGTAACATTTGGGTGACATCTATTGTAAAAACGGCGGGCGGTTGCGACACTTTCGCCTTTCATTTTAAAGCTAAGCCTGGTGCCGGTCCGTAAGCGGAAAATTGTTGACTGAGCTTCATGTTGTAGCATATGTTACATTTTGTGAAACTAAAAACGATCGCGGAGTTTAGGGTAATGGGTGCCGTGGCTGCCCTCGTTGGCGGCGCCGTGACTTCCGCGATGGCGGACGATGCCACCAATTCCGCTCCCGCGGTCGTCGAGCAGCCCGCCGGCCCGCAAAACTGGAACTTTCACGCCCAGAACACCGATATCGTCCAGGGTTATCCCGGATTCCATTCCCAATCTTCCGGCCCCAACAGCCTGCCGGCGGGCGGGCAGACCCGTGAATCTGTCTCGCTCGATTTGATGGCCGGCACCCGGCTCTGGCCAGGCGCCGAGGCACATGTTGACGCTTTGATGTGGCAGGGATTGGGTCTGGGGAATTCACTTGGCGTGGAAGGTTTTCCTAACACCGAAGCCTTTCGCCTGGGCACACAGGTTCCAAATGCTTCTATCGTGCGCCTGTTCATCCGCCAGACCATCGGTCTGGGCGGCGACCAGGAGGACGTGCAGGACGATGATTTTGATTTGGCTGGCAAAGAAGATATTTCCCGAATCACCATCACCCTGGGTCGCTTCAGCGCCAAGGATATCTTCGATAACAATGCCTATGCCAATGACGGCCGCACGCAATTCATGGACTGGGGCCTTGCCGCCAACGAAGCCTGGGATTATCCGGCAGATGCCATCGGTTATACCACGGGGCTTGCCATCGAGTTGAACCAGCCCAAATGGACCTTGCGCTATGGATTTTTCCAGGTGCCACAGGTCCAGAACAGCTTGACGGCGGAAGACCGGTTTCTCAAATGGCCGTATGAGCCTTCCACAGACGGCCCTTCTGAAGATGGCCCCTTTTTAAATGCTTGGGGAATGGTGACCGAACTTGAACGCCGTTATACCATCGCCAATCATCCTGGAACGATTCGTCTTCTGGCCTTTCTCAATCGGGCGGACATGGCTGACTATTCGGCGGCCACGGCCATTTTGCAGGCTGGCGGTCCCAATGCGGATTGGGAAGCGGCGCGCTCCTGGCACTACAAATACGGCTTCGGACTGAATTGGGAACAGGAAATCGCCAAAGACATCGGCGTATTCTCACGTCTCGGCTGGAATGACGACCGGGAGGAGGGATGGATGTGCAGCGATGTTGGTTATGCGGGTTCGGTCGGCTTAAGCATCAATGGCGATTTATGGCACCGGCCCGACGACACCTTCGGCCTGGCGGGCCTGGCCAGCGGCATTTCCAAACAAGCCCGGCAGTTCTTTGCCGCCGGTGGCACGGGCATCCTGGCAGGGGACGGCAATTTAAATTACGGTTGGGAAAAAACTATCGAGACCTATTACGATTTTAAAATTTGGAAGAACATTCATGGCGCGATGGATTATCAGTTCATCACCAATCCCGCCTTCAATCGCGACCGCGGCCCGGTTTCCGTTTTTGGCGGGCGGTTGCATTGGGAATTTTGAATTCGTTTTATCGCCCGAAACGGCATCCGACCTGCTTTTCCCGTCGTCATAATGATGTTTTTTATTTTCAACCGCCCTGTCCTTTAGGCAGGATTACCTAAATTAGATGTATTTCGGAAAAAAAGTCGTTGTTGTCATGCCCGCTTATAATGCGGCCAAAACCGTCACCCTGACCGTGGATGAAGTCCTCCAGCAGGGCATCGTGGACAAAATGATCCTGGTGGATGACAAAAGCCGCGACGATACCGTTGCCGTCGCCTCCCAGCTTCTCGGCGTCCAGGTCCATGTGCATGAGGAAAATAAAGGCTACGGCGGCAACCAAAAGACCTGTTACCGTCTCGCCCTGGAAGCCGGCGCGGACATCGTCATCATGCTGCACCCGGACTATCAATACACGCCCAAGCTGATTCCCGCGATGGCTTCCATCATCGCCAATGAAGTGCATCCCTGCGTGCTCGGCAGCCGCATTTTGGGAGGATATTCACTCAAGGGCGGAATGCCCTACTGGAAATATATTTCGAATCGCTTCCTGACGTTTACGGAAAATGTCCTGCTCGGCGCGAAACTTTCCGAATACCACACTGGTTACCGCGCCTTCTCCCGTGAGATTCTGGAGACGCTCGACCTCTCAGGCAATTCCGACGACTTTATCTTCGATAACCAAATGCTCGCGCAAATTTTCTGGCATGGCTTTACGATCGGCGAGGTAAGCTGCCCGACGAAATATTTCCCTGAAGCCTCGTCCATCAACTTCCGTCGCAGCGTGAAATACGGCTTCGGCTGCCTCTCGGTGGGACTGCAATATCGGTTGGCAAAGATGGGGCTGACGCGCCCGAAAATGTTTACTTCGCGGCGAGCGCGTGGGCCAGGCGGGACTTCTTCCGGTTCGCCGTAGGGCGGGAGACGACGCCTGATTTGACAGCTTTGTCAAAAGCGGAATGGACACCGGGCAACGCCTTGGCGGCTTCGTCCTTCTTCCCGCCGGTGATGAGCGCGCGGAAATTCTTTTCCAGGCCCCGCAACTTCGAGGTGATGCTGCGGTTGTGCAGGTTTTTGCGGGCGTTGCTGCGCATCCGGCGTTCGGCTGACTTCGTATTCGGCATAATTCAGTTTCGTTTTGCTTAATTAAAAGGGGGTAAAGTCTAGCCGGATTGGGCGGGGTGTCAATGGCAAGTTTCGGCCAACCGGTTGTATCTACCCGCAGAGAACGCGCTATTTGGGGACGGATTCGCCTTCTTTGGGCCTCAACGCCTTCCACAACCAGCCCAGGGGGTCGAAAAACTCGTCCACCACGCGCTCCTTGAGCGGGATGATGGCGTTGTCCGTGATGGTGATATGCTCCGGGCAAACCTTCGTGCAGCACTTCGTGATGTTGCAATAGCCGATCCCGTGCGCCTGCCGCAATTCCGGCACGCGGTCTTCCGTGTCCAGCGGGTGCATCTCCAGCGCGGCGGTGTACACCAGGAAACGCGGGCCGATGAACTCCTCATGCTTATGATGGTCACGCAGCACGTGGCAAACGTCCTGGCACAGGAAACACTCGATGCACTTGCGAAATTCCTGCACGCGATCGATGTCCTCCTGCGCCATGCGCCACGTCCCGTCCGGCGCATCCGGCTTGCGCGGCTTGAACGGCTTGATCTTCATCTTCACCCGGAAATTCCACGATACATCCGTCACCAAATCGCGCAGGCTCGGAAACGCCCGCATCGGCTCGATCGTGACTGGCTTATCGAGCGGGATCTGGTCCAGCCGCGTCATGCACATCAATTTCGGGATGCCATTGATTTCCGCCGAGCAGGAACCGCACTTGCCCGCCTTGCAATTCCACCGGCACGCCAAATCATTCGCCTGCGTCGCCTGGATTTTATGAACGGCGTCCAGCACGACCATGCCCTCGGAAACTTCCGTGGTGTAATCCACCAGCTTCCCGCCGTTGACATCGCCGCGCCAGATTCGGAAAGTGGCTTTCATTTCATCTCCTCGATGACTTGTTTCAATTCCGCCGGCATCTCGGGAATCGTGTCGCGCCGAACGGACATCGTGCCGTCGGCGTTTTTCTTCGTGATAATATTCACTTTGCCGAAGGCCGCGTCTTTGTTTTGAAAATCTTCCCGGAAATGGCCGCCCCGGCTTTCCTTGCGCTCGATCGCTGATCTCGTGATCGCCTCGGAAACCGTGAGCAAATTTTTCAGGTCAAGGGACGTATGCCAGCCTGGGTTGTATTCGCGATGGCCGTGCACGGCGACTTTCGCGGCCCGCTCGCGCAATTTGCCGATGCCCACCAGCGCCGTCTCCATTTCCTGTTCGCGTCGCACAATGCCTACCAGGCTTTGCATCATGTCCTGCAAATCATACTGGATTTGGTAAGGCCCTTCCGCATTCGCGGAACTCGTGCCGTGCTCAAACGGTTCCAGCGCCTGTCGCTCGGCTTTCTCCACCTCGGCAACGTTGATATTGGCCGCGCCCTTTTCCTTCGCGAATTTTGCTGCAAACTCTCCCGCGCGCTTGCCGAACACGATCAAATCGGAAAGCGAATTTCCACCCAGCCGGTTCGCGCCGTGCAACCCCGCCGCCGCTTCGCCCGCTGCAAAAAGACCCGGGACCGTGGACATTTGCGATTCCCCATTCACGCGAATGCCGCCCATGATGTAATGCGTCGTCGGGCCGATTTCCATCGGTTCCTTCGTGATGTCCAAATTCGCGAGCTGCATGAACTGGTGATACATGCTCGGCAATTTCCGTTTGATATGCTCCGCCGCATTCGGGATTTTTTCTTTGATCCACGCAATGTCCAGGAACACGCCGCCGTGCGGGCTGCCGCGTCCAGCCTTTACTTCGCGCATGATGCAGCGCGCCACGTGGTCGCGCGTGAGCAGTTCCGGCGGCCGTCGCGAATTCTTATCACCTTGCGTATAGCGCCAGCCTTCTTCGGCGTTGTCCGCGGTCTGGCTTTTATAATTGTCCGGGATGTCATCGAACATGAAGCGCTTGCCTTCTTTGTTCTTCAACACTCCACCTTCGCCGCGCACGCCTTCCGTTACCAAAATGCCCATGACGCTCGGCGGCCAGACCATGCCCGTCGGATGAAATTGCACAAACTCCATGTCCATCAATTCCGCACCCGCGTGATACGCCAGCGATTGGCCGTCGCCCGTGTATTCCCAGGAATTGCTGGTGATCTTGTAGGCGCGCCCGATGCCGCCCGTGGCTATGACGATGGCCTTGGCCTTGAAAATTTTGAAGCGCCCCCGCTCGCGGTCATAGCCAAAAGCGCCGTTGACACGGTCGCCATCCTTCAGCAACGTGACGATCGTATGCTCCATGAACACTTCGATGCCCTGATGAATGCCATGGTCCTGTAGTGTGCGAATCATCTCCAGGCCCGTGCGGTCGCCCACGTGCGCCAAGCGCGGGTACCGATGCCCGCCGAAATTGCGTTGCAAAATCTTCCCGTCCTTCGTGCGGTCAAACACCGCGCCCCACGCTTCCAGTTCCTTAACGCGGTCCGGCGCTTCCTTGGCATGCAGTTCCGCCATGCGCCAGTTGTTGACGTATTGGCCCCCGCGCATCGTGTCTGAGAAATGCACGCGCCAGTTGTCGCGATCATCCACGTTCGCCAGCGCCGCTGCCATGCCGCCCTCGGCCATGACCGTATGCGCCTTCCCCAAAAGCGATTTGCAGACCAGCCCCACCTTCACGCCCGCCGCTGAGGCCTCGATCGCCGCGCGCAGACCCGCCCCGCCCGCGCCGATGACCAGCACGTCAAACTCAAATGTCTGATAATCCGCCATGGTTAGAAAAACCTGAGGTCATGCCAGACGCCCATCGCGCACAGCCGCACATAGACATCTGAAAAACCAACCCAGAACAAACTGATCCACGCCCACATCATGTGGCGTTTATTGAGGCAGCTCACGCACGCGTAACTTTTTGCGCAGGCCGGCACCTTCGACGGCGCATCCAAAAATCCGCCGATCAAATGCCGCAACGAATGGCAGCCGAACGTGTAACTCGCCAGGAAAATCGTGTTTAACGTCAGCACAATCGTTCCCACGCCCACGCCAAAATGTTTCACTCCAATGCCGTCCGTGAACCACATGGCCTGCCACGCGTCATACCCGAGGATGAAGATAAAGATCACCGCGATATACATGAAGTAACGGTGGATATTTTGGATGATGAGCGGGAGATATTTCTCACCGAGATAGCTTTTGCGCGGCTCGCCCACGGCGCAATTGATCGGGTCCGCCCAGAACGCCTTGTAATAGGCCCCGCGATAGTAGTAACAGGTGAAACGAAATCCCGCCGGCGCCCACAACACCAGGAAGGCCGGCGAAAAGCTCAGCAGGTGTGTTGGCCACCAGGCAGGCGCCTGCCCGAAAATTGCGTGCGGCGAATATCCGAAAATTTCCGGCGAGAAAAACGGCGACAAATAATCTGCGCCACCCCCGCTAAACCAATAGGCGCATTTTCCACCACTCAGCGGATGAAATGCCGCCCACGTCGAATAGACTATGAACGCGGAAAATCCCAGGAAGACCAGCAACGGCTGCACCCACCACGCATCCGGACGGGAGGTTTCCCCGAAGCGGCGCTGTTGCGGCAAGGCATTGGCATTCGCCATAGATTATTAACTTTAATAATGGTTTACCCCTTCCGTCAATAAGGGATGTTAAAGTATAAGGTTGAATGGAGTCAATAGTTGATTTGCTTATTTTGCGTTCCATTCATTCAATTCCCGCTCGCTTTTGGCTGGAGGAAAATGGCCGAGCCGCTCCAGCGCTTCCCCAACGAGGTAAAGTGAGCCGGTCACGATAATAAGATTATTAAGCGGCATTTTTTCCAACGCCTCGTCCAGGGAACCACACACAAAAACCCTCGCGGCCGGGTTCGCGGCGCGGCACGCCGCCGCCAGTTCCTCCGGATTGCCGGTCCGTTGGCTTGCTACCGGCACGGCCAGGATGGTTTCCGCCAGCGGCGCAAGCGTTTCGCAAATGTGCGGCCAATCTTTGTCGTCCAGGATTCCCAGGATGAGCGTTTTTTTGTGCGTCGGGAAATTTTTCTCAACCGCTTCACGCAATACCTTCGCCCCGGCCACATTGTGCGCCCCGTCCAATAAAATTCTTTTTCCGTCCTTTTGAATCAACTGCAAACGCCCCGGCCACTGGACGCTTTGTAATCCAAACACGATTTGGGGCTTCGACATTCGAATCTGCTTTTGCAAAATCTCCACGGTCGCCAGCGCCAGCGCGGCATTGCGTTTTTGATATTCGCCCGGCAGGGCTACCGCGTCCGCCATTTCGGGTTCTCCTTTCACGATAGTCAGCGGCGCATTTTTCTCCTTCGCAATTTTTTCGATAACGGCCAGCGCGCCTGGCGCGTCCGTGGCCGTGATCGCCGGCACGCCCGGCTTGATGATGCCCGCTTTTTCAAATGCGATCTGCTCCACCGTATCGCCGAGCCATTGCTGGTGGTCCAGCGCGATGTTCGTGATGACGCTCGCCAGCGGCGTGACGATGTTCGTCGCATCGAGCCGTCCGCCCAATCCCGTTTCCCAAATGACGATGTCGCAATTTTGTTCCGCAAAAAAGTCCAGGGCCATCATCGTCAGCACTTCAAAAAAAGTCGGATGATGCTCTTTGGGAAATTCCGCCGACAATGCCCGGAACTTTTCCACCAGCCGGACCACGTCCGCCTCGGATATCAATTGCCGGTTGACTTGGATCCGTTCCCGGAACGACACCAGGTGCGGCGACGTAAACAGCCCCGTGCGCAGGCCCGCCGCGCGATAGATGCTCTCCAGCATCGCACAGGTTGAGCCTTTTCCATTCGTCCCGGCTACGTGGATGAAGCGCAGTTTTTTCTGCGGCTCTCCCGCCAGTGCGGCGAGCTTGAGCGTATTTTCCAGCCCAAACTTCGCGCCGAACAGGCGCAAGCCGTAAAGAAACTGGATGGCCTCGGGATACGTCACGATGAATATCCCGCCCGCACGAACTCGCGTATCGCGGTTATTTCCTCCTGCCCATAAATCGTGTGCCCCTTGGGAAACTGTTGCCAGTCCACCCGTAATTTCGCCACGCGTAGCGTGTTCGCCTGCTCCCGCACCGGTTCAAATGGAATCACCGGGTCAAACGGCCCGTGCGTGATGAGCAGCCGCTGCTCGTGCGCCACTGGCGAAAGTTCTGTTAAAAGCTTTTCAATCTCAAAAACCCAGCCGCTGATGTCCACCAGCCCCGCCAGCCGATGCGGATAGCGCAAGCCCGCGTCAATCGCCATCAACCCCCCCTGCGAAAAACCGCCCAGCGTGACTTGTTCGGGAGGAAATCCCAGCGCACGCAAATCATCCAGCAGCGCAAACAACAATTTCCGGCTCCGTAAAATCCCCGGGCCCATGTTGTCCGGGTAATCGAACCACGAATAACCCTCGTAATAATCGTCCGGCGCGTTCACCAGCACGAAGTTCAACCATGGCAGGTTCAGCGCTTCCGGCATCCAGCGATAACCGTCCATGCTGTCGCCCAGGCCATGCAGCATCACCATCAACCGTTTGGAGCCGGGCACGCTCGCGTGTTCCGTCGCCGGAATCAGTTCAGTATGCAGCATAAAATTATTTCGCCCCTGCCGGCGGCTTTAGCTTGTCCGCCTGCGCGTCCAGCCATTGTGTCAGTTCATCGCGTTGCGCCGCCGTGAGCCGCGCATCCGTGTGGATGAGCGTGTATTTCGCCAGCGGCATATCGCCCTGGTCAATCTCATCGCTCATGTGCTCCAGCTTTTTCCGCGCGAGGTCCGGTTGGTTCGCCGGCCACTCTGACAGGTTCACATGCTTCCGCCCCTCATTCACGTCCTGCACCACCTGCCACGACACCGGCGCGATGTGGCTATACCACGGCCAGCGCGTCGCGTCCGAGTGGCAATCATAGCACGCCGCCCGGAGCATTCCCGCCACCTCCGGCGGCGGATTCAGCGTCGCGATGAAATCCGTTTTCACCGGCGGATTCGTATGGGCCGGGTTCGTCAATTGCAGCAGCGCGAAGACGGCCACGGCTGCCACGAAAAACCATTTCAAATATTTTTTCATGAAGTTCATTTGTAAGACAGACTCATATTGTTCCGGTTAAATTCCCGCCTTTCCAAGCCAAAAATAAGAGAGCCCAACGGCCCGTCAGTTCCACCGGCGATTCAATGCATTCGTCCGTGTCTGTCCTTTTCGTCAGTGTTTTGGTTCTTCCTCGTCCTCGAACCTGCCTTTTCTATCAACTATTGACTATCAACCATCAACTAAAATAGGGGTAGTGACGAACTAACGATTTTCCTCCTCCTTTGCTAAACTGCCCGCATGATTGAATCGCAATCATCGCGATTGGTGGTAGTGCTTTGCCGCTGGTTGGACAGCCCGAAGGGCTGGCGGAAATTAGCCGGGGGTAATACACCCCCGGTAAACCATCCTGTTACCCATGCGCCCCGAAGGGGCGCGGGAGAGGCTTTATCCCCATTTCCGCCCCGTTCTTGCCCAGCCGGGCTGCTACCAGTTCGTTCTGTCCATCCCATCCATTGGCCCTTCGCTTGTCGGCTTACTGGCCAAAACCAAACCGGTTGGACGGGTAAATTAAACCAAAAAATTTATGCGAATCTCCTTTTCCTTTAATTTGTCGGTGGCGTCTTGTCCGAACGGGTTCGCGTTTTGGGGCGAGGGTTACCCCTTAGACCACTCCATTTTCCAAAACCTGGCCAAGGGAGGGGTGAGGGGCTGAAGGTAAATGCAGGTAAATATAACTAAATGTAAGTATCTACAACCATTTTTAGAAAAAATATTTTATGAACCGCTTCCGCCACGCTGCCAGAAGACGACGCGTTCAATCGTCTCATGGTAGTTTCTCCGTGCGTTCCGGCCCGCACGTTGTATCTTCTCCGCGCATTTTATGGCCACGCTGAAACCATTTGCCGCCCTGCGGCCCAAACCTGAACTCGCCGCGAAGATTTGCGAACTGCCCTACGATGTCATGTCGTCGGAGGAAGCGCGCGATCTCGCCTTCGGGAATCCCCTGAGCTTTCTCCATGTCAGCAAGCCCGAGATTGATCTCTCGCCCGGGACGGATGTCTATGCCCCGGAGGTGTATGCCACTGGCAAGCAGAATTTCCAGAAACTCATCGCCCAGGGCGCGCTCAAGCAGGACGCCCAGCCGAACTTTTATTTCTATCGCCAAATCATGGGCGGCCATTCCCAGACCGGCCTCGTGGCTGCGGCCAGTTGCCGGGAATATCTCAACGGCATCATCAAAAAGCACGAGCTCACCCGTCCGGACAAGGAGGACGACCGCGTCCGCCACATCGAAACGCTCAACTCCCAGACCGGCCCCGTCTTTTTGACCTACCAGGCCAATCCGTCTTTTGACGCCTTTGTGGCCAAAAAGACCGCCGAGAAGCCGGGCGTTGATTTTACCGCCAAAGATGGCGTCCGCCATTCCTCATGGACCATTTCCGACCCGAAGGACATCCAGTTCATTCAAAGCCAGTTCGCGCAAATTGCCGATGCATCGCACCTGGTCGTTTTTGCCGCCAAGAACAACCTGGACGTGGCGGACGTGGATGCCCATGTCCGGCATCTCGCGGCGGGACAGGGCGTGTCGATAGAAGCGCTGGCGCCGTTCCGCAACGTGCTGGTGGGTGGCATTGTCCAGGCGATGGATGAGCCGGCCCGTAATGCCTGGGCGCGCAACCAGTGTTACATTGCCCTGGGCAATTTGCTGACCAGCGCGGCAGTGCTGGGCATTGACGCCTGTCCGATGGAAGGCTTTGACCGCGCGCAGTATGACGAAATCCTCGGACTCAAGGCCAAAGGTTATGCTTCGGCGGTGATTGCAACGCTGGGTTACCGTTCTACCGAGGACAAGTACGCAGCCGCGCCGAAAGTGCGTTTCCCGAAAGAGCAGTTGATTGCCAGGGTTTGAACTGTCCGGGCGGCTCGTTCATGTCGGCTTCTTCGGGGCCGGGATGCCCAGGGGTTCGATGTGAACGAGCACGTCGCTGACGGTCGGCATGGCTTTGCGGATTTGGTCTTTCACGCTGTGCGCGATTTCGTGCGAGCGCAGGACGGTCATTTGCGGGTCCACTTCCACGTGCATTTCCACAAAGAACAGATGGCCGGCCTTGCGGACGAAACATTTTTCGATATTGGCCACACCTTCGGTGCCAGAAGCGATACGGCGGATTTGATCGATGATCTTCGGATCGGGCGCCTGGTCCATCAGTTCGTTTAAAGACGGGCGCAGCAGCAGCCAGCCGCTCCAGCCGATGATAAACGCGGCGAAAATGGCCGCGGCGTCGTCGGCCCAAACATATTGGTGGCCCCCGATGAGGGCGATGGTGATGCCAATGGCCGCGCCGATCGACGTGATGGCGTCGGCACGGTGATGCCAGGCATCCGTCTTGACGGCGGCGTTATCCGTATCCGTGCCTTCCCTCACCACGAAGCGAAACAGTCCTTCTTTGACCAACACGACAACCGCCAGCGCGACGAGCGTGAACCACTGGGGCTGGTCCCGGGGAATGCCATGGGCCCATTCGTGAATGTTCACGACCGCCTTGATGACAATCCATACCGCGACGACGAGCAGCATGATGGCGCCGAAGGCAGCAGCGAGCGGCTCGGCCTTGGTGTGTCCGTAGGGATGCTCTTCATCCGCCGGGGCGGCGGCCACGGCGATGCCGCGCCACATGATGAGAGAATTAAAAATATCGACAAACGATTCGGCGGCGTCGGCGATGAGGGCGTGCGAATGGCCGAAAACGCCGGCGAGAAATTTGGCGATGCCGAGGACGAGGTTGACCGCGATTCCTAAAAAAATCGCGCGCAAACCGCGTTGGAGACGATCGGCCATGGGACAATTTTGAACTTCAATGGCGGCGTGTCGAACCGAAAGTGCGCAAACTTCAAATCATCTGGCAGAACATGCCGTCGCGCAGTTTGGGTTCGAACCACGTGCTCTTGGGCGGCATGATGCCGCCGGCATCGGCGATGGTCATCAAGTCCTCGATGCTGGTCGGGAACATCGAAAAGGCGCAGGCGTAGTCGCCGCTGTCCACAAGCTTTTCCAGTTCCGCCGTGCCGCGAATGCCGCCAACGAAGGCGATGCGCTTGCTGGTGCGCGGGTCGTCAATGCCGAAGATGGGCGCGAGAACCTGCTTTTGCAGGAGCGAGACATCGAGAGTCTCGATGGGATTGCTCGATTCGAGGAATTTCCGGCGGAAGGCGAGCGTGTGCCATTGCTTGTTAAAATAAAAACCGAGCTGATGTTTGGCGGCGGGCGTGGCGCTGC
>Ga0206868_10227_pt1 | contig 14430 bp, 8 predicted proteins | sample Alteio_BWOrgCont_38_FD_152901 | JGI IMG/M metagenome (GOLD analysis project Ga0206868, IMG submission 152901) | Enriched cells from forest soil in Barre Woods Harvard Forest LTER site, Petersham, Massachusetts, United States -... | ecosystem: Environmental > Terrestrial > Soil > Temperate forest >... | reverse complement strand
GCAATTGTTTCTGTGGCAACAAGCCCTTAAGGGCTTCTTTGTCTTGTAAATCATCGAGAACAATGAGCCAACTTTCTTCTCTAGAAAGTGCTGTGCGAATTTCCTGTCTCTGTTTTGCCGCAGAAAGACCTTTTAAATCGAGCCTAAGTGCAATTCCTAAGCGCGACCATTCAGAAGATAAATTAACTTTGTCGGCATAGACCCAACATACAAAGCCTTTTTCCTCTGCATGGTATTGATGTGCATAGCTGATAGCCAATTGCGTTTTACCTACCCCTCCGATGCCTTGGATCACCTGGATAGGCGGCGTTTTTCCATTGGTGGCTGCTTGTTGCTTAAAACCGTTTTCAAGATGTTGGAGTGCGCCTGTTCGTTCGATTGGATCACGTAAAAGAGACGGCAGACGATTAAGGTCACTGCTTAACCAAGCAGTTAGTAAGTCTTGATAGTCTTGTTGGTATTTGTCTTGCCCATCGTTCTTTAAACCATAGATCACAGGGATCAACCCAAGTGGATCAGATAAGTTAACTAAGAAAGGTTCTACGTTTACGTTGGCTTGAATGGTATAAATCATGTGCTTGGACAAAATAGCGAGTTCATCTTTCACGACATCTTGAAAGCCCCCCTCTCGCAGGATAGGTAAGACAGATGCCGGATTGGCTTTGGCTTTAATCAGCGTTTGTTTAAATTCAAAGGCCAGATTAGTATTAGGATCTCTAGCGCGTTCTAAGAACCGTGGTGTCAAAATAGGAATGATAAAATCACTCTCAGTTAATTCTCTCAACATTGTCGCTTCAAGGTTACCAGACATGCTTTGCACATCTAAAAACACATGGATACCAGCCGTATTAAGATCCTGTTTCAGACATTTTAACCAGCTTTGCAGTTCTTCTGTTTCCGATTTATCACGAGGCCAAGCATAGCTAATAAATACTTTTTTCGTCTGACCGCGCTCTTTTGCAATACCATGGATACCGTTTAACAAAGTGTGCCAAGCCGATTTTGCCTGAGCTATCGCATCGTCATTATCCACTTGATCTTTTGCTTCAACTTCACCTTCTTTTCTTGGCATGGTTATTCCTCTTTTTATAATTACAGTAAGCTTTTGAAATTTATAATTCTGTTTCCAGATTTTTTACATTTATTTTCGACCCAAGAGCCATTTATCGCTAATACACACACAGGATAAAAATAGCAGCTATACTCAAACAAACACCTATTATTGTTACAGCACTTTTATTAATAGAATAGGATTCACGCAGGGAAAAGGATTTTCCATGAGCTAAGTACGCTAAAAAAAAGGAGTCCAAAGACAAAGCCATTGTAGGGTGATAAGACGATTCTGTTTTTCACAGTTATTTCTCTAGCAAAATAAATTTTGGTACTATACCGTAAAAAGCCCTCATTACTATTAAGCAATAGACGCAATGTCTTGTAGGAAAATGACGGGATGACTTAAAAATAATCTGCTCAACGCTATCTCTAGAGCGGGATACCAATCAAAGCAATTCAGTGGGTTCTTTCAAGGGCGCTCTATCTATTAAATATAATTTATAAAAATTACTCGGACTTAATAGCATTGATGACGCCTACTAGTGTCAACTAGCGGTCTTTATCGGGGTTAACCAAAAGTGACCATACCCCATTTTCAATAAAACGGGTACCAACTTAAGGCGGGACAGATCAGTGGATGATATTTTTTTAGAAAAAAGTTGTAATAGTGGTTAGTATTATTTTTGCTTTTCACAAAAAAATAAAAAAACGACGCGTAAAAAATATTTTTTTAGGCTGCTAAAGATAAGCCCTGTTGCATCAGAGTACTATTGTTTTGATTACGCATTCTTGGCAATGGTATTGCTGCCATATTCTGTAATACGAATTCAAATAAATCAGGTGGCTTGAATCCACATAATCGCTCAGCAGCTGTTGTATTATCTTCTCGCTTTATCCAAAAATTATGTAGCGTGGTCAAACTACCCACATGAGATGACTTCACACCGCGGGCCGTAAAATAGTAATGTGACAAACGGGCGTTACGGCCCTCTATGGCAGAGGTGGTACGTTGATATTTTAATGCCATGGCTTTGGCCCAGCATAACCAGTCATCTGTGATATGCTTGTGGGTGTAGGGGTGTGCATCAAGCGCTTGCTTTGCCTTTTCTTCTTTATCTGCGTAATAGTTTTTTAGTGTTTTTTTCCTTCGTGATTTTCTGACTTGCTCTTTCCAATAAACGGAAGGAAGTAAAACATATTTTGCCCACTTTATGATTTGTGGATCTTGTGTTTTACATAAAAGAGATTGATCAACCCAAGCATGCCATAAATCATTAAGTTGTGATAAAGGTGCAATACGCCTTTCAAAGCGATCGAGTAAATTATTTTTATCCGCAATGTCACATTCTTTGGTTATGTTTCGTAGTAGGATTAATTGTTGGTATAGTGTATCTTTTAATTCTTGAGAAGTGTGTAGTGTTGTAATAGCTTGGTAGGGATGTGCTTGCGTAGAGACTGTAAATAAAGTATTTCTATACTCTTGCTGTCCTTTATCCAATAGAGCTAATTGAGTGTCAATGGTTGCAATAGCTTGTTTGTTTTGATCCTCTAGCGATATCTTTTTATCTGTTAATTTCTTAAACTGGCTCCATAATGTACGACGCTTGGAATGAAACTTTGTAGCAAAAACACGTTTGACATCCTGCAGCATATGAAATAAATCCATTACATTGTTGCATAATTTCTTCTTGCCCAGTGCAATTAATGCTCGTCCACCATCACTTGTAAAGGATATGATTTTTTTCAATGCACTAAATAAAGTGCTGACCTCCTGCCACCATGTGGCATACTTCCTGTCTTCTACTAGGGCCTCTGTCAGGATAAATCCCGATGTGAGTTCCATCAAAATTAAAAATACATCACTGCCAAATGCCGTTTCATCACCGCCAAGATGAAGCTCTTTGTTTTCGCAACAACGCATCATGTTAGCCATCTGTGTTTTACCGAATTGCTCAATAACAATGCGAATTTTATTTTTGACGTCACGCAAACTACTCGCTGATGTTGGAACATACGCTGTCAGCAACAGTAAACTAAAAAATAATCCTATCGTCTCCGCGCCAACATTTGCTTGAATGCCAAATATAAAAAGCGTCGCAAAAAATAAACGGCCCAACCAGGCAACGCCTTCTTCTGTTTCAAAAAAACTATGTCCTACCGATAGCATACGTGCCTCTTGTGCACGTCTTTGGCGATGCACGCTACTTTTAGGAATAGCTATCTGGCGTGATAATTTCCTGAATGATAAATAGGCGTTATTCTTTAATTTCTTTAAAATAATAACCGCACGACTGCATAGTGTTGGTTTCATTTGAATGTCTACATAAAAAAAAGGTCAGTATATCAAATAATTAGAGACCACATTTGATAAATTATTGTTCATTCTGTCCCGCCTTAAGTTGGTACCCATATTATTTACTAGTAGACAACACGGCGTTACTTTCCCAATAATCACCACTCCTGTTGTCACGAATAGAGAAGAGTGTCTCGAATGAATATTAGTCAAAAAATTGCCGCCGAACTTAACGTCAAACCACAGCAAGTAGAAGCTGCTATCGGCTTGATTGATGAAGGCGCGACAGTCCCCTTTATTTCTCGTTATCGTAAAGAAGTCACGGGCAGCCTGGATGATACACAGCTACGCAGCATCGAAACGCGTTTAATCTATTTACGTGAATTAGAAGAACGCCGCCAGGTTATTTTGCATAGCATTGCTGAGCAAAACAAGCTAACGTCTGAGCTTGAAAAAAATATTTTAGAAACAGACAATAAATCGACGTTGGAAGATTTATATTTACCCTACAAACCAAAACGCCGTACTAAAGCTCAAATTGCAAAGGAAGCGAGCCTTGAACCGCTTGCGCTCACTTTATTGAAAGATCCGCAACAAATACCCGAACAACTCGCCAATCAATTTATTAATGCTGAAAAAAATATCACAACAACCACTGAAGCCCTGGAAGGTGCCAAGCAAATTCTGATGGAATTATTCGCTGAAAATGCAGAACTTGTCGGTAGCTTACGCCAGTATTTATGGGACAATAGCATCGTAAAAAGTGAAGTCTGTTCCTCTGACAATAAACAACTGAATGATAATAAATTTCTAGATTATTACCAATATCAGGAACAACTCAAAAAAATTCCATCTCATCGTGCGCTTGCTTTATTTCGCGGACAACAAGAAAAAATATTAAAAATTAGCTTAATACTCACAGATGAAGATATTAATACATGCCTGGCAAAAGTCGCTGGCCACTCCGGTGTCTATGATAAAAACCGTCCCGCAGATACATGGTTGATGCAGACAGTATCATGGACTTGGCGCATTAAACTTTTTTTAAAATTAGAAGTAGAGTTGATGTTGCGCTTACGTGAAATGGCTGAAGAAGAAGCAATCAAAGTATTCGCCAACAATCTCAAGCATTTACTTATGGCGGCACCCGCAGGCTCATTGGTCACACTGGGGCTGGATCCCGGTATACGCACTGGCGTTAAAGCCATTGTCATTGATGGCACAGGAAAATTATTGACGTATTTTGTCGTTTTTCCACATGCACCTCGTAATGACTGGGCGGGCTCCATTGCAATACTTGCAAAAACATGTGCTCAATATAAAGTTTCATTAATCAGTATAGGCAATGGCACCGCATCACGAGAAACCGATAAATTAATTATTGATTTAAAAAAGCAACACCCTGAACTCAACCTTGTCAGCCTCGTGGTTTCCGAAGCAGGCGCATCGGTCTATTCTGCGTCAGAACTCGCCGCTAAAGAATTTCCAACACTGGATGTCACTTACCGTGGCGCTGTTTCAATTGCACGCCGCTTACAAGATCCTTTAGCTGAATTAGTGAAAATTGATCCTAAATCCATCGGGGTAGGTCAATATCAACATGACGTAAACCAGGTCAAATTATCGCGCACATTGCATACAGTTATGGAAGATTGTGTCAATGCAGTCGGCGTAGATTTAAATACAGCATCCTCTCCTCTCTTGCAATGCGTTGCAGGGCTCACAGAACCGGTTGCAAAAAATATCGTGGCCTTCCGCGACGAGCATGGTGTTTTTAAAAATCGCTTTCAATTAAAAAAAGTACCGCGGCTCGGTGAAAAAGCCTTTGAGCAAGCTGCTGGATTTTTAAGGATCATCAACGGTGATAATCCATTAGATGCCTCCGCTGTTCATCCTGAAGCATACCCTGTGGTCGAGAAAATATTAAGCAAGCAGCATAAATCAATAAAAGAAATCATGGGCAATACGGCTCTTTTGAAAAGCATGAATGCAGCAGATTATACACATGAGCACTTTGGTATACCGACTGTCACCGATATTTTACATGAATTGGAAAAACCAGGCCGCGATCCACGGCCTGAGTTTAAAACTGCTGTTTTTAAGGAAGGCATTGAAACATTAAATGATTTACATGTGGGAATGATTTTAGAAGGTGTAGTCACGAATGTTGCTAATTTTGGCGCATTTGTTGATATTGGCGTACATCAGGATGGTTTGGTTCATATATCAATGCTAGCGGATAAATTTGTCAAAGACCCTAATGAAGTGGTTAAAGTAGGCGATATTGTTAAAGTGAAAGTAGTGCAAATTGATTTGGCACGTAAACGAATTCAACTCAGCATGCGATTATCAGAAACACCGACAACCACATCACTAAAACCGACACACACAGCTGTTGTCAAATCAAATAAAAACTCAGCACCGTCAACTACACTTGGCGATGCATTACTAAACGCCTTTAAAAATAAATAGGTATACATTACGTAATTTAAAATAGAGTTTTATTAAAAATAATACAATAAATATAGGAAGATATGTTAATGATAAAAAATTTGGATGATCCTTATCTTTGGTTAGAAAATATTAAAAGCAAAGAAGCGCTGAATTGGGCTAGATTACGTACGCACGAATCTTCAACACATCTAGAAGGTAAAGCTTCTTTCCAGCCAATGTATGAGAATATCTTAAACATTTATAACGATGATCATCAAATCCCTTTTGTTTCTCAAATAAATGGCTATTTTTATAATTTTAAAAAAGAGACTGCTTCGACTCGCGGGCAATGGTTACGTACGACGCTAGAAGAATATCGTAAATCTACGCCAACATGGCAGTTAATATTGGATTTAGATGCTTTGTCGAGCATTGAAAATGAAAATTGGGTTTGGGTTGGAGCAACACCTTTGCTGCCAGAAGGACGATTTTGTTTAATTGGACTTTCCTATGGTGGCACAGATGTCAAAGTCATCCGAGAATTTGATATTACGACAGGAAAATTTGTAGATAATGGTTTTAATTTACCGCCAGCAAAAGGTTTGATCATGGATGGTTTTAATGACATCAGCAGCAAAGGTGGAGCGGGCTGGATTAATGCTAATACGATTTATATTTATACCGATTTTGGCTCTTCCAGCTTAACTACTTCTGGTTATCCCCGAATACTAAAGCAATGGCACCGTGGAACATCATTAAAAGAGGCAGAAATACTACTTGAATGCGACCCAGAAGATATCATGGTATGCGCATGGACAGACTATTCTATTGGTAATGTGCGACATTGGGCTGCTCGTTATATTGATTTTTTTCATTATGAATTATTTCTACGTCAGCCAAATGGACAATATACTAAAGTAGATAAACCCCTTGATGCCCACATTAAAAGCTGGCGCGATGATTTATTTTTATTGTTACAATCGGATTGGTTCATAGCAGAACGATTTTACCCCAAGGGCTCTCTGCTTGTTATAAATTTTAATGCTTATATGCAAGGAAATCGTAATTTTGAAATACTTTTTTCGCCTGATTCAGAGACTTCTCTCAATTCTGTTATCTTTACTGCTAATAATATACTAGTTAGTTTATTGAAAAATGTAAAAAGCTTATTAATTAATTATACTTGGATAAATGGGAAGTGGAGTTCAAAATTAATTCCTCTCCCTCAAATAAATATAGATCATATAGCTGCAGTGGATACGGTGCATTCTGATGACTATTTAATAACGTATAGTGATTTTTTAAAACCTACAACCTATGCTTTGGGTAATAATGATAGCTTAGAAATTTTAAAAACAAATCCATCTTATTTTGAAGCAACGAATTTAATCACTGAACAATATATAGCAACTTCAAGCGATAAAACACAAGTACCTTATTTTGTAGTTCGTCAGAAAAATTTTAATTTTAATGGTCAGCACCCTACCCTATTGTATGGCTATGGTGGTTTTCAATGCTCTATTACACCCAAATATGATCCTATGGTAGGGAAAAATTGGTTAAACGAAGGGGGGATTTTTGTTGTAGCGAATATTCGTGGCGGCGGAGAATTCGGTCCTGCTTGGCATCAAGCAGCAAAAAAAAATAACCGTCAATGTGCTTATGACGATTTTATTGCAGTAGCAGAAGATTTAATTGCGCGCAAAATAACTTCTCCAAAGCATCTGGGAATAATGGGGGCAAGCAATGGTGGCTTATTAGTCAGCGCTGTAATGATCCAGCGTCCTGAATTATTTAATGCTGTTGTCTGTCAGGTGCCGTTGTTGGATATGTATCGATATCATTTGTTGCTTGCTGGTGCATCATGGATCGACGAATATGGTAATCCGGACAACCTTACTGATTGGCAATATCTTTCTCTTTACTCGCCTTACCAAAATGTAAAATCTGATCAAGTGTACCCAGCATGTTTATTTGAAACTGCAACGTCAGATGATAGAGTGCATCCTGGGCATGCGCGTAAAATGGTTGCTAAGATGAAGGAGCAAGGCCATCAGAAAATCTTCTATTTAGAAAATGAAGACGGAGGACACGGTGCAAAAATGAATAATCAACAACGTGCTAAAACAGAAGCATTAATCTGGGTTTTTTTAAGGGAATCGCTATTTTAAAATAATATAAGGGAGTTTTATAAAATCATTCGCATGATTAGACCCAAATACTGATGACGCTCGTATCAACACTCCTAATAAGGCTTGGATATTCAAATACTAAATCCCCAATTAAGTGTCTTTATAGTTCTGAATCATAACGTTTACAGGGATTTGATATCCTGTAAACGTCATGGTCAGAAATTACTTCCTTTATATCCATGCTAATAAATTATCTTATTCAGCCCCTGTATCTGTCATGTTTGTATAAAATTTAAATACAAATAGTAACAGAGTTAATAACAAGCATGACAGATACAGGGGCATATTATAACTTTCCGTTTCAAGTACAGCTAACATCCTGTAAACGTCATGTTTGAATATTAAAGCGTAGCCAAAAATACATTAAATCGAATTAATATGTTTAAAAACAATGAGTTATTCCCGTGTCCGGTCACCGGACTGCTTCGGGGTACTTAACAAAACTAAACGACGAATAACACTTGCTCGAACAATAAGACTTTTAACACCTTCTAAAATCGGATGTTCTTTCCGAACCTGAAGAACGGCATACTCGAGTTTATCAACTAAATCTGATGTAATGTGTATAGTTTCGGTATTAGTAAGATCAGAAACTAAGTTCGCCATTTCTACGAAGTTGCGATAATCATTTAATTTAAGAAAATCTTCAATAGCCTCACTAATCCATCGACTTTTTTCTCGCAAACTATAATTATCTTTCAACATTCTTTGTCGAATTTCTTTACTTATGTTCTCAGGTAAAATTACGTTTATTCTAGCTTTTTTAATCATTATTAGTTCCTGCATCATTATTCAGTAGGTTCAACTTTTTCCATAATTTTTATTAGGCTATTAAATGAATTAACGCAGCTCCCAAATGTGTCAAATTTCATCTCTTTAAAATGGCTAGTAAAAGCTGAATAATTTTTATCAGACGCGACAAGTCTAACTAATTTCGTAATAATAGTTTTATTCTTAGTGGAACCCATATTTATTTTTTCAGCTTTTTTTCCCGGCTTAACTGATGGCTTATTATCAAAACGAACGGTAGTCTCCACATCTTTAAGTGTCTTAGCTTCTTTTTTCAATTGCTTTAATGAAGCTCCTTTCAAACATGCTTCTAAAAGCAATTCTTTATGTTTTTGATTCGCAGCATTAGCTATTAGAACTGCTTTTTCTATGCTTTTAATTTTTCCATTTTTTATAGCACTCTGTATATCGGAAGGCGCATTTAATGCCGCTAAATAATTAAAACAAACGGTACGTGATCTATTAATTAACCCTTCGAGAAAATGAGCATCTATTTTAAATTCTGGTATTTCAGGACGCTTATATTCATTAATAATTTGTCTAATATTATTTAATGTCTCATACAGAGTTAAATCTACTCTTTGAACGTTTTCAATGAATTGTAGTAAGCGCACATCTAAATCATTGGGTTTTTCATCTAACACTTTTGCAGGTATATCTTTCTTACCAGCTAATAATGAACTTAAGCATCGTCTCTCTCCATGTATAAGTCTATATCCAGCTCCAGATTTATAAATTTCAACAGCATTTCTAACACCGTATTTTTTTATAGTTTCAGCCAGTTGTTTAAGGCTTTCTAATTCTTTAATCTTTTTCTCGTATTCTTTATCATCCGATTGAACTCCATATATTAAATCGTCTTTTTGAATACTCAATTCTCTAGGATTTTCAGGATCAAATTCAATTGCATTAAGCGGCACAATTTTATAATTTAAAGTCCCAATGTTATTTTTTACGACTTCAACAGTATTTCCAATCTCAGAACTTAATCCTTTTGGTAAAGCATATGGCTTTTTGCTCATACAAATATCCTTTTAAAAATATATTCACAGGCAGTGTGGGCTTCTATTCTAGCGTCATCACCAGCAGGAAATTGAAAAATACTCTTTCCTTGTAAATCAGCTTCTGGAAAAGTTTTACGATCAATAATTTCAATCGGCATTATATAGTCAGCAAGCTCTGGATTAGATCGTAATTCTTCTAATAAATCTCTATCAGTACCTCTTCTACTATGAATCTTATTAGGCAAAATACCTATTAAATTCAATGTCCTATCTGATGACCGAGATAAGGCTTCTTGTTTCCACAACTGTAATATTCCTTGTAATCCCTCGATAGCTTGTAACTCGATTTCTAAAGGTATAACTAAATGAGTCATGGCTTTAAAAGCTGCAATGGTTAAAGGACCTTTAGCTGGTGGTGTGTCGAGAATAAATATGTCGTATGCTGCTTGCACATCGGGAAGACTAATAAAATTGTAGAGCTGACTATAAACTTTTTCTGCCATTTCTTGGCGTTTTACATTTTCTGCTTGAAAAAGTTTACCCTCATCAGAGGGAACAATATCAAGATTTTTAATTTTTGTAGGATATGGCCTGACTTTTTCGCCAAAAAAAATGGCTGCGATTGAACTTCTTCCATCCCATTCATTAGCTGTATATGGATCAAATTGAGGATGTAAAGGAGGCTCTTTGTAATCAGTTATTGGATTTTTATGGATGCCTAAAAAACGTGCTGTATAACTATATTGAGGATCCATATCAATACCGAGAGTTTGTTTATTCTTTAGGGATGCACAATATTCAGAAAACATTTTAGCACTGGTAGTTTTACCAACCCCCCCTTTTTGATTTGCAAAACCAATGACTGGTTTATATCCACTCATAAGAACACAACTCCTTTATCATATGATGTGACAGAGCATATCATGTGATTGAATGTTTGTTAAGTTTCAGATAAGATTTAGTTGTTGTTTATTTATTTAATAGAAATAGTTTAGTGTTTAGCATGTGATAACGTATTGATTTTAAATGGACTATGGATGTCAGACATGACGTAAACAGGAAGTACCCTGACAGTTGCAGGAATGTTCTCCGTGGAACATGACATACACAGGGGCAAGTCATGACGTTTACAGTACGTTGATCTACTAAACATGACATATACAGGGAATAACTTATGGATAAGAGACTTGCTGAAATTTTTACTGTTGTTAAAAAACCAGTAGAAGCAATTCAATGTGCAAATACTTTTAGTCTTATTCAAAGAAAAATGTATAACGTCCTTTTAGCAAATGCTGCTAATAATCTCCGATCAGATGTAACCCACAGAATCTCTATGGGCACGCTTTGTAAGCTGATGGGTTATGATAGCAATGATTATAAAAGTATTAAGGATAAATTTAGAGAGTTACGAAGGATGGACATTGAATGGGACATTATTAATGAGCAGGGCAATAAAGTTTGGACTAATACCTCACCATTATCTTTAGCGCGAGTAGTAGAAGGGAAAGGGATTTGTGAATACGAGTTTACAGCCAGTTTAATTCCATTGTTAAGTGCTCCGGCCCAATACGCTAAATTCAGCTTGGGAATTCAGTCTAAATTTCAATCATCATACGGGTTAGCTTTATATGAAAATTGTGAGAGATATCGTAATATAGGCCAAACAAGGAACTTTGACGTATTAACTTTTCGAAAGTTAATGGGTGTGGTGGAGAATCAATATAAAGATTTTTTTGCCTTCAAGAGAAGGGTGATTGTAATGGCTATAAAAGAAGTCAATCAACACTCAGATTTTGAGGTAGTCCCAGAATATGAAAAAAATGGTCGACAGGTCGTTAGGATACGCTTTTTAATATCAAATAAGAAAAAGGTACTAGCTTTAAATACCACTAATCAAAATGACACTGATGTTGCTAAAATACTAAATGAGGTCTTTCGCCTAAGCCAAAAAGAAATTAATACCTACATGAAGAATTATTCTGTAGATTATTTGAATGAGAAAATACAGTATGTTTTAAGTACACCTAGCTTTCAAGCAGGTAATATAAAAAATATTGGCGGTTATCTAAAAACGGCCATCAAAAGTGATTATCAGAAATCAGTATCAAGTAGTGAAATCATGGTAAATAGTAAAAGAGAATTGGAGGAAGCTGCACGTCAAAATAATGCCATAAAAGATGCCATACACAATGCAAAGCGATCCTACGAAGTATTTCTTTTTACGTCAATATTAGGTGTTTTAGAAGGATTGAAGCCTGAAAAAAGCCAAGTGATCATAAGTGAATTTTCTGAATACTTACAACGTGAAAATAATATTATTTTTAAAACGTATGTGAAGTCGCAATTCAAAAGCGCCGCTGTAGTTGTTTCGTTTAAAAGTTTCATTAAAAATTATTACCAAGAGATATTTAATCAATTCGTAGACTTTTCAAATTATGTTCGCGAATTCCATCCTGACCTACAACCTTACCTAGAGGTTAATAATTATGGCGAGTAGGGTAAAGGAGTTTGGTGGTAATTTATCATCTATATTTGATGATAAAAATTTAATTGAATCGGAGGATGAAAATCTTATAAATAATATTTTACTAACTAAAATTTTCCCTCGAAAAAATCAACCAAGAAAATCATTTAATGATGAATCTATAAATGAACTTGCGGCTTCAATAAAGGCAAAGGGAGTCATTCAACCAATCATTGTTAGTAAGGCTGAAAATGGAAATTTTGAGATTATAGTTGGTGAAAGACGATGGAGGGCTGCTCAAAAAGCTGGTCTAACTTCGATTCCAGCAATAATAAAGGATTATAGTAAGCAAGATGTTATGTCTGTAGCTTTAATTGAAAATATTCAAAGAGAAAATCTAAATTCAGTTGAAGAAGCAATGGCTATAAGTCAGTTAATCGAAGAATTTGCTATGACACACAGTTCGGTTGCTGAATCTATCGGTAAATCTCGAACTACTGTAACAAATCTATTACGATTATTAGAGTTGCATGATGAAGTGAAAATGATGCTTATTGATGGCTTGTTAGATATGGGACACGCTAGAGCATTGCTCACGTTAGATGATAATCAACAGCGACTAATCGCGAATAAAATAGTTGAAAAACGATTGTCTGTTAGAGAAACAGAAAATTTGGTTAATACAACTAAATTTTCTGCTTCTGAAACTAAATTCGTAAAATCTGCAGATGCTCAAAAGATACACCGCTTGAATAAAGTTTTATCTGAGCGGTTGTCATCAAAAGTGAAGATTCAATTTAATAGTAAAGGGGAAGGAAAGGTAATTATTCACGTTAATTCTATTGTTGAAGCAGAGTGGCTTGTAGAGCACCTACAAGTAGAATAAATGTACCATTGTAATCATATAATGGCATTTTTATTATTGTGATGAATAGTAGCAATTATTTGTTGTAACGTAAAATCTGTTGATAGTCACAGAGTAGATAAATGAAAGGCACTGAGGTGGTGTTTTAATTCAGGAAGACTTAGTTTTTTATTAGCATTTAGGAATTATTGGATGTAGGATGCTGCTGAAAAAGAATTGCCAGAAACAGACGTAATTGTGCTAAAGTTGCAAGGCAGGGGAGGGCAAGATATTAGCCAAATTTTTAGGTTTAAAAATAACCGAAAAGTAATGAGGAACTTCCACATTGGATGTTTAACTAATTATAAATCTAAAAATCTAGTTATTAGGGTTCAATACAAAAAATGTTAAAAAGTGCATATGTAAGAATAAATAGTTATTTATTGAATGATGGAAAAATTTCATAACAAGAACATGTCGTGATACCCGCTACCATTTTAAATAACAATTTAAGAATTTAGCTAAAATAAAAATCTCAGAGAATAGGAAGCTTATTATGACAATATTACCTCTTTTTAAATATCCGGTTACTATTGTTTGGATTGATGATGATCTATTATTTCTTAAGACCATTAAAAGGACATTAGGAAAATACTGCTCTATAAAAACATTCAATGATCCTGAGGAAGGGATACAGTTTATAAAGTCTTATTCACCTTTTTTAAATAAAATAAAATTTTTACGTGGCTGTACAGAGCATGAAAGCTATGACACCCTTTCACATATGCCGGTAGATTTAAACATTAAAAAATTATCTGAGCTATTTTTGAATGCAGATCGTTATGATGAAATTAGTATTTTAGTCGTAGATTATAAAATGCCTGGAATGGATGGAATTGAAGTTTGTCGATCTTTAAAGAACTTCCAAATGAAAAAAATTTTATTAACTGGTGAAGCAGATCATCCTAAAGCAGTTAATGCGTTTAATGAAGGTATTATTGATCGTTATATTAGAAAAGATAGTCAAAATTTATCTGACCAGATAAAAGAACATATCAATTCGTTAAATCAACAATATTTTTATGAAAACACTCGCTTACTATTATCGCACTTACAGGTTGAGCAACGATTACCTGTGTCAGATCCGGTATTTATTTCTTTTTTCAATAAATTATGCGAAGAGAGAAAGATTAAAGAATATTATTTAATTGATAAACATGGCAGCTTTTGTATTGTAGATGAGCATAAAAATATTTTTTATTTAATAATTCATACCGAAAAAACACTTAATACTTTTGTTGAAGTTTATAGAGATGCAAAGTGGGCACAGGACTTACTTGAAAAAACTAAAAGACACG
>Ga0206868_10225_pt1 | contig 14544 bp, 15 predicted proteins | sample Alteio_BWOrgCont_38_FD_152901 | JGI IMG/M metagenome (GOLD analysis project Ga0206868, IMG submission 152901) | Enriched cells from forest soil in Barre Woods Harvard Forest LTER site, Petersham, Massachusetts, United States -... | ecosystem: Environmental > Terrestrial > Soil > Temperate forest >... | reverse complement strand
TGCTGAAAACCAACATTGGGCCAGCTCCTACAAATCTTACCCCGGCCGACGGTCTGGACGATCTCTGGTTACTTGTCCGGGTCGCTGCGAGAATCCTGGATCCTGTGCTGCCCAGTAGCTTTGCAAGATGGGTCAGCCAATTCAACAGCGACAAGATGTTTGCCAAATTTCGTTGGCTCGATGCGCGTGAGCATCCTTGGCGTTTTGCGATGGCCGTGAGTCTCGCCGCTGGAATCGCAATTTACCTGTTCAAGCTGACTGAAGGCCCATCGCCCAATCTGTCGATAGCGTTTGTTGTGGCGGTCATCTACATCAGTGCTGAACTGGTGGCTACGATTCTTGGATTCACCCTGTTAGGTGGCTATCTCGGGCTTCGTCCACCACTCGGGCGAGGTCAAGGGGCTTCCAAATAGTCGTTGAATGAAATCCAACAGAAACGATGAGTGCCCATGGGATTTCTACGTGAGGCTGGACTGCCGACGCGATGCGCACTTTGCTGGGGAAGCATGGATTTGACCGTCGATCGGTTACGGGTTCAACGCATTTCAAACCAACAAGGATGGTGTTCCAGTGGATTCGACGAGCATAATTGCGAATGGCGCATGCAACTTCGAACGATCTCTTGACTTTGCTACTGCCGGGGTGGATAGCACGCGAGCGAGTATTCTCGCCTGCATCGGCAATACGCCGATGGTAGGATTGGATCGCGTCTTTTCAGGCGAGCACTTTCGTCTTTGCGCGAAGCTTGAGGGAACCAATCCGGGCGGCAGCGCGAAGGATCGCGCTGCCCTTTCGATGCTCTCAAGCGCGCTCCGTTCAGGGGAAATTTATCCCGACACCACGATCATTGAATCCAGCTCCGGAAACATGGGAATTGGTTTGGCTCAGGCGTGTTGCTATTTCCGCTTGCCGTTCATCTGCGTTGTGGACATGAAGACCACCGCGCAGAACGTATCGATCCTACGCGCCTATGGGGCGAAAATCGACATGATCTCCACGCCGGACCCGGTGACGGGCGAGTTCCTGCAGGCGCGACTCAATCGCGTACGCGCCCTGCGAGAAAGCATTCCCAACAGCTGGTGGGTCAATCAGTACTCCAATGGCTACGCCGCCGCCGCTTACCACTCGATGATGGATGAAATTGTGCGTCAGCTTGGCGGGGCGCCTGATTATCTCTTCTGCGCAACGGGTACCTGCGGTACGTTGAGGGGCTGCGCGGATTACATTCGCAACCATGCGTTGAAGACCAAGATATGGGCCGTGGACGCCGTCGGGAGCGTCATCTTCGGCGACAAACGGCAAAAACGCTTACTTCCGGGGCACGGTTCCGCATGTGTGCCTGCCCTATTCATGCCGGGATTGGCAGAGCGCTGCATCCACGTCACGGATAAGGATTGCATCCTTGGCTGCCGCAAGTTGCTGAGAGAAGAGGCGATCCTTGTCGGAGGTTCATCCGGAGCGATCATCGCAGCCATAGAACAGGTGCGGGAGGAGATTGAGCGCGGTGCGGTGTGCGTCGCCATCCTGGCGGACCGCGGCGAGCGTTACCTTGACACTGTCTACTCCGACGACTGGGTCCGCGAAAACTTTGGCAATGTAGTGGTCGAGTTGGCACAGCAAACGCCGCGGCCGTGTATCTCGTCTTTGTAGAAGAACCGAGAGTAGAGTAGAGCGGCTAGTTGCCAAAATCAATCTGCTGTTGGAGCGCAGGCGGCAAACGGTAAACGATGTCGAATCCACTTATGAGAGAGGTCCAGCATCTATACGAAAGGGTGTAGGTCTGTCTGCCGTGTTAGAAGGCAAAGGTTTTTTTACCTACGTTCTCAAATTTACCTATGCGAACCACAGTCTTGAATAACACTGGAACGGGCACTGACCGATTTTGGTTTGAGTGCTTGTCGCGCGCGAAAACGCCGGCTCTTAGACTTTTCTGCTTTCCATATGCTGGAGGGAGCGCCGAAATTTACCGCCATTGGCAAAAGTGGTTTCCTCCAGAGATTGGAATTTGTTTGGTTCATTTACCTGGACGCGGCAAGCGTCTGGCAGAGACCGCCTTTACCCGTGTCTCAGCCTTGGTGAATACGATTGCTGACCGCATGGGACCTCACATCCACACCCCTTATGCTCTGTATGGCCATAGTATGGGCGCTCTCGTCAGTTTTGAGTTGAGTTGGGAACTGATTCGCAGGTATGACGCCGGGCCGCAACACCTGTTTGTATCCGGGCATAGCGCTCCTCAATGGCCGAGAAGTCGCCCGCCCACCTTTCATCTCCCAGATGACGATTTCTTAATGGTGCTGAAAAGGCTTAACGGTACACCCCGCGAGGTTCTCGAAAATCCCGATCTTATGGCTGTGTTCTTAGAAGTTCTGAGAGCAGATTTTGAGATGGTTGAGACTTACCAGTATCAGCGCAAGGGGCATCTAGATTGCCCCATTACCGTCTATTCAGGCCTGAGTGACGAGGATATATCGCTGCAAGCGTGCCAAGGTTGGCCCGACCAAACCTTGTCCGGTTGCAAAATAAAAATGTTCAATGGAGACCATTTTTTCATTCGCGACCCAAAATCACAGTTTCCAGATGTCTTTCGGAACGATGTTTTGAGCTCCGTGCCATGCCTAGCATGGCAAATGAATATTGGCAAAACTTGAGGTAAAATTCCTAAGCCTGTAGCTAGAAAGCTACTGCGCCTTGGGGCGGCCCCCGATCACCACACTGCTCAAAGTACTAAAAGCCATCTCATAAATGTCTGAGTAGAATGAGCAGGCAGGCGAGCTGTGTGAAGCCGAGGAAGTTTTCGATGTGATATACCCATCGTGTGACCAGCCTGCGGTAGTTTTGCAACCAGGCGAACAGGCGCTCGATCTTCCATCTGCGCGATAACGGCGCAGCGCACGTTTGTCTTGAGTCATGCGTTTGCGGCTGGCTCGATTCGGCGAAATCAACTCGATTCGATACTCGTCAGCAAGCTGCTTGTCGAGCAGATCGGAGTCATAGGCCTTTTCGCCGATCAGTGTTTCGGGCAGTTCGTCGAGGAAGCATCCGGCGAGAACACCTTCCACAAGTCGGCACTCGGCAGGCGAAGCGCTCTCGACAGATAAGGCGATAGGAAGACCGTCACCAGAGGCGATAGCGACGATCTTGTACCCTTGCCAGCCGCGTTGGGGCAATCTTTTTTTAGCGCTTGCGAAGGTAGCGTCAACAAAGGCCTGGTCGAGATGGAGCTTGCCGCGCTCATGTAGTTGTCGCGCCAACAGGCGCAGCAACTCAACCAGCTTTTCCTCGCGAATCCAGTTCTGAAAACGTCGATGGCAGGTCTGGTAGGGAGGATATCTCCTTGGCAACTCGGACCACTGCGCACCGCTGCCAAGAATCCAAAGCATACCGTTGAGAACCGCACGCGCGTCATGCCAAGGACGGCCGCGTCACTCATCGACGGCGACTCGCAGTTGAACTTCTCATCACCGCCCTGTAACGAGTAAAGCAGTAAGGCAAAACAATCAAACTACACGCCATTGGCCTGATCCCAAAATTGGCCCGAGCGGCCGATCCTTATGAGGAACGGCATGTGCGAATATCCATCGTGGCCAGGAGCCCAGCTTCACAGATAGGCCAGATGTCTTTTCCCAGAAAAATACCTCCACCGCTTCATTCTTGCAGTAACGAGGCGGATCATACTTTTGCGAGACATCGCAAACCGCGGAAATCGGGATTGTTGCCTCGGCCGACTTCACACGGATTGTCGGCGCCGACGATTTCTTTAAATTCTTGAGGAAGGAAGTAATCGGTGGGCACGAGGTCGTGCGTCATTGTTTTCGACGAAGATGTTTCAGGGCTGAAAGTGTCATCGTAAAGTATCCGAGAATGCGTCGCGCTCCACGATGACTAGATACTCGGCACGTCCAGAGTTGAATGTAAGGTGTGTAATAGCGTATTCAGGCGGAACAAAACTTGAATCGTTGAGTTTTGCCTCAAGTTCTTGGGCGTCTCTTGCAAAGATGACACGATACCGAGGACGAGCGAGTTGGGCCGGAGTCATAGCTTGAAGTTTATGTCAATCAAAGTTTGCTGGCAATACCCCACAACTTCCTCCATCAACGATGGTGCCACCAAGATTCCCCTGGTCCTAATGCGTCTCGAACGGCGCAACGAGGCAACCGTTAACACCATGAGCGGAGATCTATGGAATCTTATTCGAGTGGGTGGACGCTATGGTGTTTGGAAAACACGTGTTGCACACTACGAAGAGAAAATGTGGAGCTGAAGGGTACGATGTTCCGGTGCAGCTACTTTCATTATAGACCTGAATTGCTCAAGAACGAAATGTCGAGCATGCGTTTGTCGCTCCGTGTTTAGCCCATGGACGCTGGATCCCAGTGACGACAGCGATCGATAAATATACGATCGAGAGCTTGATAATGTCTGCCGACGTGGCGCTCCGCAATGAAGCGGTAGCCGTTGGCTTGGAAAAATCGTGATGACCGCAAGATACAGATATCGATCACCAGGCATCGTCGGGGCAAACAGCTTGCCCCAGTGTTTCTTAATCGAGATGTTATTCGTGTCAGGACCTCCTGAGTCGCTGAGAAAATGTTAAGGCTCAACCGATCCCGACGCAATAGCATCTTGCTCGGCGTCAAAAGCTCTCGCAGCGACAGCAAGACGCCTCTGCTAACAAGCGCGAGGCTCCTTTGGAGTCATCCCGCTACTATTCGGGTGTCGACCATCCACTCAGGGATCTCCAACGATACCGGCCTGTTGAGTTCTTCTCGCACACGGGGGAGAACAGCGCCTCCGCCGCGGCGCGCTTCGTCACGAACCCAAAACCTCTCTCCATACCAAGGATGCCAGCGATAAGTCACTTCCAGGTTTAGCTTTATGGGTGTCATGTACTCCAGTTCTGCAACTACTTTCGCTCGCATTCAGTGTGACCGATCAAATGCCTGCGGAACTTTCTGCATTGTGCCGCCGCGGCTATGGCCGGGAGAAGCCGTTGTCCGAAACACTGCGCTTACCACATTCCTACCGCACGGCGGTTGTTCACAATGGTCTGACCTACGCTCCTGTCTCAAGACTCTTGATTGAGGACAGCACTTGAGTTACATGAACCCCAATCGTGCTCGCCAGACGGGCGCGAACCGAAACGCGCAGGCCAAAACTCTGACCTCACGCGGCAGATTGTCCCAGGCCGGTTCACCAAACGGGGAATTCCAGCTTATGGCTGGTGAGCAAACAGCGCAGGTTCGGAGCACATGTGCAAATGCAATTCGAGGAGCATTATATGTCCGTGTCGATTGTTATACCGTGGTGTAATCGTCCAGAAATCGTAACATCTCTCAAGGCAAACAGCCCATCGTTTGATGCTGTCGGAGCAGAAGTGATCCTGATCAACGGGTCTGGAAACATTAGCGAACTTCTATCGGCTGCAAGGGCGCTCCAGCTTGGGGGTATCCGCTTGCTAGACTTGCGACACGCCAAGTACTTCAACAAGGCCCAGTGCATCAATATCGGCGTGAACTGCAGCATCAATGACTGGATCTTTATGTTGGATGCAGACATAGTCTTACCGAGTGATTTCTTTCCGGAAGCACTGAAGCTTGTTCGTGAACGCCATAGCTATCTCTCGGTAAAGGAAGCGATCGAATTAGATTCAGATGTTCGCGACGACCCAACTGTACCTCGCGGTGCCGTAGTTCGAACGGTTAACACAAATCGGATCGAGTATGAAAATGGAGAATATGCCGAGCTTCGAGTCTCAGTAGATCGGAGAGGAACCAGGAACGCTCCAGGTATGATGCTCGTTCGAAAGAACGACTTTGTTGAAATTGGGGGGGCCAATTCCCAATTGTTCGGCTGGGGCTTTGAAGATCTTGATGTGCAAATTCGATTGCAGCTGCTTCTTGGCCTGAAACAGATTGAGTATGGCAAAGTGACACATCTGAGTCACAAGATCCAAGAAGGTTTCGCTCGTTCTGCTTTTATAAACCGCCAAGTAGCCCAAGATAATTACTATCATAAACAGCTCAAAGGTAGCTACGTTCGGGATACTGAAGAAATGCAAGAAAATGTGATAGAAGTGCAGCTGGACGATATCGGGACTAACGAGCCGCGCTAAACTAACTAACTCTTATCTGATGGCACAAGGCTTCTTGTACGTCACCGGGCGTATCAATCATGAGTTGATCATGCTTCCGTCAAACGTATCCCATGGCCGACGATCAGCGAAGGGGAAAACGATGATGATGGCGATTCGGGCTTGGTATAGGCTCGCGTTCAAGCTGGAGGCGGTTCAGCCGGGCCAGAGCATCGCACCAGTATCTAAAAGCTTGGGTCTTTTTGAGCAGACGTTGTTGAACTGGATCAAAGCCCATCGGGAAGGTACGCCGAGGTGCATCAACAGTTGATCGATGGTGACTGCCGAGCTGATGGAGATCAGGCGTTTACTGGCGGATCTGGCGCGGGTGACGATGGAGCGCGACAATCTGGGAAAAGCGATGGCGTACTTTGCCGAGGGACAGAAGTGAAGTATGCCTTGATTCGACGCAACCGCCGGCAGTGGCCGATCCAGATACTGCACCGCACGCTAGAGCCAGTGCGGCCAGATGCCATGAGCACTTTCTTCGCCACCTGCAGATAGCCCGTCGGCATCTATTCCGCCGAGGCTCTCGTATCCCGTCCTGATCGGCTTCGCTTCAAGCTCCTTCAGCTCACCCAAAATCTGCACTTATGTGAAAAGTTCTTTTTCACCCGTTCTCATCGGAGGTTGCAAAGCGCGAGTCATCGTTATAGGGAAGCTCTCACGGCCTGTGGACTAAATCAAGGATTGCAGCTCAAAAGAATCGCCAAGCTTCGTCTCTCGTCTTCGTACATTCATGAGTTGAAATGGTGAGTGCTTGATACACTCACCACTGTGTCGCCGTCCCACCGACTAAGCCTCTTCAGGATTCGTCGGCGGAGCCGTACTACAACTATCAGAGTCTTCGCCGCATTGATGTATTCATTCAACCGTAGGGGGTATTTGAATTGAACAAAATCATTCTGGTCACAAAAGGATCGTATGGTGACCTTGTCCCGTTTCTTGCGCTGGGTGAAACGTTAAAGCGAAGAGGCAATGCAGTCACATTGATAACTCACTTGTCATATAAAGAGACAGTAGAGCGACTCGGACTACAATTTGACTCCTGGGATGATGCCGAGCAATATAAAGCGTTCATTGCTGACGGGCACTTGCTCGATAGTCCACATGGAATCAAGGAATTCTGTAACCGACATATCTTCCCTACACTACAATCAGAGTACGCAGTCATCCGGAATCACTGTAATCGCGATCGCTGTGTAATTATCTCGCGACATTCCGGGAGCTTTGCCGCAGAGTTCGTCGCAGAAGCACTTGGGCTTCCCCATGTTTCTGCCTTCACCGCAGTTGCTCAAGTTGAGTGTTTGCCGATCCTGGAAGAGTTATATCGTTCAGTGCTAGGTCCAGATATCAATGCATCCAGGGTGTCCTTGGGACTTCCATCCCTCTTCGACTGGCATGGCTGGACTACCAATCATCGCCTCTTTCTTGCATGTTGGCCATCATGGTTTGCGAAGAGCGGAGAGGATTGGCCAAGGAACACGATAAACCTCGGTTTCTTACGAAGCGATGCAACTGAATCCGGTCCGCTCCCGGCGACGATTGATCAGATCGATTCACCAATCTTGATTACTGGCGGCACCGCTGTGTGGAGCAGATCTCGCTTATTCTATGAGACCGCGATGCAAGCGTGTACACTGCTCGATCGTAACTCGATACTAGTCTGTCGCGATGGTAGGGCTCTGCCCGAGAAATTCAGCCGCAATGTGCATGTCTATGAAAAACTCCCTTTTGCTTCTCTATTCCCAAGAATTTCCGCGGTTATACACCACGGTGGCACCAGCGTGCTTGTACGGGCACTTACAGCACGGATACCACAAGTGGTCTTACCCTTTGGAGGAGACCGGCCCGACACTGCTCTCAGACTGCAGAACCTTGGAGTGTGTCGGCGTGTTCCGGTTCATTCATGGAATCCAGAAACCATCGCGAAGGTATTAAGCGAAGTCATGATCTCCGAGGCAGTCCATCAGTCATGTATGCAGGTTGAATGCAAGATGAGATCTGACCATTCGGCTGAGTACGGTTGTGCTCAGATAGAGGGTTTGCTTCGATAGTCCGGATCCTCCGTAATGCGGCGTCCAAAAACTCCGGACTAGCGGGCGGAAACCCACTTCCTCGGACAACGCTGACGGCGTTTATATGTAAACGCCTTTCGGCAATCGGAGCTCCACTCACTGAGGCATTGTCTCTGACATGCTGCGAATGCTAGGTTATTCGCGTCGACGCTCTGCGAAAATGCACTGTTATCGTTCAGACGACTCCTCAGATGAAGCGGTTGATTGATATGGTTACTGGTCTTAGAATGCTCCTTGCCCATGGAGAAGGCTCCGATTGACTGAAAGACTGGCGCTAGCAACCGTCGTTACTGAGTCTGTTCTCGAAGAGTTCCTGATTTTAAAAGAATCAGTGGATCTATTTCATCCCGGAGGCTTTTCCTGGTTTATACGTGTGGATTGTGTTTCCATGGGACGTCTGTCTTCAATCTCTGGAATCCATTGCACCCCGTTCACAGAGCGACTAGCTGAGCGACCCGACACGAGTTCTTTTCGTTTTCGTAAGATGGCAGCGGAAAAGATGAATGCAATGGACGATGCTTGGCGAAACGGCCAGTTTAGTTCAGTGGTTTTCTTGGATGCAGATCTGATCATTACACACGAACTGTTTCCCGCCCTGCAACATCATAGTGCGGAGGTTATTCTTGTTCCTCACCATTTCCCTTACAGGCATAGAAGGTTAGAGGCGTTGTACGGAAGGTACAATGCCGGTTTCGTTTACTCCCGGACCCCGCAATTGAGTACTTGGTGGAGGGATGCGTTCTTGGCGAATCCCCATATGTTCGCGGAGCAAGGTCCACTCGACCTGATCACAACCCGATTTTCGGTAGATCTGTTAGATGAGAACGCCAACATCGGCGCTTGGCGATCACCCAGTTTTGGGCTTTTCCCACTGTTATCGTCGCAATCGCTTTTCCTTCATGTCCACCTATTTCAGCCCCTCGGCTCACCCCTTCTTTGGATTCAAAAAATGTTTGCTACACATTGTCTTCGATTCCTTCGTGATAGCAATATCCCCAACCATGACATCTTGTTCAATTCCATCATCGCTCGAGATCGTTCAGGCTGGTACAAAGCAACCTTGGGTATAAGTTAGCGCTGTTCTCAGAAAGAGAATCGAACAGACATTGCATATACATAGCGCAGCGGTGCGCAAAGTGAAAACTGCTCCTGTCTGAAGTTTAGTGTTGGCGGTCTCGTGCCTTTCTGAAGGATTTCCGTGAAGTCCTACACCGCAGCGGCGATTTGCGATGCACTCTCGCTATGGAGTACGTCTACGCGCTAGTCGACAGCGGACTGTTCGAGACCGACAACTCCAGCGCCGAGCGCGCTCCGTCGTCGTTGCTCTCAGCCATCGCAACTAGTTGCTCGTAGGTACCGACTCGAGGCAATCGCGCAGCTTCTAGCTATTCTCTCCTGGGGAGTGCGAAACTCAGCGGAGTCGATCCATAAATCTATCTCCGCCAAGTGCTCACGGGCATTGCACAACATCCGATCGGCCGGATGGATAAACTACTGCCCTGGAACAATCAAGCTGAAGCTTCCTAGTTGTGTCCACAGGTCGCGACCTTCGGACACAATGGTCAGAGACCAGACTGTCAAGACGGTTCAGACCAAGACGCTTACAGTTGATAGTCGTTGAAAGTTGAAACAGATGAAAACTCTAGCTGTGATTCTGGAGTACTGTGGCGGCGCACAGACCGATTCGTTATTTGAGCGGCTGCGGGCATGGAATCCCTGTCATGTGATCGAAGTACTCGACAACGCTAGCCCAACTAGTGCAGTGTCTCATTATTAGAGTCATTTATATATCGAGGTTCATCCTATGATGAGGAGAACTCGATATGCGTATAGCGCAGCCCATTGTTCTGAACGAAGATGTCCGGCGGAAGCTGGAGCAGCAGGCGCGGGGACGGTCAACGGCGGCGCGGGTAGTAGTGCGCAGCCGCATTGTTCTGCTGGCTGCCGATGGTCTTCAGAACAAGCAGATCGCAGCGAATCTGTAGGTTGCTCCACGTATGGTCGCATTGTGGCGCGGACGTTTTCTGGAACTGGGAGTGGAGGGTCTGCTGAAGGATGCGCCACGGCCTGGGCGCACGCCGACGATCTCCGCGGAGACGACTGCAGCCTTGATCGCGAAGACCACCCAGGACACGCCTGCCAAGGCCACGCACTGGTCCACGCGCACGATGGCCAAGGAAGTGGGCGTCTCGAAGGCTTCCGTATCGCGTATCTGGCGTGCCAATGGCCTCAAGCCGCATCGTGTCGACAGCTTCAAGGTAAGCAGTGATCCGCATTTTGCAGACAAGCTGGAAGCTATCGTCGGACTCTATCTGAATCCGCCTGAACATGCGTTGGTGTTATCGGTGGACGAGAAGAGCCAGATACAAGCCCTGGATCGCACCCAGCCTGGCCTGCCGATGAAGAAAGGCCGTGGCGCAACCATGACGCACGATTACAAGCGCAACGGCACCACCACCCTGTTCGCCGCGCTGAACACCGCTAACGGCGCGGTCTTCGGCCTATGTCAGGAGAAACACCGACATCAGGAACGGTTGAAGTTCCTGCGCATGATCGATAAGACTATACCGGCCAACAAGGAAATCTACTTGATCTGCGACAACTACTCGACCCACAAACATGAACGAGTCCAACGCTGGCTGGAAACCCACAAACGATTCCACGTTCGCTTCACGCCGACCTCTGCCAGTTGGCTCAACATGATCGAACGCTTCTTCCGAGACCTGACCCAAAACCAGCTCAAACGAGGCGTTTTCCAAGACCTCGAACAGCTCATCACAGCCATCGGAAACTACATCGATGCCCACAACCAGAATCCAAAACCCTTCATCTGGACAGCAAAAGCATCAGACATCCTTGAAAAGGTCACCCGCGCTCAAGCCACTATAAATAAACGACGATCTGCTTGAGACACTACACTAGCAGGTGTAATTGCATTACTCAACAAAATACAGAGAATACTTATGTGGGCGGCGGCATTATAGATTGTCTACGACTATCAGAGACCCGTGGCTGTGATAATCTCCTCCTCATCGTTAATGACATCGACCTGATTACGCCTATTGTGATCGATGAGTTTGAATCGGCACTGGAGAGGGTTCCGGGACTGATTCAGGTGGCAGCTTCGGTGACTGAGAAATCCACCCCTCATTCTAAAATCTATCCCTGGATGGTAACGCAGGGTTCGCTAAAGTTGAGACGAGTCCCACACTCTGATTTATTGTGTTGCATTACTAGGAATTCATTTGTTAGGTCCTTTGGCGGCTTTCCGTTTTCCCGAGGAGGATGGGGATTCGACTGGGAACTTGCGTTTCAGGCCCTCCACCGCAGCCGACGCATCGCCGTTGCAGACTGGTGCGTTGTAGGGCACCAGGATAAGCTCACAATCAATGATCGACGGGGCCGCTATGAAGAAATGTTACAGGTATATGCGGACCGCTATCCGCATCTGGAGTTTGCTATCGACCGTGTTGTAGCGGAGTACTGGAACCATGGCACAATCCAAATGGTTGACGACGAGGAAGAAGTTGAGAACTTGTCGGAGTCGTTTTGATTCAATGGGATGCAACCGTCTTGGAAGAGCGAATTGATAAGCTCTGCGGTTACGCGGTAAGAATGCGATACTGAACGCCGCGTACTTTGGTCCTATGTTCTGAGTTGGTGCAAGCATGTGGAGGCCCTTTCAATTGCCCACAAATCGCACCGCGATGTTCGATGGCGTTGATGGACCGTATTCTGCCTCGAGACAGGAGGTGGTGTGCCAGGATCAACCCGCATGATCAGAACGGAAGCGATTCGTTGGGCGATGTTCCCGGCAGAGAGACCTTGGAATATTCGATGATGACGCATCGCAACCCCCATTTATCAAGTCTCTGGACCTACTATCGCGAGGATACGTTCTTTGCTCTAGCGTGCAAATTCCCGTCGCCCTCACTGACACGCATTTCCCACAATGAGCACGCTATTTCCACATCCCAAAATCTTCTGCGAGCCAGATTCTGTCGCAGATTGCGAAGTAGTATCACTTCATCGGAAGAGGAATCTTCCAGCAGAAGAAAGCGGAGTTAAGGCCTTCAATAACTCGGTAACGAGAGACGGGATGGCGGAGACGAAACTGTTACAGCGGATGTGATGACGGAGGCGGGCGGGAAAGGCGAGGTGACTTGCCGGACCCAGACAAGTCCAGAATCACGATGCTGTGATCTGGAAGTCGAACCAGATCTTCAATAAATCAGACCCATAGGGCGATGTCTCGTGAGAGGCGTCGCCCTTTTGATTTGTGTCACATCTGAAAACAGCAAATCACCGCCCGGCGTGAGCCATCCAAGAGGAATGCGATGGAAACGAAGCGGCCCAGCGAAGCCCAACAGAGCGAAATCGAGGAGTCGGATTGTGGATAGCCTACTGGCAGCGCACATACGTCTATGGAGGCAGTGCGCTTAACGCCACCTATGGTCCCTCACCCGATACTCCCAGCCAACCACTTCCATCGTGCCGGCTCACTGGCTGGCACGCAACGTGCCACTACCGACGCCCACGGCGTAGCGCGGGCCAGGTGTTTGGGCCTCCCCTTTGGCGACGTCATGAGCTGCAGGAACCGTCCCGACCCGCACTATTTCACCATCAAAGAGAGAGATGCAGAATCCAGTGACGACTCCTTCGGGGCCAGGCACTACAACAGCTCAATAGTGCGCCTTATAAGCCCTGACCATCTATTTGTCGATCAACATCCCGAAGACCCACAGAGTTGGAATCTTTATGCTTATGTCCGCAACAACCCGCTGATAATGCTCGACCCGAACGGGCTTGGTTGTCTCTTTGAAATGGAATCCGCTGGCAATGGGCAATGGAACGTAGGGATTAGTAATTCTCTTAGCTTGGACGACTGCGCAGGCCAGCATGGAACCTGGGTGCCAGACGACATTAATGCAAATGACGTCGGTGTCTACCGTAACTCCGACGGCAACCCTATGTTCCAAGTCACCACCAATACCGGAGGTAATGTATATAACTCTACGTTTGCCTCAGGCGCACAGGCTGATGAGGATGGGACTTGCTTAAATGGATGTCAGGGCGCAAGCATTGCACATGCTCCAACCGATTGGCTTTCATGCCAGATTGGGCGGGGAACCTCGACCAATTGATGTCCTTCGCGGCCCGGCGAATGAAGCCGCGCGGGGGTAGGGAATTCATGAGCCTTATGACCGGACCAGGTTTTTCACTTAATGCGCCCGATAATTGGCCTGGACCGAACGGCATGGTACCTCTTGGTGAGTGGGCTATTTCGTTGGTCAGTGTCACATGGGTTGAGTGACTTCGATTTCTTCGGTGAAGTTCCTTGCCTGCCGTTTCTCTTTGAGCCTGTGACTGTTGCCGCGGATATTGATGACGGTGGATCGGTGCAGATTTCGGTGGTTGTTGGTGTCGGTTGTGGTGTCGGTTTGATTTGGAATTCTCTGCAGTCTAATGCACTACCTTGCGACTTCTTCTTCCACTGAAGCTGGTTATTTTGTTCGCGTTGGAGTAATAATGCGAGCTCGTGCTACTCGGTGCAAAATGGCTTGGCACGGTTTCCTAAACCGGAGGTCGGAAGTTCGAATCTTCCCAGGGTCACCATATTGCTCATAGACGGCTCAACCCGCTTTTCGAAAAGTGAGATTGTAACGATAGCTCCCCAACAAGGGATGTGTGCCCTCCTTTAAGGGCGCAACACCGTGATAGCGAAGCCGTGCCAGACCGCCCCAAACGATGACGTCGCCGTGAATCACCGGAATGCGAATCGTTTTGTCGGAGCGTTCCGTACCGCCGAACAGGAAAATGGCCGGTAGCCCGAGAGACACCGAAACGATGGGCTGGCCGAAATCTCGCTCATTCTTATCCTGATGGAGCGACAGTCTCGCGCCTGGCTCGTAACGGTTGATGAGGCAGGCGTCAGGGGCAAACAGTGGAAAGCCCGCCTCCCGTGCGGCACCTGCTGCAAGTCGGAGAAATACAGGAGGCATGGCAGGCCATTGGAGACCCGTCTCAGGGTCGATCTCGTCATACCGATAGCCTGTCCGATCGGTCACCCATCCGAGCCTGCCGCAGTTGGTCATCGCAACTGACATACGAAATCCGCCGGGTGTGACCATATGTCGAAGAGGTGCGCGCTCGACGATTGCCCTGAGAGCAGAGACAAGTTCGGCTTCTACACCAAGTGCAAACCCATTCAGGATCGCGGTCCCAGGGCCAAGAGCCTCTCGCAAGAGTCTCGGCTCTGGAAGATCCTCGAAGAGTGTTGCAGCCATAACGAATCCTAACTCGCGTCGTGAAAGATAATGCCGGCCGTATGTC
>Ga0206868_10224_pt1 | contig 14577 bp, 11 predicted proteins | sample Alteio_BWOrgCont_38_FD_152901 | JGI IMG/M metagenome (GOLD analysis project Ga0206868, IMG submission 152901) | Enriched cells from forest soil in Barre Woods Harvard Forest LTER site, Petersham, Massachusetts, United States -... | ecosystem: Environmental > Terrestrial > Soil > Temperate forest >... | reverse complement strand
AACGCGCGATGGACGGCCTCGAGCACCCGTCGTTGAGTGGCTTCGCTTGCGAAGAGTTCCGTGTGCGGATACGTATGCCATTCCCCCCAAAAGCCGAGGAGGCCGAACTCGACGAAGCCGATCCGCGGGTTTGTGTAGTATCGGGCGCCGAAGGCGGCTATAAGCCGCTCCACCGCGGCGACCATCTTGGGGTCATTGTAGTCGGGCGACTCTCCCCCGCCGTAGTCGGTGTACTGGTTGGTTCGGACGCCGGACTTTCGCAGCCAGTCGGGAAGGCCGCTCGGCCGGCCGGGATAGTCTGCATAGACGCGAAAGACGATATGCTTGCCTCGGGCGGCAGGTGTGTTCCAGGTTTTCGCCTCCCATTCGCGGAAGGCAAATCTGCCCGGTTCGGGCTCGATCTCCCGCCACGGAACGTAAAGGAATACCATCGAGTAAGGCTGGCGGATAGGTCCCGCGTCGACGTAGGTGCACCACCCCTTGAGCGGATTGTCGAGCGGCCCCGGCGCCGGGGCAGGTCGTATCTCCTGCGTAACAGTGAGGAAGAGCAGAGCGGTGATCATCGGCGTCGGAGGAACCACGGCAATCGTACCAATGGATTGGGATCTATCGCGGCGAGATTGGAAGGTTCTTCATCATCTAGTTCCGACTTGGCGCCGGTTGCGCTTAAATATAGGCGGTTTCGGTACCTCGAAGGTGACCACCCTGTTGCCCTGGCCGCGATCAAATTGTTGAAATCGTATTAGTCATGATGAAGATTCCAGCCCTGCTCGTTGCCGCTGCTTTGATGGGTTGTGCTGTCGCGCAGACCCCTGTCAGGGACATGAAGGATCTGAAGATTCCGTTCGAGCACTACACGTGCAAGGACCGATTCGGGCGGACGATCGACTTCTATCTCTCGCCGTCGAAGTCGAAGGCGGTGTTGCCGCTTGCGGTTATGATCATGGGGTCGGGCGGTCAGTCGATGTGGATCCCTCACGGCCAGCAGATTTACGGAAGCCTCCAGGGCTTGCTCGCCGGAGAATCGAGGGGGCGCGTGCGAGTCCTGGCGGTCGAGAAGCCGGGTGTTCCCTTTTGTTTCCAGGGGTGCACACCGGGAACAGCCGAAGGGGCGACGAAAGAATTCCTCCAGGAGCACACCCTCGAAAGGTATTCGGAAGCCGTCGACGCAGCGATTCACGCGGCCCGCAAGTTGCCCGGAATCGACCCTCGGCGAACCCTTGTGATAGGCCACTCCGAAGGCGGAATCGTTGCCGCAAAGGTTGCGGCGATCGACCCCAAGGTGACCGACGTAGCGGTGCTGGCGGGAGGTGGGCCCAGTCAACTATTCGACTTCATCCAAATGTTCGGCCGAGATCAGACGCTGGAGACCTGGTCGGAAATCCGGAAGGACCCGACGAGCACCACGAAGTTTGCTTGGGGGCACCCGTACCGGCGGTGGTCAAGCTTCTTCGCCGACTCGCCCGTTGCAGAAGCGCTCAAGAGCCGCGCTCGCTTCTATATCGCTCAGGGTACGGCGGACAAGAACTCCCTGCCGGCGAGCGCGGACGTTCTGTATTGCACCCTGCTGGGCAGCGGGCGGGATGTGAAGATGGAAGTCGTCGAGAAGGGCGATCACGGCTTCGAAACCGACGAAGGCGGCGGGCCGCCGGCCGGCTTTCGTAAAATCTTGGATCACGTGCTGGATTGGTTCGGCCAGGGCAAACCGTGAAGGCTGCATTGGCTCATCGATAGCGGACTCCAAACATCAAGAACAGCTCGTTTTGGCCGTAGTTGGGACGGTCCGTACCCGCATTGGAGATGTGGAGGACTCTAAGTCCGGCAAGGTATTCCAACTTGCCGGCACGATGGATGCCCCCGATATCCAAGACGGGGGTGGAGTTAAGATCGCTACTTAGGTCGACGGTCGGCTCGTCTGCGAGTTGCAGGCCCCATCCCAAGTCGAAGAACATGCTATTGCCATGGCGATCCAGAGGCCATCGCCATCGGGCGTAGGCAAGGCCGCCAACGGCGATTGTCGAATTCGGGCTGCACCCGTTGGCGCCGTTCGAGTGTGTGGCATCGACATAACCTTCGTAAACTAGCTGAGCCGGAATTTGACCGAGTTGGAAGCGCTTTTCGGGACGGCCGAAGGCGTAGCTGAGGCCTCCGCCAAATCTTACGTCTTCACTTCCAAGCATGATCATGCTCTTGCCCAAGAAGCCCGATATATAGTGGGAGGGCGCCGTAGGCGATTCGACGTCATCGGCTAGAACTGCGCCGGTTAGGGCGCAAGACAACAGAAAAGTGAGAACCAGCTTCATGGCCCGTGCCCTCAGAACTGGAACATCCGGTCTTGCAGGCCCGAATTGATCTTCACCGTCTCGTATTCCGTAACGCCGGCTACCATGCCGTCGACGTTCTTGACGATGGCCCGAGTGGGAAACCAGACGCCGTTTTGGAACTGCGGATTATCGTAGATGAACGTCGCAATCTCATGGCCGTCCTGAGCAAACCAAACTCTCTTCGCGACGAACTTCCTCTGACTGTCGACCCACACGCGTTGGCGCGAACTGTCGTCGAAGGTTGGATGCTTGTATGTCAAGTCGAAAACGAGGCCGCCGGCTTCTCGGTCGACGCGTACGAAGGTGGCGTCGAACAATTGCTCGAAAAGCGACGGGGTCAGGATGCCGAAGTCCAGAATCGTTTGGCGCTTGCCCGGCGAATCGGAAAGGTCCTCCGTTTTTGACAACCGGCTTTGTGGCAGCCTGAAAACTCTGCGATTGCCGTTTGAGATGACCTGAAGTCGCGAGTCGTCGATAGTCGCTTCCAAGCGAAGCATGAACGGCTCCTTGAGCATCGCATGGACCTCTTGCCCCAGGAATTTGTAGGAAACGGCGAAATCAGAGCTTATCTTCCTGAGTTCCCTCGAATTCGCCGTTACCGCCTTACCCACAAGGGTGCTGTCCTGAAAATTCGGCTGGACGATGTCATGCCAGGTGAAGGCTGGAGCCTGTAGGATCGCCGCAGTTGCGAGAATTAGCGTGCTTGTCATCTTAATTTCCCTCCGATATTTGTATGCGATCCAGTATAATAATAGTCGTGGACGAGAAGTCAAGCTTTTTATGCGAAGCGGTAGAAAATTTAAAAAAATGCCGCGGCAGGCCTCGCCAATTCGATGAGAACGAGGCGCTGGACAAGGCGATCGAGCTGTTTTGGACCAACGGCTTCGACGCGACGTGCCTAGATGACCTCTGCGTCGCGATGGGGATTGGACGGCCAAGCATATACAACGCGTTTGGGGACAAGGAAGCGCTTTTCATGCGGTGTCTCGCTCGCTACACCGAGACTGTCCGTTCCGTGCCGATGCAGATTTTGGAAACGTCAGACTCGATTGAGTCTAGCGTGTATGGCTATCTCAAGGCGGTTGCGGAGTATTCGACACGCGACCCTAGGCGCACCGGCTGTTTACTTGGTTCGGTCGCATCGGTCGCCAACGATCCCAAGGTACGGGAGTTCTTATCGTGCGCAATCGGGCTCTCGCAGGAGCGAATCAAGAAGAGACTTCAAGGCGCGGTCGATTCCGGGGAGCTTCCGGAATCATTCCCGGTCGAAAGCCGGGCGCGGCGCGTAATGAATGCCACGCTTGCACTCGCCACAAGGGCGCGTCTCGGTGCTCAGCTCGCCGAGCTTATGCAGGACGTCGAAGACGGGACGTCAAGCGTCTTCGCGCCGCTCTAAGGGAAGCCGATCGGATTCGGGATCGAATCGATCAGTTATGGTTTGGTAGGGACGTCTCGGCTACGTCGATGCCGGTGACGTCCACTCTGTCGGCGTATTTCCGTGCGATCTCCGAAAGGCGTGGAAAGCTCTCACGGCAACGCGCGCACCAGGTCGCCCAAAACTCCACGATGTGTACTTTCCCGTCTTTGAAGGTACTCGGCAGGCGGCCCTTGACCGAGATGGCCGAGGCCAGATCCGGTGCCGGCGAGCCAACCTTTGGGGTGGGCGCCTGGCCATAGGCGCTAACCGGGGCGAAGCCGAGCGTCAATAAACCGAGCATTTCCACCTTCGGAACCACGGAATTTAATATAACGCCAGATCGCTGGGCTCATGGCTATTGGGTGTGCGCGAGGATGAAATTGACGAGTGGCGTTGGGTCGTCCAGGCCGTGGGGGTGGTGTTTGAATCCGTGCTTTACGATCACCTCGATGTGGCCGCCGAGTTTCTCGTAGCGCGCTTTGAGCACGACGGTGTTCTCCTCGTAGGGGACGGCCTCGTCGGCGTCGGCGGCGCAGTGGATGATCGGGACATGGGCTCGAGCCAGCGGCTGCAGATTGTCGATTGGGTTTCCCGTGAATGCCAACGCTTCCGCCTCGGTGTGGAAGCCATAGTCGTTCTGCAGCTTCTTCCAATCGTCAGGGCTGCCCGGGCCGACGCCCTTGCCGCCCGGCCAGCTTTTGAAATCGCACACGGGATTGTCGCCATACAGAACGGAGACGTCGCGCGGATGCTTTGCGGCCCAGTTGTAGATATACAGCCCGCCTCGGGACAAGCCCTCAAGCGTCGGTTTGCCCGATAGCCCATATTTCTTGGTCAGCACAGCGTAAAAGGCGTCCCAATGCTTCATGGCCGACGGGGCGCCGAACGTGTTGCCCACATCGATATAAACCAGGTGGAATCCGAGCTTCAGCAACGCAAGATCGAGCTCGGGCCGATGGTCGAAGAACTCTGCCCTCCAGATCCAGGGCAGGTGGGATTTGGGGTCGACGGATTTCGGCGAAACGACGATGGCGTTCAACCCATCGACCTGGAAATCGTGCCTGTCGAAACCGTGGTAATCGGAGACCGGTCCCGGAAACTGCGGGGGCAGACTGGGAAGCAATTGGCGGATCTGAGCTTCAAGCTCGGCCGATTTGGCTGTGGCTTCAGCTACCGGCAAACCTTGCGCCATGCCAGGACGCTTATGGCCGACATCGGTAAGCCACGAATCGCAAAGTGTTCGTTGACGGCCGTGGATCAACGCATAAAAGTGGGTAAGGGGGTCATCCTGTCTTCCTGGTAATGCGGGCTGTTCAGGCGTGGGCAGTGTGTCTTCGGGTGCGCCCCATGCGCGCAGGATCTCTCTCGCAATGAGGGCGTGGCCGACCTCGTTCAAGTGGACGCCGTCGCCGGCAAAGATGTACTGTGGCTGGGTTTTGCGGCGCTCGGCGAGAAAAGCGTTGAGCGGAGTGTGGATGTCGGTGACACTCCATCCTTCTTTACGCTTGGATAGCAGCCAATCGGAATAGCGGGCCAAAACTCCGTCGTACCCCTCAAATGTGTGCCCCGACGGATAGGAATCCTTGCCGGCCGGCCAGAGCTGGGACTTGACGGGAAGCGGATCGAACGGCGGCGGCGTGAGAAGCCAGAGTTTTGCTCCCGACCGGATTACGCGGTATCGCAGCCATTCGATTCCGTCGGTGTACTTCTTGAATCGGCCTTCGTCGAACGGATGGTAGATTCCGTCGTTCATTCCGTAGCAGGCAACGACCAGATTCGGTTTGAGCTTTTCCAGGGCCCGGTCGAGCCTCTCGTGCAAGTCCGGCCGAGGAAACGCTCCACCCGCATGGTTCGGCTCCGTCAACCCCGACACCGTCTCGCTAGGCAACCCCAGATCGATCATCTCGATCTTTGATCCCGGCTGGTGGAGATGAGCGTAAGCGTCCAGTGCATCGACGTAGGCGCCCGAGTACGTAATGCTGTCTCCCAAAAACAAAACCCGCCGAACGCCGCGCAGCGGCGAGAGGTCGGCGACGCAGACCGTCGTAGCGAGCAGTATAAAGACGAGGGAGATCAACAAACGCACGTGTCAAGGGTACAGCCTTCGACCACGAATTTGGGTGCGGGCTCGCTGCCTACCTTGGAACTTCTCGGATCGACCGGCTCAGGCCGTAGTCGCGGATGTGGCCGATGTCGTCGAAGTCGCCCAGGGGTCTGGGCGTTGCGCCCGTGCAATAGAAAACGACATTGACGGCATCGTCTCCTGGGTGGCGGAACGCCGCAAGGATGTCGCCCTGGAAGAAGCAGGCGCCGGGAGCGGAGGCGCTTGTGAAATCGGGCAGTTGGATACGGCGATACAGCCAGCCATTGCCGACATCCGGATAGGGGATGTTCATCGCAAGGAACTGCTGTTGAGCGTCTTGTTCGCCGGTTCCTCCCGAGAGCATGAAGACTCGGCCTTCGGGCAAGATGCCCGCTTCCTTTCGCCACAGCAGGGTCATGCGATGACGGGCGTAGGTTCCTCCGAGCCAGGCTCGGTAGGCAATCCTTTCACTAGAACCAAGAACGAATCGAACCACTTCTGTCAATCCGCCATGATCGAAGCCATCGCTCTGGATGCGTCCGACCCATAGGGATGGCCCTTCGGAGCCTATTGGGCCGGCGACTGCACCGACCGGAACGTCGCTGACAATATCGAGCGTTCTCTCGCCGGCAACTGTGAGACGCGAACCTTCTACCGTGATCATGCGCAATCCGACCTTCCAGGTCTTATTCCGCCAAAGAAGAAGCGCAAGCCGGCCTCCGATGGCGGCCAGGGTCGGCTGCGCTCTCGAAGTTGCAGGCACGAGGTTCGGCTCCCCGAACGAGGGCCTGCCTCCGGCGCCGACCGTTACCGAACGGAGCACGGTTCCCTTCGCGGTCGGGTAAGCGACCCATGTTGTTTGGTCTCCGAGATACGCAGCCGTAGGGTCGCCGGCCAGCCCCGCGTTCATGTCCGTCCCTTCGTCGGACCAGCGAGGTCCCTCCGTGTCCTTGTTGTTGCCGATCCAAGTGCGAGCCGCCACCCCCGAGTTACGTCCATACACGAGAAGCGGGCGATCCCCGTGCACTACGAGCTCGGGCGCGGTATCCGCTTTGGCGACTTTCCACAGAGGTCCGGGGTCGATGCCCTGGGAGTTGGAGATGTCGGCACTCACGTCCTCGTCCCCGAAGATCCCGTTCCAGTTCCAATCGACGAGCGTGCTCTTACCGTCTGCGGAGGGCTTGATTTTGAACCCGAACGGCATATCCGACAGGAAGTGGACCTTCGAGATCGGGAAGGGGAGCCGCTCGGACAGATGGCGTTGGTCGACCTGAAGAGAGGCCAGCGAGCCGTCGGAGTACCCGACTTTGTCGCCGTCTCCGTCAAGGCTGTACGAGTAGAAATAGCTCATCAGGCTGGGATACAGCGCGCCGCCGGAGTCGTTGGGGAGGCCGCTCAGGTTCGGATGAAAGCCGTCGTGGTACAGGTCGAGTTGGTGGCCAAACTCATGCAAAAACTCCTTCCAGCCCAAGTTGGAGTGGCTGAGATCGCTATTGAACCGGCTCACGAGGGGGCCCCCGTTGCAGCAGAAGACACTGTGAACGACGCCGCGGTGTGCCTTGGGCGGAAACGTGTCGTCGAAATGCTTCCACAGTTCGTCCTTCTTGCCGATTGGCCATGGCCTGCCGTAGGTCATATGCACGGCGATCCCGGTCGTGCCATCCGGATTGGAGATTGGCAACGAGGCGAAGTAACGGACCACATGGTCCATGTTTGCCTTGAGGTTATCGAACGGATCGTTGTCGAACCGCTCGATTTCGACGATGACGTCGCGACGCCCGACTTTGCATCCGAGCGCGGCAAGATCGATGCCGCCCGGTTTCATGTTTCCCATCTTCCATAGATCGAGAAGGCCGTCGTCCGCCGAGCAGTAGTAGCCTTTCGCCGGATCGGTCGAGTCGTAGGCGAAGTGAACGTAGACGTCGTCTCCGCCGAATCGCTGTTTGAGCCGGCAATGGCGGATCAGGTCGTCCTTTCCGTTGCCGACGAGGTCGGCGACGACCCAGGCTTCGTCGTCCTTGGTTACAGACGTTGGGGGGATACCGGTGAGGAGGACCGTCGCCGTCGGGTCTCCGCCAGTAAGGAGCCGCTGGCCGACAAGGAGGTCCGCGCTCTTCCGCCCCCGGAAACGGCCTACCGCGATGTGGTCGTCCGGCGAAGCGCTCGTGATGCGTGTCGCCGACCCCAAGCTGGCTCGACCGTCTCGGGTTACTTCGACCAGTGCCCTCCACACGTCGCCCGCGTTGTCGATCCATACGCACTGACCCCGTTGGTTGGTGGCGAGCACACCTGCGGAGAACTGTCGAACGCCAAGGAGTCGGTTGGAGATTCGGAGAGGCGTGAAATAGGTGTGTCCGTCCTGGCCAATGGCAGCGCGGATCAAGAGCAGCTTGCCTTCTCGGTCCAAGATGAGAACGTCTGGGTTACCGTCGCCGGCGAAGTCGGCGACCGCGCTGCGGCACGGCGCCTTCGGGATCGATTCCCCCGCGATTTTGCAGACGTCGCTGAGGTGCGGGTAGGTGTCGGCGCCAGGCGTCATGCCCCAAGCGACGCGCACGGAGCCGTCCTCGAAGACGGCCAAAACGTCGGCGGATTTCGATCCGTGCAGAAAGGCCCCGCAGGCGGCTGCCACGAGGCCATTTCCCATGGTGTTTCGCGCCACACTGCTGACGAACGGCTTACCGATGGGGGAGGTTCGGGAGATCTCGATGCGGCTATCTCCGTCGGGTCCGATCATGAGCAGATCGGCGTGACCGTCCCCGTCGGCGTCTCCGGCGAGGGGGATCCACGGACTCTTGCCGAATGCCGTGCGCCAGAACTGCGGCGGCGTCATGCCGAACGTATCTGGCGCCCCCTTCGTTTGACCGGCAAAAGCAAGAACGGTCGCAGCCAATCCCACCAGGATGCCGCAGAATCGGAACGCCACGAAGCTAAGGCTACCTCCCGTCCTCGGCGAACCCAAGCCTAGTCGAGCTACCCTGAACCGGGCGGAATCAACTAACGACTTCCGGTTTGCCATCTAAGGTCGGTTCAGGCACGCGTGTCGAAGGTGGCGACTGATAAGTATTCGCCAAAACGTCCAGAAGACTTAGTATGCCCGCGTAATTCTTACCTCGGCATGTCGGCGAGTGGTGCAGCCGATGCAAGTTTGGGCTGGCCACGATCTTCGAAAACCAGCCCCAATCCAGGTTAAGGTTCGAGTGCAGCATCACCGTGTAGAGCCTTTCCAGAAGGATGAATAAGGCGATCGATCTCAGATCGATCCCGAGGAGCATCGCCGGCAAGTTTGCGCCGACGATGGTAAGGAAGAAATCCACCGGGTGTTGTCTCGAGCTTGCGCTCCAAGTCATCTCGACCAAGGTGTGGTGGACCTTGTGAAATCGCCACAGGAATGCCCATCGATGGGCAAGGCGGTGAACCGAGTAAACCCACACTTCGGCCATTAGAAGGGCCACCGCCGCTTGGAGCCAAAACGGCTGCTGCTTGACGAAGACGCTCCAGGTATGCGGTAAGAATCCCCTCAAGAGAAAGGCAAGCTCGTAAATAATTCCGGCGCCTATCCATAGTCCGTACGATTGGTAGAACCACAGATAGGCGATGTCTTTGAACTTCGGCCGCGCTGCCTTCTCGCCCTCGAGTAACTCCTCGAGGGGCCAAAAGATCAGCGCGCTGATGGCGACGAAAACCAGGCCGCTCACAAATGCCCCTAGGGCTAACTTCGGCAGATCCTGAGAGTTCATGTTTGCTAGCGGCACTCGTCAGTAACCGGCCAAGGAACCGCCGGTCGGACCCAAGATGGCCCCGGGGTAAGCGACCGCTATAGCCGCGAGTCCAAGAACCGACAGAACGACGACAAGAATAAGCACCCTTCGTGCCTCCGGGCGGAGTTTGGGAGAACGTTTCATAAACCAAGAGACGCTCGCTGTCTAGTCTTCGTTCGAGGAGTGATCCGCAAGGGTCGGTCGCCTTCACGGGCGCTCATCAAGGTCATCGATTTGAACTTTGAGCTTTTCGCGACGCGGCGGCGGCCAGCGCCAAAGATTGCCAGATCATGGCGAACACGTTACCCAGGAAGCAGCGTCGCTGAGTACCGTCTAATGTATATTCAAGCGCACGATCTCGACCTGCGAAGCAGCATAATTTTGGTCGAGACGAACAGGGATGGAGCGTCAGCTTGGACGGCGAGGTTCCCGTAGGCGAATCGAGGACTAGCGATATGAGCGAAAACAACGGAGCAGCGTCTCGAAACATTCTGATCACGGGCGCCGGCGGCGGTTTGGGGCGGGGGCTGGCGCTTCACTTTGAACAGCGGGGCCACAAGCTGCTCCTGCTGGACTCCAATGCGGATTCGCTTACGGAAACTGTAGGGCAGTTGACTTCACCGGAGAGCTGCCTGCAATCCGATGTCGTCGACATCACCTCGGCCGAAGAGGTCAAGGCGTTTGTCGACCGGTCGGGAGACATTCGGCTGGACGTATTGGTTAACAACGCAGGAACTCAACACGTCGTGTCGATCGAAGATCTTCCGGTTGAGAAGTGGGACCTGCTCTTAGACGTCATGCTGAAGGGGCCTTTCCTGCTAAGCCAAGCCGTCCTACCGAGAATGCGAGCGAACGATTTTGGGCGGATCGTGAACATCGGGTCCTTTCACTCCCTGGTTGCGTCGCCCTTCAAGAGCGCCTACGTTGCCGCCAAGCATGGCCTACTGGGCCTTGCGAAAGTCGCCGCGCTTGAAACGGCGTCGGTCGATATCACCGTCAACACGATCTGTCCCTCGTACATCAAGACGCCGCTTGTCGATGCCCAGGTAAAGGCTCAGGCCGAAGTGCACGGCATCCCCGAAAGCGAGGTCATCAGTCGAATCATGCTCGAGCCGATGCCGAAAAAGGTGTTTATCACCCCCACCGAAATCGCCGCCACGATCGAGTTTCTAATGACCCACGACGCCCGAAACATCACCGGCCAAACCATCGTCATCGACGGCGGCTGGACAGCGCGATAGGTCTGCGTTTCGACGAGCGAGACGTGGCATGTGCGGCTCTGGTAGTTTGAGCCGTGGAGTACTCGTTTGTGCCGTACCGGCCCGAAGTTGTTTCCGGCGACGAATGCGTCGAGCGGCTTTGCCAAATCTATCGGGAGGCAGATGCGCGCCGAACCGTAAGGATGTTCTCGCCGCGCGAAGTGCCGCGAGCGGCAATCGAGTTCGCGATTCTTACGGCGGGAACGGCGCCTAGCGGCGCCCACCTTCAGCCGTGGCACTTCGTAGCCATCTCGAATCCGGAAACCAAGGCTCGAATTCGTGAGCGGGCGGAGGCCGAAGAGAAGGAGTTCTATGAACGAAAGATTACTCCCGAGTGGCGGGCTGCCCTCGAGCCGCTCGGAACGGATTTCGTGAAAGCGCACATCACCGAGGCGCCCTGGGTGATCGTCGTGTTTCGCAGGGATTACGACGTGCTAGCCGACGGCTCGCGCCGCAAGAACTATTACATGACCGAGTCCGTGGGGATTGCGGTGGGATTCATGATCCAAGCGCTACACCGCGCCGGCCTTGCCACGCTCACTCACACGCCGGCGCCGATGACCTTTCTTCGCGAACTCTGCGGACGTCCTGCGAACGAAAAGCCCTTCGTGCTGCTTCCCGTCGGTTACCCCTCGGACGACTGCGTCGTCCCCGATCTGCAACGCAAGTCTCTCCGGGAGATAAGCGATTTCGACTGAATCGTCGCAGATCAGGTTGCTCTATCTCAAATAATAGTTGAACCACGCCAACTCGCGTGTCATTAGGTCACGCCGGTTTTCGGGTTGCCGGATGCCGTGCCCCTCGCCCGGGTAGACGAGCAACTCGGTTTTGACTCCCAACACGTTCAGCGCGTGCCAGTACTCATAAGACTGCGGAGGCGGACACTCGCCGTCGAACTCGCCGACCGCGATCAGAGTAGGCGTCTTGACGTTCTTGATGAACTCGATGGGCGAACTCTTGGCGTATACCTTGGGGTCGTCGTACACGGTTCCGCCGAAGTAAGGGATCATCCACTGGTCGATCGAATTCTCGCCGTAGTAGCTCTTCCAGTTCGCGATTCCGGCCACTGCTACTGCGGCTTTGAAGCGGTTCGTCTGTGTGACGCCCCACATCGTCATGTACCCTCCGTAGCTGCCGCCGGTAAGGCCGAGTCGATTGCCGTCGACCGGTTCCTGCTTGATCACCTGGTCGACGCCGGCCATGATGTCCCGAAAGTCGCCGTAACCGAAGTCCTTGCGGTTGGCCATCGTGAACTCCTCTCCCTCCCCGTAGCTGCCGCGCGGGTTGGGCATGAACACGAAGTAACCCGACTGCGACCAAAACGAAGCCTGCTGCCCAAGGCCGATGCTGCCCGTCACGCCGGAAGCCGGGCCGCCATGGACTTGCACGATCATGGGATACTTCTTGCTCGCCTCCATGTGCTGCGGGGCCACGAGCCAGCCCTGCACTTGGAATCGGCCGCTCGTCCAATGGATCGACTTGATTGCGCCCCAGCGTGCGACCGGGTCGCCGCTCCAATGGGAGAGTTGCCTGGGACTGCCAACCGGCCCGGCGAAGAGCTCGGTTCCGTGTGTGAGTGAGGCGCTGAGATACGCCTCGACCTTCGCGTCCGTCGACAACGCGAGCGTGTTCCTGCCTTCGTCGCCCGAGAAGCTCGCCGCCGCGCGCATCTCCTCGTGTCGCTTGCCTGTAGCTGGATCCAGCGTTGAGAACGCGGTCTCGCCTTCAACGGTCTCGCCAATGACGATTCGGCCGTCGTGCGTCCATTTAATGGCGTTCGCCGAGCCCCGATGGCCAGGTGTGAGGTTTCGTGGCTTGCCGCCCGCCGCAGAAACGGCGTAGACATCGCCGCCGATCGACCCGAAGTCGCTCATCACTCCGCCGATGTACGCAATCGACTTGCCGTCGGGCGACCAGCGAGGGGTGTTGATCTGGAATTCCGGGGTCGCGACCAGGCGCATCGTCGCCGTGGAGATGTCGGTGGCATACAGCTTGGCGGTCCACCAGTTGTTTTCTCCGGGAGGCTTGGCTGCCGTCACCGCGATCTCCCGGCTGTCGGGCGACCAGCCGAACTCATAGATGTACATTGCCGGCGGCGTGGCCCAACGGATTTTCCCGGTGGCGATATCGACGATCGCCAAGCGCTGAACGTCCGGCTTCGAGCCAACCACCCCGGTCTCGGGCTTGAATGGCTGGGTGGCGCCGGAGACGCGCTTCGGGTTCTCGATGCCGAGGAAAGCCATCGACTTGCCATCGGGAGACCATTCCGGCCGCCCGATCTGGCCATTGAATTCCGTCAGCTTGCGCCCCTCGCCGCCGGTTGAAGACGCCACGTAGATCTGAGCCCGCCCTCCACGACCCGAGAGAAATGCGATCGTGCCGCCGTCGGGTGACCAGGACATGTCGCGTTCCTGCCCATCCCCCGTGATCGGGGCCGCTGTGCTGCCGGCCAGTGCCATCAACCAGATTCCGGTGGCCCCGCGCCCGTCGAGAGGTTGCCCGATCCAGCCGAGCGTTGCTCCATCCGGCGAAACCGTAACCTGCCCGCCACCACCGCGGCCAGGTCCTCCTCCACCCTGCAATAGCGCGTCCGCCACCTCGAAGTCACGCGCCGTCGGGTCTTGCGCCATGGCGCAATGCGCGACTGTAAGTGCGGCGCTGCACAGCAGCAGCCTGGCAAGAAGTGGGAGCGGCAAGGATGACTTCATTGAAGTTATCCTTGCACAACACGGAACTGTATGTCACGGCGTTGGCGTTTTTCGCAATTCGGTCGTGGCGACATCGACCGATCGGTTTACGTACCAAGCGAAGGAGATGTCTTTGGAAATCGCTATCGTCATCGGCCTTGTGGCCGGTTCAAGCTTCCTCGTGCTGTGCCGATTGCTCGGCAAGCTCGGCGTTGGCAAACTGGGAGGCAAGCCTGACTGCGGCTGCGGCCGCTGCGCCGAGCCGAGGTGGTCGAGACCGCTTTATGCGAAGCGCAGGTCGCACTCTGCCGAGTGAACAACTGAGCCGCCGACTTGGTGTGGCGCCAGGGCGCCACAGTCAATTATGCCGGTGCAGCGTGCGAGGCGAAGAAGTCGCGGGCCTTTGCGACGAACTCGCCATCGGTCATGTGGCTGATATCCGCGACCTCGACGCCGACAATACGACTGACGAGATCCTCGTGGTGGTGCTCATTCAGCTCCGCCACAAAATGCTCGACTTCGCTGCTTGCTCCTTGTCCGTCTCCAACCAGCAGGATTCTGTCCACGTTCTCCAGCCGCTTGGCGAGAGCTTCGTGGAAGAGGTGGCGAAGGGGGCCCTGTTTTCCACCCGAATCCCCCTGCGGATTATGAACTTGCCGATCGTGGCCGCTAGGGTCCAGCGGCTCGACTTCTTCTGGCGCGTTTGCCGCTGCTTCGGATGTGAAAATTCGTGCGCCTGAATGATCGAGCACGACCAAAGCATCGTTTGTGTGGGCTCCCTTCGGCCCGGTCAAGGTTCTAGAACCCTGAAGGAAGCGTCGAATGCGGACGACTTCGTCAATGCTTACGTCCTTTCCGTGCACATGCATCATGAGGACTTGCCCGTTGCGAGAGAACTTGATCTTTCCGTTGGGCTCTTCTTCAAGGTCGCCGAGATGGCTGAAGATCGGAATGAGGCTACGCCACTCGATATTGTGGGAAATAGGATGGCGAAATATCGAATCGTAAGTCGCCTTTTGGGAGCCAGTAAGTACGTGTGACATGTG
>Ga0206868_10223_pt1 | contig 14579 bp, 15 predicted proteins | sample Alteio_BWOrgCont_38_FD_152901 | JGI IMG/M metagenome (GOLD analysis project Ga0206868, IMG submission 152901) | Enriched cells from forest soil in Barre Woods Harvard Forest LTER site, Petersham, Massachusetts, United States -... | ecosystem: Environmental > Terrestrial > Soil > Temperate forest >... | reverse complement strand
TGCATCTCGCCTGCCATGCGCGCGCACAAAATATGGGCGCGAAGGCGGCGGAGATGCTGAAGCTGTTGCCCGAAGCCGACGACATCGCCGTGATCGAACGTTGCTCCGGCCATGGCGGTTCATGGGGCGTGAAGAAGGAAAATTTCGACGTGGCGTTGAAGGTCGGCAAACCAGTGGCGCGGAAAGCTGCCGAAACGCTTGCGCTTGGCGCGGAAAAACAGAAACCCGCTTTCATCGCCTCCGAATGCCCACTCGCCGCGGCGCACATCGTGCAGGGAGTTGAACGTTTGGGTGGCGACGCGAAAGCGCCACCGCGTCCCTATAACCCGATTGAAATCTTCGCCATGAGCTATGGCATTGTCCGGGAGGAAGCATGAAACATATATTGACCGCCGCCGATATCCTGCCTTTGGACGCATACGAGAAAATCCGCGCCGAAAAGCGCGGCGCGCTTATCGCCAGAAAGAAAAACCGCCGCGTTGCGGTCGGGCCCTTCGCCACATTCTATTTCGAAAATTACGACACGATGTGGCTGCAGGTGCAGGAAATGCTGCGCATAGAAAAGGGCGGCGCGGAGCAGCTGGAGGATGAGTTGCATGCCTATGCGCCGCTGGTGCCAAAGGGCGACGAGCTTATCGCAACCTTCATGATCGAGATCGAAGACGAAGCGCGCCGCGCCACTATTCTCGCCACACTCGGCGGCATTCAGGATCAGATCGAAGTGCGTTTCGGCGGTGAGGTGATTAAGGGCGAAGCCGAACGCGATCTGGATTACACCTCGGTCTCAGGCAAAGCGTCATCGGTGCAGTTCGTGCATTTCCGCTTTACGCCGGCGCAAATCCTCAAATTCCGCGCGCCGAATGCGGAAGTGATTCTCGCGATCAAGCACGCTAATTATGGGCATATGGCGGTAGGGACGGAGGTAGTGCGACAGGAATTGGCGGGGGATTTTGGATAGGTTTTGTTTCGCTCGTGTGTTTAATTTACCAATAAAATCAAATAGATAATATATGTATGCGGAGATTAAATCCTTTAATCTCCGCATAACTGCGGATTTTAATCTTGCTTTAGCGGAGAATAAAGTGCATATTCTCCGTAGAGGTGCGGAGAATGACAAGGTACATTCATGAGCTAAAAGATTGGCCCAAATTCTCTTGGGATGCCGCCGCTCTTTCCGGGCGGCTAGGAGCCGTCCATCATTTGCAAGAAATCCTGCTTGGTCAAATGAATTCCCTTGGCTTTCCACTACGCGCTGAAGCTACTCTGCAAAGCCTGACGGAAGAGGTCATTAAATCAAGTGAGATTGAAGGAGAGATCCTTGATAAAAATCAGGTGCGTTCTTCAATTGCGCATCGCCTCGGCATGGACATTGGCGCACTTGTCGCCGCAGATCGGAATGTCGAAGGTGTCGTCGAGATGATGCTCGACGCGACGCAAAAATTCACAGAGCCTTTAACAAAGAAAAGATTATTCGGATGGCATGCGGCGCTCTTTCCTGCAGGACATAGCGGCATGCGCAAAATCCTGACTGGCCAATGGCGCAATGATCGTGATGGGCCTATGCAAGTTGTTTCAGGCGCCATTAGTCGTGAACATGTGCATTTTGAAGCGCCTGCCGCCCCTCTGCTTGACATGGAAATGCACAACTTTCTAAAATGGTTCAACGATTATGATGGAACTGATTTAATTTTGCGGGCCGGCGCGGCGCATTTGCGGTTTGTCACGATACACCCCTTTGATGATGGGAACGGACGCATCGCGCGCGCTATTGCCGATATGGCGCTTGCACGATCGGAGAAGACATCTCAACGCTTTTATAGCATGTCGACTCAGATCCGAAGCGAACGTGAGGATTATTATAAATATCTGGAGCAGACGCAAAAACAAGATCACCTTGATATAACGATGTGGCTCGATTGGTTTCTTGGGTGCCTTGGACGAGCGTTTGAGGGCGCCACGCTTATTCTGGCAAATGTTCTTAAAAAAGCGCGCTTCTGGGAAACCCATGGGAATATATCATTCAATGAACGACAACGGCTCGTTATCGATCGTTTATTGAACGACTTTGAAGGCAAGCTCACTTCATCGAAATGGGCAAAGCTTGCGAAATGTTCTCAAGATACGGCGTCCCGCGATATCGATGACCTTAGGACAAAAGGCATTTTGGTAAAGGATGCAGCGGGCGGACGAAGCACCAGCTATTCGTTAATTGAAATGCTCTAGTTTAGCGCCATCAATTTTCTGATTGCCTCCACCACCCGTTCCACACTCAACCCGCGCATCAGATTGAGGAATGGATTGCCGGAGCGTTTCAAACGCGTCAGCAACTCCTCGCGGCTTTCGACGGTGCGGATGGTAGCGCAATGCGATCCCCACGGCCCGTAAATATTTTCAAGGCCGGGGCCGAACAAACCCAAGGTCGGCGTGCCGACGGCAGCCGCTAAATGCATCAAGCCTGAATCATTGCCGACAAAAATTGTCGCGCGTTTGAGGCAGGCGGCGACGGTCGCTAGTTCGCGCCCCAGAAGTTCGATGCGGTCTCTGTCGGGAATGGATTGCACTAAAGGCAGGATTTGTTCGCGTTCCTTTTCATCGGCAATGACCAGAACTGCAACGCCTGGAAGCGCGCCGACGGATTCGGTCAGGCGTTTGGCAAGCGCGGCGAAATTTTCAATCGGCCATTGTTTGCAAGCCCAGTTCGCGGCGGGGCCGAGAGCGAGGACGGGGCGATCTACCGGCATAATCCGCGCCGCTTCAGCCTCCGCCGCATGATCGATCCAGATATGCGGCGCGGGCGGAGGATGAACCCCCAGCACACTGGCATGTTCGATCACCTTATGCTGCCCCTGATGTTTGCCGCCATAGGCGCGGCGCTCCGCGAACAGAAAACGCGAAACAAGGCTATTGCGGAGATCGACGACCAAATCCCATCGCGTGCCGACGCAGTCGCGCCAAAGATCAAGCCAATGCTTTTTCCACGGTTGTTTGGTGAGGATGATCAGGCGCTCCAATCGCGGCGCAGCACGGAATAAACCTGCGGCATAAGGCCCGCAGGCAATCGTGAACTTGGCGTCGGGATATTGTCCGGCAAGCCACGCCAGCAAGCCCGTCGAAAGCACGGCATCACCAAGCCGGTTCGAGGTGATGAAGAGGATTTTCATAAACCCGCCATCAGCTTGTCCCATGTGGCGTCCGCCGCCCGGTGACGTTCGAAAGCTATATGAACATGCGCCACAGCCCGGTAGCGGGCATCGCGGAATTTCAGCAAATCCGGATAGCATCGCTGAAGCGCATCCATCGGGGCTTCGCCTTGCCGGGGCGCAAAGGAATCGCCCCAAATGACGGGTTTGGGGTTTTTCAGATAGTTCCGGAATAATTGCGAAACATGTCCGTCCGATGCCTGTAAATAAACCACCTTTGTCAAAGCGCGGATCTGCTCCAGGATATCGTCGCTGGTGTAAATGACGCTCCCGGTCGTATCGATGACCATTGGTTGCGTGGCGGCGCGCAAACGTTCGATGATGTCCAGCATGATGTCGCGTTCGCATGCCAGGTATGTTCGGCTGGTTTCGGCATAGCGGGAATCATAAGGCTGCCCCATCCATGCGGCAACGTCGCGGAGACCGCGATAGCCAAGCTTTTTAAGTTCGGGCGCAAGCCGTTGCTCGATCAACTCATCGCATGAAAGCCGTTTGAATCCCGACTCCCTCTCCAGGCGACGCCGGGCCCAATGGCTTTTGCCGATATTCGACATTCCTACCAGCGAGATATGCACCGAACCGTCCTTCAACCGTTTTGCCCTTTCCTTGTTAAGGTCTCTGCCTTTATAAGACAAGCATCATGAACATGACCGCAAAAACAGTCGAGATTTATACCGACGGCGCCTGCAGCGGCAATCCGGGCCCGGGCGGTTGGGGCGCTTTGCTGCGCTACGGGGATGTGGAGAAGGAACTTTCCGGTGGTGAAGATAACACCACCAACAACCGTATGGAATTGATGGGCGCGATTGCGGCGCTCGAGTCGCTCACCAAACCTTCGGTGGTCAAACTTTATACCGACAGCCAGTATGTGCAGAAAGGCGTCAACGAATGGATGCCGGCCTGGATCAGGCGCGGCTGGCAAACGGCGGATAAGAAGCCGGTCAAGAATGTCGATCTCTGGCAGCGTTTGCAGGCGGCGATTAAGCCGCATCAGGTCGATATCATCTGGGTGCGCGGCCATAACGGCCATGCCGAGAATGAACGCGTCGACCGGCTCGCGGTCGCGGCGATTAAAAACAGAGGCGGCACATGACGCATCCTTTGCCAACGCAGGAAGATTTGCGCGGCAATGCCGATCCGTTGCTTCTGGTTCTGGCGGAACGGATTCTGGATTTTCGCGCCCATCATCTGCATGAAGGTTCAGACTATCATGATGCAATCACTAACGGCCAGAAACCGCTTGCGTTTGTCAGCCAATGCATCGACGGGCGGCAGCCGGTGCATACGATCACGGCGCTGCCTTTGGGCAAATTGATCGCGCAAAGCAGCATCGCCGGATTTTTGCGCGATTATCCCGATAGTTCCGCCGCATGGGCCAGCATCTTGTTCAGCGTCAAGGACCTCGGAACGCCCGTCATCATCAAGCTTGGCCATACGGGTTGCGGCGGCGTCCGCAAACTGATCGAACTTTGCCGGGACAGAGTTTCCGTGGACGAAGATGCCAATCTTGACCCGACCCTCGAATGGCTTCAATCCGCCTTGCCGCTCACGCAAAGCGTGATGGCAAAAAATCCCGGATTAAGCAAAGCTGACATAGAGTATGCGCTCGAACAGGAACTGGTGCGCGACGGCGTACAAAAACTTGAGAGGTTTATTGGTCGCGTGATAGCCGAAGGCCATCTGGCCGAGGCGCAGCGTCCCAGCATCGTCGGACTGTTATTCGAAATGCATACGTCAAAACTTTATCATTTATTGCCGGACGGGGATTTCAAATTGCTGAGCCAGACGAAGGCGGGTTTGTTGCACCGCGAATGCGGCGATCATGTGAAAACATAATTATGGAGTGAAGTCGCGGCTGCGCGGTGAAACTCCCCTCCCGCAAGCGGGGGGACTAGTTTTTCACGCCGCCGCTTTCGCTGCACCAATGGTTTTCAGCATTGCTTCGGCGCTCGAGACTTCGAAAGCGCCGGCTTTTTCGACCGCGACCGCTTTGACCATGCCGTTATCGACATAGAGCGCGAAACGCTGGCAGCGCGTACCAAGGCCGTAACCGGTGCCGTCCATCTCCAGGCCAAGCGCCTTGGTGAAGGTCGCATTGCCGTCGGGAAGAAGGGTGATGCCTTCGGCTTTGTGCTGCTCGGCCCAGGCCTTCATCACGAACGGATCATTGACGGACATGCAAGCAACCTCGACGTCCTGTGCACGGAAGGCAGCCAGATTTTGGATATAACCCGGCAAATGCTTGGCCGAGCAGGTGGGGGTAAAGGCGCCCGGCACCGCGAATACGACGATCTTTTTGCCCTTGAACACGCTGTCGGTCGAAAGATCCTGCATGCCGTCGGCCGCGAGATGCTTAAGCGTCACTGACGGGATTTTATCGCCAACCTTGATCGTCATGAAAGTCTCCTGAAAAGCGGTTACGGTAAGGGGGGACTCCTTGTAGCCTGTTTGAATGGTCGGGGGCAAGAATTCAAACTTATGGCTTGATTTAAAAACAAATTTTGCAATAGTTATGGTGATTTTGTGATCAAATGGAGTTTTATATGGATGGGCAAGAGATTGCGGTTAGATTATCGAATTCGCAAAAGGCACGCCTTGCCTACCTTCAGAAAATTTGCGGATTAGATTCCCATTTGGAGTTGGCGAATGTAGCGCTTACCCTGTTTAAGTGGGTGGCAAAAAAAATCACTCAAGGAAAGATTGTCGGGGCTATCCTCCCTGAGGATGAAAGAAATTGTGAAAAAGGCGACGAGTTCATTGCATTGCCATTGTTCGAATGTCAGCCCATCTTTTCTTCATGCGCTATCCCGGAAGAACAAAAAACCACTTTAAGGGTGATGACGGTGGGGCTAAAGGCTATCGGTGAAATTGGAGGCTTAATTGAACGCACAAGCATGATGGATGGAGAGCATCTTTACGGCGAAGCAATGGATTACTTTAATGCAGCGGTGGAGCAGGTTGTAAGTGGGCGAGAAATCGCTGCCCTGGATCTTCGTGGCCGTCGTTGTAGACTATTGAAATTGCCCGTTTTCGATCATATCGCAAGAAACAGGGGGCCTTTTTACGAATAAGCTGTTTGGCGTGCTTTGACATGTGCCCTCTCTTCAAATCGAACGCCAACCATCGCCCTTGCAGAGTATCGTTGGGAACGGCATATTGATCAATCCTCGGGCGTTCTGATTCGCTCTTCGGTCAAGGTTTCGATCCATGGGCAAAAAACTTTCCTCTCTCCTCGCGCTGATGGTTTTCGCCGTGCTGGGTTTGGCACAACCGGCTCTTGCCGCTAGCGCCGATTTGCCTCTGGCATCCGAGTCGCCACTCGCCGGAATCGGTTTCGACGACAAGCCTTTGTATCTGCCAGTGCAACGTAATTTCCAGATGGCGATGCTCACGGCGGGTAGCGAACTTGGTCGCAGCTGTGGCAAGATGGAGGCCTATGGCTGGCGCATGAGCCAGTCGGAACAGGCGCGCGTCAACACGATTTTCAACGCCACCGTCGACCGCCTGCGTGGCCGCGGCTATGTGGTGGAGATGCAGACCCCGAACTCAATCTCGCATGACATCACGATGTTCACGGCCGACAGCCCCAATAAGCATCTGTTGACGATGTGGTCGGCGGGCGAAATTGGGCTTGTGATGGTTCTTTGTGAAACCTCCGCGCCGCCTGCGACAAAGACCGCAACCGGCGTGCCGCTCTGGCCGTCAGTGCAGACCTTCCCGCAGGATGTCATGCAATCCAATCTCGAAGCGCCGTCGCGCAAGGCCGCGTCGAAACTGGCCGCCGAAAAATTCTCGCCGCTCGGCAAATGGGTCGGCAGCTATGTCTGCGGCCAAGGCTTTACGGGCGCGACTTTGTCGATCACAAAAATGCGTGACAATAATTTTCAGGGCGATTTCCATTTTTATCCCACGGCAAAAAATCCGTCGGTACCTGACGGGCGCTATGCCGTTTACGGTCAGTACGATCCTGCGTCGGAGCGTATCCTGATCAATCCCGGCGCATGGATCAAACGCCCGACCGACTATTACAACACGATCATCGTTGGCAGTTTCGATGTGATGGAGCCGAGCCTCAGCGCCTATTTCCAAGGCATCAATGGCTGCACCAGTTTCGAAGCGCGCCGCGACCACAACCCTGCCGTTGCGCTCGTCAAGCCGCACCACACACATGTGAAGAAGCCGAAGGCGAAGAAACCGGCTGCGGCCTCGGCAGCGCCTGATGCCGCGAAACCGGCGGATGCTTCTGCTGTCGTGCCCGTCCCAGCATCTCCTGCAAGCGTTGGGACTACCACAGTTGCGCCCTCGCTCGTCGTAGGTGCACCGACACCGGCGGCATCATCAACGCCAGCGCCTACCCCTGCCTCCGCCGCGCCACAACCGGCACCTGCGCCGGTTCCTGCGGGGACGGCTGCACCAGCAGGGAAGTAGTGATTTGTATTAGTTAATGCAGTCCGAGTTCGTGGGCGGCATTGGCTGCATAAATATGGTTGGCAACGATGGGAGATATTTCCTCATCCCACCGCCTTCCATCAAAAACCCCAAGATGGCCTGCGCCGCCCTGTAAATGGTGGAGCTTGAAGCGTGGAGGGATATTCGAGCAAAGATCCTGTGCCGCCTGCGTCTGCCCTATGCCGCAAATATCGTCTCTTTCTCCTTCAACTGTCAGGAGTGCCGTGTTGGTTATCGCGCGCATATCAGGTCGACGCACATGTCCGTTTGAATCGGTGAAGGTGAATGTGCCAGCGGCTAAGGCATTCTTTTGAAAAATCTGCTCAATTGTTCCCAGATAATAGGGCGCAGACAAATCCGTGACAGCCAGATATTCCCTGTAAAATGTGCGGATTTTATTAATCTTATCCTTATCATTATCAGTCAATGCAGCAACTAGATCGCGAAAGGCTTGCTCATGCCGATTCTGATTCATCGATACGAAAGCAGCTAACTGCAATTCACCCGGATAAATAAGCCGGCCAGCGCCTGCATGGGGATGTCTCACTATGCCAATGCAATTATCCTTAAACCATTCGATTGAATTGTTTGTAGCGAGTTCATTTACTTTGGTCGGGTTCGTATGCGGATTAACCGGTCCGGCCATCAATGTCATTGAAAGCGGTACATTGCGATTTTTGTTTTCGTACATTGTCGCAACAGATGCCATCACAAGTGGCACAGGCTGACAGACAGCGAGTATATGGCTGCCTTGGCCAATGGCATGGAGAAAACGCGGGACTGTATTCACATAGCGGCTTACATCAAAAGGGCCTGCGGATAAGGGAACTTCGTTGATGGGATTCCAGTCCGTAATGGAAACATTGAAACCGCGCCGGAGCATGGTTTTGACCGTACCGCGCAGCAACGTGGCAAAATGCCCCGACATTGGCGCATAAATCAGAAGTTTTGGCGCATCCTTTAACGCGGCACATTCAAAATTCTGCAGACTGCAAAAAGGGGTTGAATCAATTGTCCTTAGCCTAATTGGAACATCTTCACCGCCGATTCGGACTGAATCAATTTCAAATTTCGGACGCACATGTTTTCTCGAAAAAAATTCTGCGGCTTCAGCGGTTGCACTGAGATTCCTCCCCATCGGTGAATTGGCAAAGTAGGGATTGGAGTCGATCAGTAGTTTAGCTAAAGCAGCGTTTGAATTAACTGTGCCCCGAAAAACTTCGGCCGGAGCTCCTGCCAGAAGAGCGGCAGGTGTGAAAAGGTTTTTCGGTGAGTATCTTTCTCCTCGTTGAAACATACTCTGAGACGATTCAAACATCAGCCATCTTTCTTGCATGTCCTATGAGGGATTTTGAAGCGAATCATTTAGAGGCTTTGATCGTAAAGCTATAACCGCGCCTTTGTCATGCCTTCATCTCGCATTGCAACAAAACGGATTACTCGTGCGATAGATTTTTAAGGGCATCCAGCGCCCCCTGCAAAATATAGGCTGCCGCTGCCTTGTCGATGACGGCATCGCGGCGTTTGCGGGTCATATCGCCTTCGATTAGGAAGCGCTCAACGGCGGCGCTCGACAGGCGTTCATCCCAGAATACCACCGGCAGAGCGGGATCGGGCAAATGGCCGCGCTCGATCAGGTTGCGTGCGAGTGCCCGCGCCGCCTGCGCTGCCGGGCCTTCGCTGCCATCCATATTCTTTGGCAGGCCAATAATGATCCCGCCGATCGTGCGTTCGCGGATGATGGCGGCAAGTGAGGCGGCGTCCTCGGCAAATTTCTTTTTGCGCTGCAGCCCGACAAGCGGCGAAGCGACAGTAAGGCCGGGGTCGGACACGGCGACGCCGATCACGACGCTGCCGGGATCGAGTCCGAGCAGGCAGGAGCCTTTTTTAAGCAGCGGCGGAAGTTCGGCAAGGGTGCAGACGGGCATAGCGTCAAGTTTATCCCTTGGTTGGCTTGCAAAGCAAACTATGTTCTGGCGGTGCTTACGGTTCGGCCTCTATGTTTTTTCGCCTGCCACATCAGGGATAATACCAATCCCTGATCATCCTGCATCAGCCCAGAACGGCACGACCCAGACGAGACTTTCAAGGCAGTACAGTTTGGCCTCTTCGAAACTTTTCCGATTCACCATGATCAGGGATTGGTATAAGATGAGGCCCATGGTCGCGGCATAAAATACGGCTTCGATACCGCTCGGACGCGCGATGCAGCCAATCAGGGCCGCCAATATTTGTCCAGCGGCGCTTTGTTCGGAGAGAATGTTGTCGGTGTCCCGGACATTTTTGCCGAAGGAGGGCATGAGGCCTGTTCGCGACGAAGCCCGATTTGTCAGGCCGCGAGACTATCGCCCGCCTTCAGGCTTCGCCGCCCGATCCAGCGCCTGCATCACCGCATCGCGGCTCAGAAGTTCAGGCAAGGTGATGCCGTCAGGCGCGCCGGGGCCGTAGACGACGTTGAAGGGAATACCAAAGCGGCTGAATTTATGCAGAAAATTCGTGATCTTCGGATCCGGTGTCGTCCAATCGCCCTGCATGGGAATGACATTGCCATGCAACAGACGCTGGTTGATGTCGTTATCGGACAGAACGAATTTCTTGTTCACTTTGCAGGTCAGGCACCAATCGGCCGTGATATCGACAAATACCGTATGACCGCCGGCGACATCGTCGGCGATTGTGGCTTCATCAAAAACTTGCCACAAAGCTTCGACTTTGGCGGGTTTGGGGGGAGGGCCGGTGAAGGCAAGGCCAATGGCGAGGACGCTGAATCCCGCCACCCCATAGATCGCCATTCGTCTGGCAAAACCCGTTGCATGAAGGCCGAGGAGCGCCACAACGCCAATCATGCAAAACATGATGGTGTGGGCGTAACGCTGTTCGATCTGCGCCGATAAAACCCAGAGGAGCCAGAGCGCGGTCAAGGCCAGCGCGATGCCGAGCAGAATGCGTAAGCGTTGCATCCAGGCCCCTGGTTTCGGCAAAGACGTCGCAAGTTCGGGAATCGCGGCGATGGCGATATAGGGCAGGCTCATGCCAAAACCGAGGGCGATGAAAATACCAAAAATTTCGCGTGCTGTTCCGGCAGCCAATGCAAAGGTGATGGCGGTGCCGAGGAAAGGCGCGCTGCAGGGCGTTGCGAGCAAAGTTGCCAAAGCACCGGTCGCGAAATCACCCGCCATTTTTGGATGATGATGCGACAGCCGGTCGGCAATGACTGTGGGCAGGCCGATCTCGAACAAACCCCACATATTGGCGGCAAAGAAAGTCAGCACCAGAATAACGGCGATCAGAAAACCGGGCTGCTGGAATTGCACGCCCCAACCGATGGTCAGGCCGAGCTTTTTCAACGCAATGGTCATGGCCGCGAGCATCACGAAGGAAAACAGGATGCCGGCTGCGGTGGTTACAAAGCTGCGGCGTACGATGGCGGCCGTACCGCCGCCATGCCCGATAACGCCAAGGATCTTCAACGACAGAACCGGCAACACGCAAGGCATGAGGTTGAGGATGAATCCGCCCGCAATCGCAAGCAGCAGCGCCATGCGTAACGATAAAGGCGGCCCATCCTGGGTAGGCGTTCCTTCCAGCGGCGGAAGGGAGACTGGCGTTTCGAGCGCATGCCCTTCGTCGACGATGGTGAGCATAAGCGGCGTCCCCGTGAGCGCGCCGAGATCCTGTTTGATATCCTGGGGTTTGACGATGAGTGTTGCCGTAAGCTTGTCCGGCGATAATCGGATTTTGGGGGCCGAAAAGGGAATTTCCGGATTGCTTTCGATAAAAATATCCGCTTCGTTGATCGGATTGTGCGCGGCAATATCGAAAGCGAGGCTGCGGCCGCCGTTGGTGATGTTGGTCAGGGAAAGACCGGCGCGGTCTTCGTCTGCTCCGGGGATGGCGGCGCGGACGGGATTGATCAGATCGGCTTCCGGCCCCTCGATCGCCGCATCGCTCGGGACTTTCAGGGTGATGTCGAAGGTTTTCGGCACGCACAGCGTACTGCAGGCCAGCAAATTCACAGTGACCTCGATATTCACGGCATGCCCCGCTTGGCGCAGCTCCGCATCGATCGGGAAGATCACATGGCTTTGATAGCCGATGGTCTCAAGGCCCTGATCGCTGTAACGTTTCGGTGCTGGATAAAAAATCGTCGCTCCGCGCAGATTGCCGTCTGCGGTCTCGCTGTTGGTCCAGTCCAATCGCGGCGGCAGACCGGCGGCGCCGGGCGAACGCCAATAGGTATGCCAACCGGGCTCCATTTTGATTTCGAGGGCGAGAGGGATAATTTTTTTCAGCCCGACGCCTTCAAGCCCGGAAATCAGGCGCGCATCGACCGAACCGTCGCGCTGCCAGTTGCTGGTCAGCGCCAGCGCCGGCAGCGGCGATAGCAGGAACATAATTAGTAAAAACGAGGCCAGCCTGGACATGATTCAATCCTTTTGATTCGCGCCGCATTGCCATAGAATTATAGACTGTTCGTGCCTAGCGAGTCGCGGAAACTATATAACCCTTATGCCGAATGAGCAAAAAAACTCCATGCCCGTCGATCCGCCATCCCGCAAACAGATATCCGACAGCAACTGGCTGACCGGCCAGTTGCTGGTTGCCATGCCGTCGATGCCGGATCCGCGCTTTGCGCGCGCGGTCATCTATATCTGTTCGCACAGCCCGAACGGGGCTATGGGTTTGGTCGTCAACCGGCTTTTCGGCGAGGCCGATTTTCTTATGCTGTTGCAGCAGCTGAGCATCGCCGCCTCGTCCGATACCCCGCATCTGCCGGTGCATTTCGGCGGCCCGGTCGAGACCGGACGTGGTTTCGTCCTTCATTCGACCGATTATGTGCGCGACGGCAGTGTGCCGATCGACGAAGCCATTGCGCTCACCGCGACGGTCGAGATTCTGCAGGCGATTGCCGATGGCGGCGGTCCTGAACGGTTGCTCATGGCGCTTGGCTACAGCGGCTGGGGCGCAGGCCAGCTGGAGAGTGAGGTCAAGGCCAATGGCTGGCTCACCGTTCCGGCGGATGAGAATCTATTGTTCAACACCGCCCCGGAATCCAAATGGGAACGCGCCCTCGCCAAAATCGGGATCAGCCCGATGATGTTGTCGGGCGAAGCGGGGCATGCGTGATGGAAGGCCAAGCGGTTTCGTGCTAGCTTTTCGAATCGCCGCTACAATCCCGATACTTCATGCCCAACCCCCTTGCTCCTTTGACCGACAAGTTCAACAAGCTCATGGGCGCGCCTTTTGTGCTGCGCCTGAAGCAGCAGGCGTTCGGGCTTGTCGAAGATTTCTGGAAAGACGGGCCGGAAAATCTTTTTAAACTGGACCTCGGCTTAAAACTTCCTGGTGGGCTTGCGCATCACATGCGCAAAGAACCGATTGATCTGGCAGCGCATCCTTCCCATCCGCAGGTGTCCCGGGGTCCTTTGGCGCCGTGGCATGCCGAGGCGGGAGAAATCTCGGAAAAAATGTGGGGTGAAGGATTCGTTACGCCAGGCGGCAACACGATCAACACGATGCTGATCAAGCCGCTTGGGCTTACCAAGGACATGAATGTCCTCGATCTTTCCGCCGGTCTCGGCGGCGGTATGCGCCGCACAATGGAGGAAACCGGCGCCACGATCACCGCCCTCGAACCCGATGCCGCTATTGCCGTGCGCGGGATGCAACTTTCCGTCAAGGCAGGCAAAGGCAAGACCGCCCCTATCGCGCATTACGATCCGGCCAAACTGATGTTGAATCGCGCCTATGACTGCGTGATCGCACGTGAAACATTTTACCGCCTTCCCGACCGCGCCTCCTTTTTGGCTGTGATCACCAAACATACCAGAGCGCAGGCACAAATCGCTTATACCGATTACATTGTCGATCTCGAACATCGCGACAATTCGGCACTTCGGACGTGGAAAAACTTTGAGAAGCATGCCAATCCACTCGGCCTCGTCGAATCTGCCGAATTCTGGGCCAAGGCCGGGTTCAGTTTGCGCGTGCACGAGGATTTAACTGATTTTTACAAAGCCGAAGTGATGGTCGGCATGAAACGCCTGATGGAATTCTTGGCTTCCGGCACGCGACCCGATCCGGAAACGTCGATTGCCGTCCTGCGCCGCATCGAGACCTGGAAACACCGGCTGGCGGCGATGAATGCGGGCATGAAATTCTACCGGTTCTACGGGACGAAGCATTAGGTTCTTTCATCCTCAAAACCCTTGTCTTCGCAAGGATTTTTCCGCAGGATGCCGCTGAATGGCCGTTAACCAATCCTGATCCCAATGTATAACCCCACCTTCCTTGCCCAGCATGGCGCGTCCGGCGTGGCCTCAAGCCCTGCCGGTCAGGCGGCGCAGCGCGGCGCCAACGCGCTTCTTAATGTGCAGCATGCCGATGGGCATTGGGCGTTCGAACTGGAAGCCGACGCAACGATTCCGGCTGAGTATATTCTGCTCGGCCATTTTCTCGGCACGATCAATCAGCCCTTGCATGAACGCATGGCGAATTATTTGCGCGAGATTCAGGAGGAGCATGGCGGCTGGCCGCTTTTCCATCGCGGCGATTTCAATATCAGCGCGAGCGTCAAGGCTTACTATGCGCTCAAATGCGTCGGAGATACCGTTGACGCTCCGCATATGAAGCGCGCGCGCGAAGCTATATTAAAGGCGGGCGGAGCCGCGACCAGCAATGTCTTCACCCGCATCCAGATGGCGCTATTCGGCGCGGTGCCGTGGAAAGCCGTGCCGGTGATGCCGGTCGAAATTATCCTCCTGCCGCGCTGGTTCCCGTTTCATCTCAGCAAAGTATCCTATTGGTCGCGTACGGTGATTGTGCCGCTCCTGGTGCTGATGACCAAAAAGCCGCGCGCGCGCAATCCGCGCGGCGTTAGAATCGATGAGCTGTTCGTTCTTCCACCCGACCAGGTCAAACATTGGCCGG
>Ga0206868_10146_pt2 | contig 14648 bp, 13 predicted proteins | sample Alteio_BWOrgCont_38_FD_152901 | JGI IMG/M metagenome (GOLD analysis project Ga0206868, IMG submission 152901) | Enriched cells from forest soil in Barre Woods Harvard Forest LTER site, Petersham, Massachusetts, United States -... | ecosystem: Environmental > Terrestrial > Soil > Temperate forest >... | reverse complement strand
TCCTCGCGGAGGAGGGTGCTTCGGTCGACGGCTTTTATGCTTGCCCGCACGCCCCATCCGATGGCTGCGATTGCCGAAAACCGAAGCCGGGGCTTGTTTTGCGAGCGTCGGCGGAGCTCGGCTTCGATCCCAAGCTGGCCGTCATGGTCGGCGACAAGGCCTGCGATATCGAATTGGGCCGGGGCGTGGGCGCAGCAACGGTGCTCGTGCGGACCGGTTACGGGCGGGAAGAGGAGCGTGCCGGCGGCCTCCGTCCGGACCTTGTCATCGATAGCTTGGCCGACCTGGCGCCAAGCATGTTTTCAGTTGGTCGGATTGAAAGGGGGGATCGGGTTGTTATGGAAGGGACTTGGAATGAATACGCGATTAAGCATCTGAACGAAAGCATCGACGTCAAGCGCAAAGTCATCGATCAATGCGTCGGCGTGCTCGTCGAAGCAGCGGCGACGGTTTCCAACGCGATTGCCTCCGGCGGCAAGCTTTTGATCTGCGGAAACGGCGGCAGCGCTGCCGATAGCCAGCATCTTGCGGCCGAGTTTGTAAGCCGCCTGACCATGGACTTCGTACGGCCGGCCATACCCGCTCTTGCTTTGACCACCGATACTTCCATCCTGACCGCCATCGCAAACGACATCAGTTTCGAAACCGTATTCTCGCGCCAAATCGAAGCGCTCGGCAAGCCCGGAGATGTCCTCTTGGCGATCAGCACCAGCGGAAATTCGGCCGTCGTTTTACATGCCGTACAAGCTGCAAAGGACCTAGGCATCCAGACGATTGGATTGACTGGGCACAATGGCGGTAAACTGGCCGGGTTGGTAGATCATGCCATCGTCGTGCCTAGCCCGACTACCATGCACATACAGGAGAGCCACTTGGCTCTTTATCATATTCTGGTTGCCATCGTGGAAAGGACTCTATATCCGAAATAGGGAGCAATGAAGCTCAGTAACCGACTTACCCCTTGTAAATGAGCATGACACTTCGTTGTTACAATTTATTTAGTTATCCCTCGGAAAGGAGCTGCATTTGAATATCCTAATCAGCGGAGGAGCCGGCTACATCGGATCGGTTCTCACCGGATACCTGCTGCGTGCCGGTCATCGCGTTACGATCCTCGACAACCTGATGTTTGGCCAGAGAAGCCTCTTTGGCTATTGTTCCAATCCCAACTTCGATTTCGTGTTTGGCGATTGCCGAAACGCCGACACGCTTAAGCCTTTGGTCGCTAAAGCCGATGCGGTTATCCACTTGGCGGCGGTCGTCGGAGCCCCCGCTTGCGACCGAGATGTGGCGTATGCTACGTCGCTAAACTTTGGCTCGGTCGAGACGTTGTCCAAGCTCGTCTCGAAAGACCAAAAAGTCATCTACCCCTGCACAAACAGCGGTTATGGCACGCAGTCCGGAGACGTGTTCTGCACGGAAGAGACGCCTCTGGAGCCAATCTCAGTTTACGGAAAGACGAAGGCCGATGCCGAAAAGCTCCTGCTCGATTCCGGTAACGCCGTCGCCTTTAGGTTGGCCACGGTTTTTGGCGTCTCACCGAGGATGCGGATCGACCTGCTCGTAAACGACTTTACTTATAAGGCCTACAAGGACGGATACCTGGTCCTTTACGAAAGTCACTTCCAGCGCAATTTCCTGGGTATCGAAGACGTGGCCCGCGCGATGCTCTTCGCCATCGAGAACTACGATCGCATGAAGGGAGAACCATTCAATTTAGGCCTCGACTCGGCGAACATCAATAAGCTGCAGCTCGCCCAGAAGATTAAGGAGCACGTCCCCAAGCTTTATATTCACGAAGCCGCCGTCGGCACCGACCCCGATAAACGGAACTATGTCGTGTCGAACGAAAAACTGAGGAAAGCGGGCTTTGAAGCGAAGATGACGCTCGATGACGGGATTTCCGGCCTTCTTAAGGCATACAAGATGTTTGGCCGGTCCGAGTTCGGAAACGTTTAGGAGTTGCCATGGTTATCTGTAAGACGCCTATGCGCATCAGCTTCCTGGGAGGAGGCACGGACTACCCAGATTACTATCGAAGACATGGCGGGAAGGTCTTTTGCACGAGTATAGACAAATACACGTACGTCGCCGCAAAAGCTTATCCCCCTTACTTCGAGCATAACATCAAAGTAAGCTATTCGAAATTGGAGATGGTTTCTTCGCTGGAAGATCTCCACCATCCGATCGTCCGCGAGTGCTTTCGATTCCTTGATATCGACCGTGATATCGAGATTCAGTACACTGCCGATCTGCCCGCCAGGACTGGCATGGGCTCGTCGTCTTCGTTCACAGTCTGCCTGCTTCACTCACTCTACACACACAAGGGAGAGGTTGTAAGCAAGAGGCGCCTCGCCGAAGAGGCCGTGTATATCGAACAGGAGATCCTGCAAGAGCGCGTTGGATCGCAGGATCAATTCGGCGCCGCAATCGGAGGTCTCCAGCGCATCCAATTCGGAACCGACGGCCACATCGACTGTGAGCCGATCCCCCTCACGAGCGACAAGCTGGAGATATTCGGCCACAACCTGATCCTGTTCTATACCGGCCTCACGCGGACTGCTCACGAGGTCCTGCGCGAGCAGATCGACAAGACGAAATCCGGCGACCTCGATAGCCAGTTGGCCCGCCTGGGCGCACTGGTCGACCCGGCCGTAGAAGCTGTTATCCGAGGAGACTTCAACACCTTTGGCGAGGTGCTCGACTGTGGCTGGAATATCAAACAAGGCTTGAGTTCGCAAATCACGAACGACCGCATTTCCGATTGGTACGGTAAAGCCAAAAAGGCGGGAGCGATCGGCGGCAAGCTTCTCGGTGCGGGCGGCGGCGGTTGCCTCCTATTCTATGCTCCGGCTGAAACCCACGACGCCATCCGGGCACAGCTAACCGAGCTGAGAGAGATACCGTTTCGCTTCGATCGCGAGGGCAGTTCGGTCATCTTTGTTCACCGCTAGAGACGGCAAGCGGCTAGCCTAAGCCGAGCCGCTCTTGGATGTGGAGGTATTCCATCTCCAAGCCGTCCCGCAAGGAGATCTTCGGCTCCCAGCCGAGCGCTTTCCGCGTCGCTTCGAGACTCACAGCCTGACCCCAGATCAGCGTCGGATGAGAGGGGTTGAAGTTCAACGGGATATCCTTCCCCGAGATTTCGACGATCATCGCGGCGAGTTCTCCGATCGAAATATAGCCTTCCCTACCTAGGTTGATCGGCCCGATCAAATCGCTGTCGTCCAGTTTTTCGACGCTTAGAATAAGGGACTCGACGATGTCGTCGACATAACAAAACGACCTCGTTTCACGCCCCGATCCAAGCACTTTGAAAGGCGTGTTCGGGTATTCGATGGCTCGACGGATGAATACGGGTATGGCGGATCCCGTGTCCAGACCGAAATCCTGGTTCGGACCGAACGCCCCGATGATTCGGCCGATCGCGATCCGTATGCTTGGCTGCTGAATTCGAAGGTTGAGGAGAAGCTGCTCACCGATCAGCTTGCCCCACCCGTAGCTCAGCTGCGGGTGAGCCGGTATGGCCTGATCTTCCGTAATCGCCGGCGCTTCCGCAGACCGCTGCAACTCGATCGGATAGATATGGGCGCTGCTAGCGTAGAAGCAACGGCTTACGTTGTGCGCCTTCAACCCCTCGGCGACGTTGATATCCAGTTGCATGTTCGTGGCCAGCACCTCGTACGGCTTATCCACATACACGCTGATTCCCCCGACCTTCGACGCCAGATGAAATACCACCTCGACGCCTTCGCAGGCCTGTCGCGCGACGGCTGCATCACGCAGGTCACCCTCGACAAACTCGACCTGGTTAAGGGTATCGCCTAGAAAGGCCAGTTTGCCCCTTTCCAGATTATCTACCGCACGAACTTTGGCGCCAGCGCTCACAAGGCGCTTGCAGAGCGCCGAACCGATGAAACCTGCTCCCCCGGTCACCATGACCGGCGTATCTTTCCATGAAAACATAGGATTGATCCGCTCAGACGAGCTCGGGCACCTTGTTGCGAGCGGTGGTGCGATTTTGGCGATACCAATCTACCGTTAGCCGGATGCCGTCTTCCAGGCTCGTCTTCGGCCGATATCCCAATTCGTTTTCCGCTTTGCTGATGTCGAAACGGCGTCGAGCCTGACCTTCCAAGCGCGATGTATCCCACACGATCTCGCCGCTAAACCCCGTAACCCGCTGCAGAATCTCGACGACTTCACGAATGGAAGTGTCCTGACCTGAAGACAGATTCACTAGCTGCGAATCGTTATACTTTTCGACTGCCAGCATAAGGCCGTTTGCAACGTCCCCCGCATACACAAAATCTCGAGTAGCTTTGCCGGCCCCCCAAACGACTACCTCTGGTTTGTTGTCGTCTGCCGCCTCTACGAATTTGCGAACGAGAGCCGGTATAACATGGGCCTTCTCGTAGTCGAAATTATCGTAGGGACCGTATATGTTGCCCGGGATTCCGACGATCGCTGGGAATTGATATTCGTCCCAGTAAGCAAAAGACTGAACATTGAGCATTCGCTTGGCAAGCGAATAAGGGGCGCTGTCCCTTTGCGGAAAGCCGTTCCAGTAATCCTTTTCCGATGTTGGGATTGGAGCAAACTCGGGATAACCGCATCCGGCGCCGGCGGCGACATATTTCTTAACGCCAAACTTGTAACTATAGTGCATGGTAAGAACGCCTACCATCAAGTTCGTGTAGAAGAACTGGCCTGGATTGGACCGGTTCGCCTGGATACCTCCAATTAGTCCGGCGAGGTGAACTACCACGTCGACCGGCTCTCTGGCGGTAAGCCGCTCGAAAAGCGCTACAACTTCCGATTCGACCGTTAGGTTGGCGTCTTTCGACCCCAAACCGATGACTTCCCTGCAGTCGGCAGCCTCAAGCTGCTCAATCATGTGCGTGCCAAGAAAGCCACTTGCACCCGTTACTACGACCCTCTTATCAGACCACCAACTCATTTAGACCCTATTCTACCTGGCGGAGAGCGAGCCTCAGGACTGCCGCGTTGACGGCCGGTGCACCGAAGAATCGGAATCTGGAACCTTGATCGTTGACGAGCACGGTAGGTATATGAGTCTGTTTTTCCGCTATTTGAGCCTGCCCTTAACGGAACTTAATGTTTGTCGGACATTCTGTAGATCAGACTTTTTAGTTAGCAGACGTATTGTTTCGCAGGGAAAACGCTGCCGTTAGGAAACTGAATTTAGACACGCCGATCTATGTGTGGAATAAACGGAAGCTTCATATATAAGCCCGGAGCCCGGCGACTCACCGACGGCGACGTTAGATCAGTATGCGACTCGATGGCGATTCGTGGACCGGACGACTCGGGAGTTTGGGTCTCCGAAGATCGCCGCATAGGTTTTGGCCACCGCAGGCTCGCGATCATAGACTTATCCCAAGGCGGCCACCAGCCGATGCATTTCGCAGAAGGGCGATTCACGATCACCTTCAACGGCGAGATTTACAATTACAAGTATCTCAAAGCGCAGTTGGAAAACCTCGGTCACACGTTTCGCTCGACGAGCGATACCGAGGTGATCCTCGCCCTGTATAGCGAGTTCGGCTCCGCCATGTTGCCAATGCTCCGGGGCATGTTCGCTCTTGCCATTTGGGATAACAAGGCAAGGACGCTGTTCCTGGCGAGAGATCCGTTCGGCATCAAACCGCTATACATCTCCGATACCGGTTCCGCTATCCACTTTGCCTCGCAAGTAAAGGCACTGACTCCCCTCCTCGAGGACACAACGCCTGATCCCGCCGGCCACGTCGGGTTTCTGGTTCTGGGCCATGTGCCGGAGCCGTTTACTCTGTACAAGGGCATCCGGGCGCTTCGCGCCGGCCATCACGCCACCTTCGATGAGAGCGGTTCTATTTCGCAGGCGAAGTACGCTTCCGTTCGAGATGCATTGTTAGGGCCGTCCCGGCCATACGATCTTCACGACGTTCTCAGGTCGAGCGTCGAGCATCACTATGTGGCCGACGTGCCCGTAAGTCTTTTTCTCTCGGCCGGACGGGATTCCGGCTGTCTCCTCGCACTGTCGACGGAACTGCCGCACAATAGCCCTTCGACGGTGACGTTGGGTTTTACGGAGTACCAGAACACCGAGTTCGACGAAACGGTGTTGGCTTCCGAAGTTGCGGCTGCCTACGGAGCCAAGCATCGAACTGTTCGAGTCTCCAGCACCGACTTTAGACAGGAAGTCGGACGCGTTTTCGAGGCCATGGACCAGCCATCGATTGACGGCATCAACACATACTTCGTGTCCAAGGCGGCTGCCGACCTGAAAATCAAGGTCGTCCTTAGCGGCCTCGGGGGAGACGAGATGTTCGGCGGATATTCGTCCTTCCAACAGGTGCCCAGGCTTTCGTCGACGCTTCACTTAGGAACGTGGGCGCCCGGCGTTGGCCGCGCATTCCGTCAGGCCACGGCAGCAGTCTTGCCGAAAACAGCCTCACCCAAGTATGCGGGTTTGTTAGAGTACGGCGGCACAATCGAAGGAGCCTATCTGCTCAGGCGCGGACTGTTCATGCCCTGGGAGCTAGATACGATGCTGGACGCGGATTTTGCAAGGCACGGATGGGATGCGCTATCCTTGTTGGACCGGATGCGCGAATCCACCAAGGACTTACCGACTCCCTACGCACGAGTCGCCGCGCTGGAAATGGATTGGTACATGAGAGACCGTCTTCTTCGCGATTCGGACTGGGCAAGCATGGCTCACTCGCTGGAGTTGCGGGTTCCGTTCGTCGACTACGAATTGTTGCGAATGATTGGTCCAAAAATTGCTTCCGAAGCCCCTCCCAGCAAGGCCAACATGGCGGCTTCACCGAAAAAGACCCTTCCTCAATCGGTTCTTTCCCGAGTGAAGACAGGTTTTTCGGTTCCGGTTCGCGAATGGGCTTCGGGTCTGGACGCATCCCATGACGGCGAAGTCTCCTATCGTCGATGGGCGAAAATCGTTTTCAAGAGCTTCTGTTCAGCCGACTGCCTTAGCGAGGAATGGCGTCGTTGAGGCTTCTGCACGTCGTCGGTTCGGCCCGCCTCGAGAGCGGGGGACCGATCGAGGGAATCCGTCAACGGGCAGCTATCTTGAAGAAGATGGGGCACTCGGTCGAGGTCGTGACCCTGGATGCTCCCGGGGCCTCCGACCTTCAAGATCTCGGTTTGACTGTCCATGCGCTAGGCCCCACGGTTACGCAGTACAAGTACTGCAGCCGGCTGGTCCCCTGGCTTCGTGAACACCACGCAGACTACGATGTGCTCATCGTGAATGGAATCTGGGAGTATCACGGTTGGGGCGTACGCAAGGTAGCACGGCAGTTCAACATGCCGTACTTCGTTTTCACCCATGGCATGCTCGACCCATGGTTCAACAAAACCTATCCGCTCAAAAAGCTTAAGAAGCTTCCGTTTTGGCCTTCCCAACATGCCGTCCTGCGGGATGCGAAGGCGGTCCTGTTCACGACTGAAGAGGAGCGCATCGCTGCCAGAGAGTCGTTTCGCCCGTACCATGTCGTCGAGCGTGTGGTTCCCTACGGCACAGCAGCTCCTCCACCTCCATCCGCAGCGCAGGATAAAGCGATCGATGAGTTGATCCCGGTCGCAAAGGACCGGCGGGTGATTCTTTACTTGGGCCGGATCCATCCGAAAAAGGGCGTCGATCTGCTCATACAGGCTTTCGCCAAAGTCTTCGGCGATAGACCCGATTGGCTTCTCGTCGTCGCCGGGCCGGATCACATCGGTTGGGGAGTCGAGCTTGCCAAGGAAGCTGCCAAGCTGGGCATCGGCGAGCGCGTTGTCTGGCCGGGCATGGTTAGGGGCGACGCCAAGTGGGGCGCCTATCGTAAGGCAGACGCCTTCATCCTGCCAAGCCACCAGGAGAACTTCGGAATCTCCGTCGCGGAGGCCTTGGCAAGCGGAACGCCGGTTTTGATCACCGACAAAGTAAATATTTGGCGAGAAGTAAAAGCAGACGAAGCCGGTATTGTTGAACCGGATACGCTCGAAGGCGTCGTCAAATTGCTGGAACGGCTAAAAGCGATGTCGGCGGAGGAACTGGAGACGATGGGCCGCCGGGCAGCCGCTTGTTTTGCCGCACATTTCGAGGTATCGAGAATGGCGACGGGATTGCTCGAAGTTATCGAGGAACTAGCCCACCTGTAGTTTCAAGCTCCGGCTGCCGCTCCGTTCGCGCTCCAGTACGGTTCGCGCCGACTTCATGACCTGCTCGGAAGAAATCCACAACATGCATTCGTTTCCACGGTCGCAGACTTCCAACATGCAGCCTTCGCATGGAACGGCCGCGCGATGGACGATGTGGCCCTTACCGTAGGGAGCCCAACGGCCTGGCCAGTCTCGCGCGCTGAAGATCGCGACGCAAGGCGTACCGACCGCCGCTGCCAGGTGCATGACCCCCGTGTCGACCCCAAGGTGCATCGTGCAGTATTCGAGGATCGCGGCAGACTGTCGAACCGTCAGTTGCCCGGCGGTGTTGATGCTCCTTGAAACGCCGTTGCAAAGCGTCTGGCATCCGGATAGATCGGAGGGGCCGCCGAAAGCGATGAACGTAGGATCGTACTCGGCATCCAAAGTTCGGAGAACCTCGCCGAACCGATCGCCGGGCCATATCTTCGAAGCCATTTTGCTGCATGGAGCAAAGCCTATAACCGGCTTCTTCAAGTCGATCTCGTGAGCCTCGACCCATGACCGTGCCAGCGAGCGCTCTTCTTCCGAAAAACCAAAGTCCATCAACGAGATCGGATCTTCCGGCGTACTGACCCCGTCGCGCGCAAGATGGCCCAGGAGAATGTCCGCTTCGTGCGCCACCGTCGGCAATGGAACGCCACCCGGCCGGTACTCGGTTTCCCGATAGCCCTGCATCCCGACGATCTTCTGGATTCCTGCCAGGCGGAAGAACGTCGCATCTCGATCGAGCTGCTCTTTCGACCGAAACGGCGGTATGTAGACGACCATATCGATCTTTTGGCGCCGCAAGTTCGTCAACGTGCGCAAGATCTCCGCTCTAGAAACGCCGTCGGCCCCAAGCTTATACACCAGCAGATCGTCGAATACCGTTCCCTTCCGCAGAACTTCGGTGCCTTGAGCAAGCTTGCCCGCTCGGTCTTCCTGGGTCAGGTAAACGATATGAGCTTTCGGAAATCTCTTCCGAACCGTCCAAAGTGCCGGCAACGCCACAACCGTATCGCCGATATGTCCAAGGCGGAATATGGCGATTCGAGAGGGGTCGACGTTCAAGAAGGACGGCCTCCGACCCCACCTTGGCATTCTCTTTCATGGCGAAGCATTCCAACATAATCGCTCACGCCCTCCTCGAGAGAACGTAGCTTTTTCGTGTATCCCGACGACCTCAGCAAAGCGACGTCGGCCCTCGTGTTGAATTGATATTTATCCGCGAGAGATCGCGGGAAATCGATGTACTCTACGCTTCCTTTGCCCAGGCTGCTGATCACGGAGCGGGCTAGGTCGTTCCACGTGCGGCTAACGCCTGTTCCAGCATTGACGACCGCCTGCTTGACGTCGCCCTGCCAGAAGAAAACGTTTAGCTCGACGATATCTTTGACGTAGATGAAGTCCCGCGTCTGCTCACCTGGGGCATAGCTTCCGAATGCTCCAAAAAGCCGCGCCGTCCCCGTGTCCGTGACCTGATTGAAAAGCTGGAAGACCATCGAAGACATCTTGCCTTTGTGCGCTTCGCCGGGGCCGTACACGTTAAAGTAGCGCAAGCCGACGATCGTGCTGTTGGCAGAGGGCATCACACGGCGGACGTAAACGTCGAAAAGATACTTCGAATACCCGTAAATGTTTAGCGGCGCTTCGCTGCCGGAGTTCTCGGTAGCCAACTCTGCATGGCCATAAACGGCGGCGCTTGAAGCGTATACGAACGGGATGGCTTTTTCAAGGGCGTAGTGCAGCAGCTCCTTCGAGTATTCGAAGTTGTTCGCCATCATGTACTTGCCGTCGTATTCGAGGGTATCCGTGCAGGCGCCCTGATGGAGGATGGCTCGCACCTTGCCAAGCTTTCCCGATTGCAGGTACGGCAACAGGTCGTCTTTATCGACGTAGTCCCGGAACTTCGCACCGACAAGATTGCGATACTTATCGGACTTCTTGAGGTTGTCGGCGACGAGCACGTCGTCCTCACCCAGTTCATTAAGCCTCTTGAGCAAGTTGCTCCCGACGAATCCAGCCCCGCCAGTCAAAATAATCATATTGTTGTAAACAGAGACAGATCCCAGTGGATACTAAAGCTTCTCGATGGCCGTAGCCAGGTATGACGTACTGATGCCGGGGACGAGCGGGACTAGCTCAACTCTGCCGCCGTTCGCTTCTACAACATCGTAGCCCACCACCGTTTCCCGCGTGTAGTCACCGCCCTTAATGAGCACGTCAGGCTTCAGCACCTTGATAATCTCAAGGGGCGTATCTTCTTCGAAAACCACGACGGCGTCGACAACTTCCAAGGCTGACAACACCGTCACGCGCTGGTTCTCAGCCATTAACGGTCGCAAAGGCCCCTTGAGCCTTCGCACCGATTCGTCCGAATTTACCGCAACGATCAGCTTGTCAACCCGCATGGCCGAATCTTCGAGAAGCTGCACATGCCCGGCATGCAGCAGGTCGAAACAGCCGTTCGTAAAACCGACACAGAGTCCTTGGCTCCTCCAAAGTTCGATCACTGCTACCAGATCTTCGGGATCGTATCGCTTCCGGCCGCGTTCGCCTCGCGTGTGGGCCTGCAGCGCCAGCAGCAGCTCGTCTCGTTGGATCGGCCGCGAACCGACGTGACCCACGACCACGCCGGCCGCCAAACTGGCCAAGGCCAGCGAATCTTTCAGGTCCAGACCGGCTGCCAAAGCGGAAACCATCGTGGCGATAACCGTGTCGCCGGCGCCCGACACGTCATAGACCTCCTTTGCCACCGTCGGGATGTGATGAACGCCCTCGGGCGAAACCACCGCAACTCCCTGAGCTCCAAGCGTAAGGGCCACAAACTCCAAGCCCAAATCGGATAGCAGGCGCTGGGCGGCCGCGACAACGTCCTCGGTCGGCCAACCTTTCGCTTTTGCTACCTCGGTCATCTCGATGCGGTTCGGCTTGATGCCGGTCGCCCCACGATACTTCGAGTAGTCCCGTCCCTTGGGGTCGACGAAAACGGGTATCTCCTGCTCCTTGAAGTAGGCGATGAGCCGCTCGCAAAAATAAGGCGTGCAGATTCCCTTCGCGTAGTCGGAGATAACGACCGAGTTGGGCCGCGACTTTTCGCAAGCCGAAAAAATGCCTTGCAGCAACGCCTCGGACTCCGCATCCGCATTCGGCGACGGATCTTCTTCGTCCACACGTACGATCTGCCGGTCGGAGGCCAAGATCCTGGTCTTCACGATCGTGCTCGACGAAGCAAGCTTAAGCAGGGCTGCCGTACCGATTCCGGCGGCTGCACATTCTGTGATGATCTCGTCCGCCGCAGCATCGACGCCCAAGACGCCTGCCAATTCTACGGCAACATTCAGCGCCGCCAGATTTGCGGCTACGTTTGCGGCCCCGCCCAAGCGGGAAAACCGCTGCTGCAAGCGAACAACCGGAACGGGAGCCTCCGGCGAAATGCGCTCACAGCTACCGACCAGGTAGCGGTCGAGCAAGACGTCGCCCACCACGAGCACTCGAAGCCCCGAAAACGAGCGCATCAAGGCAGCCTTGGCGGAGCGGCCCTCATCCTGCATCTGAAGTCGAACACCCGTCGAAACCGCTTGTCCGGCTATCGAATTCCCCCTTGCACAAACAACATCGGCCTGACCAGGCTTGATTGTACTTCTCAGCGAGCCGCCGCCACCATCCCACCGGTTAAACCACCGACAACTTGCGCGTCCGGGGCTTCGAAAGCCCTGCTTACAAATCTTTAGGAACTCAACCACACCCCACCATCGTCAGTGATTCTGGGAGGTACTCAAATGACAACCGCAAAGCCGCGAAAATCGAGTCACCTATTTGAGCAGCAGCGCGTGGCCCTTGGCCGTCGGGTTCGCTTGTTCTGGGAACGCTTGGTCTCCGCAATCATCATGCCGGATCCAGACGAATGCGACGTGAATCCACCCGTCTGCCAAGACCCACGGCATAGAACCGCTTGATCCGTGAAAAGCGCCAAGCCGCTCACTCAGCATCTTTTGGCTTAACATTTTGCTAATTACCTAATATAAGCCGGGGAACTCTTGCGTTTTGTAGGCCTTGAACGTGATCATGGTTAGCCTATGGTCACGGATCCATCTACGAGAGAGCTGGTTGAGCAGTCAGAAGGAATCCCGGGCAAATCTAGACGTCGGAAACGCCGCCAAAGCAGGAGGGCCAAAAGACGCTCCAACCTTCGGGCCGCAAAGCGCAGACTGGTTCCAGTTCTCATTCTCGGGGCCTTCATCATCGCCGGAATAGTCGGTGCGGCAGTTTTGGTGGCGCCTCCCACCGCCAACCGCGTCGTAGCACCGACTGAGCGGTAGCGAGGCACTCCGGCTCTTCCCATTGATCCTGGGCAGCAAGGTATCCTTTTCCTCGCTGCCCAGTCGACTTTGTCGACGTCGGATCAACCCTAAATATGTTGCCGCATTCCTCTAACAGCCCTGATCCGATGAAGCGTCCGGTGTACAGCTTCACGAACAAGGCGAAGAGACTCGTCTGGTATTGCGTGCAGGCAACCCTGTTCCGATTCTCACCGATCTTGTTTCACGGTTTCCGATCAGCGCTGCTGCGAATGTTTGGGGCGAAGATCGGCAAGTCCAATTTCATCTATCCAACGGCGAAAATCTGGGCGCCTTGGATGCTGGAGACCGAAGACGTTGTAACCCTCGGCTCCGGAGTCGAGGTCTACAACCCTGGGGGCGTATATCTCGGCCACCACACGGTTGTGTCTCAAAACGCGTACCTGTGCTGCGCAACCCACGACTACAACACCTTCACGTTCGATACCGTCATCAAGCCGATCAAGACCGGGCCATACACCTGGATCTGCTCCCGCGCCATCGTTCTCCCAGGTGTGGAGTTCGGTACCGGCAGCGTGCTGGGAGCGGGCGGAGTCGCGAGCCGCAGCCTCGATGACTGGAGCGTCCACGCAGGCAACCCGGCCAAGCACGTTACGAACCGGAAGCCGTTCGACGTCAACGCCTCGCCTGAAGAACTGGAGCGGAAGCAGTCTGAATAGATGATCGTACAAGCCGATGCAGTTCGCGGCCAATCCTTCGACGTGTGCATCGTGGGAACGGGTCCGGCCGGCTTGATCCTGGCTCTCGAACTCAGCCGTCTCCAGCCTGACCGGCGCATTCTGCTCCTCGAATACGGGTACGGCGGAGACGAGAAGAACGATCTGGACGATGCTATCCAGATCGCAATGCCCAAGTATCACCACCCTCCCGAGGAATGCACTAACAAGGGTCTGGGGGGAACCTCGCGCACATGGGGCGGCCGATGCGTCAACTATGACGAAATCGATTTTCTGCAACGGCCGATCATCGGCGACGATTGCACCTGGAATCTCGACCTGTATAACCAAGTCGAGCCGTTTCTGAAGACCTCTGCCGGCTATTTCGATTGCGGCGAGCCGGAGTTCGATCTCGGCAAAATCCAACACACCGGCAAGCGCCGAATCTCGGAGCGGTTCGTCGAAGGGGACGTAACCGACACGGTCCTCGAGCGGTGGAGTCTTCCCACCCGCTTCGGCGACCGTTATGGCGATGAGGTCGTCGCACGGCCGAACCTGTTCCTGCTGGACGGCTGCAAAGTCACCCAGATTCGAGCCGCTGCCGGCGTCGTCAAAGGTGTCGACGCAGTCGATCGCCGAACCGGAACCGATCTTTCGATCCAAGCCGGCCAGTATGTGATCGCAGCAGGCGCGCAGGAGTCGACCCGGCTCCTGCTGAAAAGCCCCGAGGTGTTTGAAACAGTCGGAGGTAAACCCAAAGCCCTCGGCCTCTACTATCAAGGGCACATCTCGGGCAAGATTGCAAGCGTCAAGTTCTCTGGCGATCCGAAGCAGACCGACTACAGCTTTATCATCGACGACGGGGCGTACGTCCGGCGGCGGTTCCAATTCCCCACCGAGGTCTTGTTAAGGGAAAACCTGCTGAACATATCGATCTTCCTGGATAACCCCCTCTACTACGATCCCAGCCATCGGAACGGGACGATGTCGGTTATCTACCTGCTGATGCTTATGCCCGTGATCGGCAAACGCCTCGCCCCACCGGCAATTGCCGCATCGGTCACCAAGGGCCGCGTGTACAAGGTGGGCGGGCACCTGCGCAATATCGTCTTGGGGATTCCGTCGTCCCTGATCGAGCCGCTCCGGATCTTTCTCAAGCGGTATCTATCGAAGCGAAAACTTCCGGGCGTCTTCCTGTACAGCCCGCACAACGAATACGCGCTGCACTTCCATGGCGAGCAGGTTCCAAGCGTCAACAACCGCATGGAGTTGGCCGACGACGGCGAGACGCTGGTGCTTCGCTATGGCTACGAAGACGCCGACGTCGACTCCGTGATCCGAGCTCACCGCTTGCTCGACGAATGGCTGCGCAAAACCAACGCGGGCGAGTTGGTCTACTGGACCACAACGTGAGCCCGAACCTGGTCAGGGCCCTTCAGGT
>Ga0206868_10220_pt2 | contig 14789 bp, 5 predicted proteins | sample Alteio_BWOrgCont_38_FD_152901 | JGI IMG/M metagenome (GOLD analysis project Ga0206868, IMG submission 152901) | Enriched cells from forest soil in Barre Woods Harvard Forest LTER site, Petersham, Massachusetts, United States -... | ecosystem: Environmental > Terrestrial > Soil > Temperate forest >... | reverse complement strand
ATAGCTGCAACAGTGAGTGGCAACATGAAAAGAAGCAACTGTTCTTTGAGATTCCGTGTTTTTAGGAAAAACATTTCTCTAGGGAGATACCATGCGGAAGAATAAGCTGGCGTCGTTTTGGTTTACAAGGATGGCAATTTGGTTTGTAGTTGAAGAACCATCTATGTCTGTCCAATTGGTTCCCAGCAGGTTCGTATTGGACTCCAAAGTCCAACCTGTATGATCCATCGGCCAGGTCAACGTCAGGAGGTTTCCGTTAACTTGCGCCTCTATATTAAAGGGCGCCATCGAAGCGGTGCTGATGACTTGGATGCTTCCATTCATCACCAATGTGTTTGACCATCCCAACCCAGCGTTCAATGCAGGCAATGTGAAGCTTGAGAACCCGCTCACGGGCTGATTAAACAATTGGAATGTATCTCCGACCTGTAATGGCGGCCCTAGATTGGTTACCGTCAACACGCCACCTACAGCAATGGTTCCGCTCGCCGCCAACTGATCATTGGTTTGCCCGCCGTTAGTGCAGTTGAGTTCCATCAACATCGTTCCAGCAAGCGCCACGTTCCCTTGAATGTTCAATGTGCCAATCGTATCGCCGGGATTGATGATCGAACCAGCTTGCGCATTGAGATTGCCCAAAACTGTTCCGCTACCTTTTAGCGTACTACCACTGCTCATCGTCAAAGTCTGGTCACTCCTGCCGCTTGCATCCAATGTTGCGCCGTTGGAAATGCTGATAAAGCCGCTGTTCGCGATCGAACCGAACCCGCTCAAAGCCAGTGTACCAGCGCTAATCATGGTGTTGCCGGTATAAGTATCCACTATGGTCAAAGTGAGCTTTCCAGTATCTATTTTGGTCAAACCGCCATTACCGCTCAATGCCTGCGGGATCGTGATGTTGAAGCCAGAGGTATCAAATGTGACACCCCCGGAGTTAATCACAGTGCTCGAAATGTTTGTTATAAAGCTGGCGCTATTCGTTCCTGCCTGAAGCGTAATACCATTCAAATTTAACGCGCTGCTGCCTGTTCCCCCAGCGATGCCTGAACCGGTAGTAATAATTCTCAATGTCCCGCCGTTGAGATTCAATGTCCCGGACGACTGCGCGGTGCTTCCCAAAATGATGGCAGTGCTATTATTCGATGAATCTATTGTGCTGCTTGCGTTCAGATTGCTTATCGTCAATGTGCCGTTCGCATTGCCACTCCCGCCGCCCAGATAATTCTGGCCCAGAATGACCACGTTGCCATCGCCACCGATGTCCAAATGATTTCCCCCATTGCTTCCCAAAATCATAACGCCGTTCTCACTGCCATTCCCAGTGTCATTGATGCTCCCAATCGTTAGCTGGCTTAAAACCCCGTTGAAAATCCCGGCAGAAAAATCCGCCGTCGAACCAAAGGTCGTGCCGGTCCCGATGCTTCCGCTCAACCCACCGGCATTGCCAATGCCCAGCGCCGTCCGGCTGCCACTGGAGCCTACATCAAATATCGCACCGCTGCCAAAGGTAAACGTGGGATTGCATTTGCGCACGCCAAGATACAATACCGGCGTTTGGATTGTCGTTGTCCCTCCGGCAGCCGTCGTGAATACTACCTGCGATGCGCTGGTATTGAATGCACTCACGCTGTCTCCAATAATCATAGAGTCTGACGCAACTATGTTGTTATTAGTTCCAAGCAACAATGATCCAGTCCACGGGAATGAGCTGCCCGGAATCTGGGCATTAACGCCCATATCCAAGGTTCCCACATTTACGTTAAAGCTGGTTGCACCTGAGACGTCCAAGGTACCATAAGTTGATGCGTTAAATGTCCCGCTTGCAATTGCAATGGAATCATTAGCTGTAAAGCCAGCGCTCAAGGAGCCACCAGCAGCAACGACGACACTCCCGTTGGTAACAGTCGCGCTACTGTTGTTAAGCCCTATATCTAAACTATTTATGCTTACATTTCCTCGCAAGGTCAATGTCCCGGCTCCCGCTTTTGTCAGGCTGAGGGGCTGTGTGGCGGTAGCCACTATTTTCCCGTAAAAAGTTCCGCTGCCGTCTCCGTTACCGCCCGTTGCGGTATTGCCGCTGCCGATAGTCAAGACGCTGAAGTTGGTCGAACTATTCATGACCGCACCGCCAAAGCCATTTAAGTTACCAATTCCCTGACTGGTACCATTTAAATTGACCTGCCCATAACCAAGGAATGCAGTGTTGCTAAAAGTAAGAGGGCCGGCTGAAGTTCCTAATGTTCCTTCACCGCTCAGTTCGAGGGTTTGGTTTGCGTCTAAAACGGTGCCTCCTGTGTAAGTGTTTGCGTTGTTAAGTATGACCGTCCCATTGGTATGCGCGCTATCCACGGCTTGTATCCTCAAAAAACCTGTCCCACTGATCTGCGCCGAAATCGTTAACGCATTAAATTGGGGATCGATGATACCGCCGCCGTTCTCCAGGGTAACCGGGCCAGACACTTCTGTGCTATTGTCCGACCAATCGGCAATTTCGCCATTATTAAGATACAGGGCGGTCCCAACCACAACGCCCAATCCACCGGACGTATTTTTGCAGGCGAGAACGGCGCCATTTGATAATGTGAGAGAATCACCCGCAAAGTAATGATTAAAGCCGTCCTGGGGACTGCGCAGTGTAAGTCCATTTACGACGTAATCGTTGGTGTAAGAAGGAGCATTACCATTCGACCAATTTAAACTTGATTGAAAACTGCTGGCGCCGGACGCATCTGATGTCAACAAAGTTACGGTCATGGCATTCGTCACCTGCGTAGGAGGAACGGCCAACATGGCTTCGAGTGAAGAAATACAATCCCACGAATAAAAATTCGTGCCCGTAGGGGTGATGTAAGGCCATTGGCACCACGACAAATTATCAGATGACCTGTGACCATTCCATACGGCATTTGCCTGTCCTTGCAGCCAAAGCTGGTAGGTGCTTTGCAGATTCCATTGTTTCATGAAACGCGTCATCCAGCAGAGAAAAATCTCATTGAAGCCGGAATTATTATTTGCCAGGCCATACCGCGGCAAATAACCTCCGCTACTCATGCTGTTCATGGTGTAATTGGCAGCGAGAGTAGCGGCGTTGGTCTGTCCGAGGAAATTGGCCGCGCCAATAAAGGTTCCTTGATTATACGTTGTAGGCGCACCGCTTGGCGGACTGTTGGTGTGCATGCCGTCGTAAATCATTCCCGTGGAAGGGACAAAAAGATTTGAGTACTCCCAACTGTAAATGTTCGTCGCCTTGTTCAGATAATTAGTATCATTATAAATCAGATACAAAAGATAAGCGGCAATCGATGCCGGACCGTTGACAGCGGCAACTTTATTGGTATCACCGGTCGTCCAGTACATGCCTCCTTGGTTTGTATCCCAGCCACGGGCGTAAGCCATGTCGAAATTGAACTTCGCTATATTTCCGAAATTAGCGTTCCCCGTGTCCAGGCATCCTCTTGCAAAAGCCATCACAGCCCACATGACGTCATCGTTATACGAGTCCCACGACCAATTGGTTCCGTTGCCATTTGAATATGAAAATCCGTTCAACAGGTTACTGGACATCGCCTGGTATGTTGCATTCGACGTCCATTCGTAGGCATCAAGAACGGATTCAATCTCATTGGCTTGCCCCCAAAAATAGGTTGCGTTGTTTGGATTGCTGCCACTGGTTTGGCTGTTAGCAAACCAGGCATTGCTGCCGCTCAAAACGTAAAAGGCGTTTGAATAGGCTCCAAAAATCGTCGTTACGTCATTGGATAAAAAACCAAAACTGGAAATCTCCGAGTTGAGAAGAAAAACACAACAAATGATGGAGAGTTGAGCGATACGACGTCGGGACATAGTACAAATCATTTGTAGCACCAAAGATGTTCCTTGAAATATGACACGAAAATATCTGAAGTTCCATCTGACAAATGTAACATTTATTGAATTTTTGTTGGGAAGGGCGCTGATACTTTTACGGAGTATACATCAGACGAAAGAAGACGCAGCCATTTTGCAGGTAAATCGGAAACGTTATTTGGTTGGTAGTTGTGGATGCGGAAATAGTTGACCAATTTGTCCCCAGGCCGACGGCCAGTTGATTCGTCTGGACTTGCAATTGCCATCCCGTGTGATCCAGCGGCCAGGATAGCTCAAGGTTATTTCCCGTCACCTGAGTTGTGATGTTCGTCGGATTCATCAAGGCCGGTGCGACTTCTATAGTTCCATTTACTGCTAAATTGTTGGCCCAGCCGTAAGGAGAAACATTGGGCAGGTTAATCGTCGTAAAGCCGTTTACGTGTTGATTAAACAATTGGAATGTATCTCCGAGTTGTAATGGCGGCCCCAGATTGGTTACCGTTAACGTACCACCTCCAACAATGGTTCCCGACACGGAAGCTAATTGATCGCAGTTTTGTTGATTCGTGCGGTTTAGTTCCATGGTGAGTTGACCACCAAGCGTGATGCCATTCTGCACGGTCAGGGTGCCAATATTGTCGCCGGGATTGACGATTGATCCAGACACTGCGTTCAATTTGCCGTTCACGCTCCCGCTTCCTTTCAAAATTTGTCCACTACCCACCGTCACGGTTTGAGAGCGACTACCGCTCGCATCCAACACTGTCCCTGCCATCACGCTGATTAATGAGCTTTCGCCGAACTGCGCAAAAAGAGTCAACGCCAACGTGCCGCTGCTTATGGTGGTTGAACCGGTATAGGTACTGGCCGTAGATAAGGTCAAAGTGCCGGATCCGGTTTTGACCAGCGAACCGGACCCGCTAACGACATTGCCGTACGTTTCGACATTTGGATTGGCGAAAACCAAAGTTCCGTTGTTCGTAATATTGCCGCTAATCACTCCATTGCGGTTGATACCATCGCCCAATTGCAAGGTACCGCCTGAAATCAACGTGCCGCCGGTATAGGTATTGGTTCCAGAGAGAACCATCGTTCCGGCACCCGACTTCACCAGGGCGCCGCCATAAAAATAGCCCGGCACGCTTAAGCCAATCCCATTTGTGGCGCCTGACGAAACATTAAATGTTGTCGGACTGGCCAGTAATACATTGAGCGCGCTGATGGTAGAAGTGGCCGGTCCGTTAACGGTCACGCTCCCTTGATCCAGATTCCATGTGCCGTTGCCGCCCAAACCAGTATCGAAAGAAGCGAGAGTACCGCCGTTCAAGTAAATCAGCCCCTTAATGTGCGCGGTTGAACTATTGCTTATTGTCAATGCACCACCGGCGTTGATGGTAATCGGAACCACATAACTGCCATAGCCAAATAAACTATTATTGGCGATGACAGAAACTGTAGCGCCATTGTTGATTGTTAGAGATGCCGTATCACTGAGAACAGAGCTGGTGTTGTTTGCGCCATTGATTGTCAACATGCCCGCATTGACCACGGTCGGTCCCGTGAAAGTATTGTAGCCGGTTAACGTTAGGTTACCGGAGCCGATTTTGGTCAGGCCTCCGCCGCTACTACCGGCAGACAGCGCTTGCGAAATGGCGATATTATAATTTTGCGAATCAAATGTGACACCTCCGGCCTCAATGTCTGCAGTTGTTAAGCCATTCATGAAGCTGGTGTTATTCGCAGATGCCTGGACGGTTCCGCCGTTTAAATTCAGAATGCTGGTGGCGGAGTTGTTGCCGCCAACAATTTCAAGAACATTGAGCAGACTGTTGCTAAAGGTCACCGTGCCGGCACCACCGCTGTTCACGCCAACAACAAGATTCCCCAAATAAGCTGATCCGCCGTTAAGGTTCAAAATCCCCGTACCACTTTCCCCGACATCAACCAAGTTGTTGGATAAATTTAAAATGCCCGAATTCAGAGTGTAATAGCCAACTGCACCGGGGCAATCGCCCAGCCGGAGCCAGTTTCCCGTATTTGTGGCGTTAACGGCAGAGCCGTTTTGGATGTATGCGCCCGTCGCATTTGTCTCATCCCCGGCCCAAAGTCCATTCGGGCTCCAAAATGGGTCGCTGGGATTGATCTGGATCAGGTTATTTGAACCGCTATCGTTAATAGCATTGGTACCCGGCCCAGGAACAAGACTGCCAACCCAACTTGTGCCGACATTAAAATCAGAGTTTCCACCTTGCCAATAGATATTGGTGCTGAAAGCTGCATTTATCAGATCTCCATAAAGTTCTAACTGGTAGGTCGCAGCTGTTCCATTAGCCGACGACGGCCAATACCAGCCGCCGACGCAACCTTCATTTGCCCCCACTTGAATTTGATTTAAAAAGCTGATGCTTCCATTTTGATCCCAATCACCTGGCAAAACAGGCACGGAACTGCCGAAGTAACTATTCCATGTTCCAGGGTCGTTGCCTTGGCCTCCAGAATAACATTGGAGATAAACATAATCTACGGTGATTCCCAATCCGGATTTCACTGCCTGCCAATAGCTGGGGTTGGTATAGGGACAAAGCGTCACTTTCATCCCTAACGTTCCACACATTTTGCCAAATAATATGGCCGAAGCAGAGTCGTATTCGTATTCGTCATCATAATCCATCGCTGTAAGCCCAAGCGCATTCTTTAAAGCACTTAAATTCATATAAAGAATCGAACTGGAACCGCTGCCGTTCGTCGCGATGATATTTTTGATATTTAAAAAACTTTGGTCTTCCCACCCACCAATACACATCTCAATTCGGTTGATGGATGAAGGCGCAGATTTGCACTGACTCAAAAGGGTCCCCCAGTTAGCCGGGCCCACATAGGTACCTCCTGTGCATAGTTGGATGTTTGTACCGCCGCCGCCGCCGTAATAAAAATCCCCATTTGTTTCTATGGTAATCGAGAATAAAACAAGGGTGTTGAACGTTGTTGATTTTAATGCATTAATCTGGCCGGCCGTTAATCCGGTGGGTGAAGCCTCTACTCCCGGTGCAAAACCGACCGAAACAACAGCTGATGCAGCTTGAGACCACATCATCGCCCCCGTAAATAAGCCTGTAAAAATGAAGAGGAATATTAGCCGTAATTTTTTGGTCATGCGATTAATAATCCTCCCGGACACAAACTTCATTTGTATTTTAGGGTTCATATTTATTGCTGAAACAGTGTTTTATAAAATACCTGCGGCTGGCTTGGCGTTACAGCATACGGAGACAAAGCCGAAGTATTGGTGGTCCACGGCCCGCTTAGGTTAGTAGTTTCTAACAATGTGCCGCCGTCCGGCCATGCCAGCGTCCATTGAGAGTTATTCCAGACGCTAATAAGAGTCGGATCGTAAAATAATCCTTCTGCCGAATCGTAGAGTGTAGATATTTGGCCGGATGACAACGCCTGCCCGTAAATAGCAGCCTCACAAAGGCCTCCTTCGAAAGTTCGGCTGGTACTATACGAATCATTCCCAATTCGAATCTCGCCGCCAAAGGCCGACAGGGCTTGTGTATGAGTGATCCGGGCGGATGACTGGCCATTCGTGTTGAAAAGGTAGATGGTGGCATTTGTCGTGGTGACTACGAGGGCTACAAACGACCATTGGTTCGTTGGCGGCGTCAAGCCGGAGTTCCATCCATAGGTTCCCGGGTCATTGTTCCAAGTATAACCCAATTGAGTTCCGGCCGGGTTAAAGTCAAAGCCTGACACAGTACCCAGACCATCCCGGCAAAAAATCAACCCGGCTGCGCCCGCCTGAGTCGCAATTGTTGGATTAATCCATGCAGTAAAAGTTGCAGTCACGGAATTGAGATTTAGCGCGGGCAGCGAAACCCATGAATTATCGCCGCCATCGAACCAGGCTGTCAGATCACTCGGATCAAACCCGAAGTACGGAGGGTTGGCAAAGGCTGATATTCCCAGCGTGACTGCGGATTGATAAGTGCCGTTCAACCTGTTACCCGATGAATCCGCCGCAGTAGTACCGCAGGTTTCATTTAATCGCCAAAGGCCTACTGGATTTAATGATTCGAGCCAGGATTCATATCCGCCAGGTGTTGTGGCAACCTCACAGGAATTCGAACTTTCGCCCTGCACATTAATGGCCGATACAACATAAAAGTATTTAACACCATTGACCACGGTGTTATCGCTAAAATTAGTTGTTGTCGAATTGGCAACGATTGAATACGACCCGCCGCTAACAACGGATCGTTTGATATTATAACTGGAGGTGTTTAGCGTAGGATTCCATGTAAGAGCGACCGTTTGATTTGTTCCCGGCACGGCAAGGAAACCAATGGGAGTTTCCGGTGTCCCTTCGGGAGTCACACTGACTGCTGCAGATACTGGACTCACAAGTCCAACGGCATTCATTGCCGACACAGTGTAATAATATACTTGTCCGCTAATCAGGTTCGTGTCTGAATCAGCGGCCGTAGAAAGGTTGGTGGCAATCGTGGCGTAAGGTCCGCTATTCTTTGTTGAACGCATAACGGTATAAACGAGGTTAGTAGAACCAATCCAGTTTAGAGCGACTTGGTTCAGGCCGGAAGTGGCGGCGAGTCCGAACGTTGCCGGCGGATTGGTGCCGCCGTAAAATTGCACCTCGGCAATATCGCAGTAGCTGCCGGATGTCCCAAGATACCGGACATATCGGAAAGGAGTGCTGTTGGTAAAGGCAACCGTTGTGTAAACTCCGTCCTGTGGATAGCAACCGACCGTCCAAAGAGTCACAGGATTACTAAAATCGGATGTGTTCGCTCCCTGAAACAGGCCGCCTATCATGCGCGTACCATAACCAGACCGCGGACAATAACGGATCATTGAAACAATATTCTGGTTAGTGCTGCCCAAATCCAAGCCGGCCCAGTCGCCCGAGGCGTCCGGACCATCAAAGAAAGTGGAAAGGCTATCGTCGAACACATTGGATATGGTATTGCCCGAATTGTCAAAGGATCCGGGAGTACCAATGATGGTGCCGGTCAAAAAATTATTCGTGCCGGGAGCGAAGACCGGAACGGGGTAAATGTGTGCGACAAATCCAGCACCGGTGACGCTGCCGTTAGGGTTGGCGTCAGTTATGGAAAAAGTGTTAGTGCTCGTGAGATTTGTTCTTTGCAACTCATTGGCGCCCTGCCAGACAATGTCCGCCTGATAAAGAACGTTGGAGCTTAAAAATGTCAGAGGGATGCTCCAATTTTCCGGCGGCGAAAGGTTGCCGTTCATTATTCCAACATACCAATCCTGACCTTTGCGCCGCGCCATCGCTACCGTTTCGCCGAGCTGACTCTGAGGCAAAACAATCGTTTGGTCCCATTCGCTTGGGATGGACGTGATTAAAGAAGCGAACGGGTTCGACGCAATTCCATCAGACCTTTGAGAAAAAATGATGACTGGCCCTGGCATGTTAATGACTGAGGCAATCTCATAATCATAAGGGTCTCCATTCTCGGGACCATAATCCGCCGGTCCCGCCAGCCACCTGATCAATGGAATCGTCGTTGCCTGCCATGCCTGTGGATAATAATCCCGCGCCATCAGAGCCTTCCATTGGATCAAATTAGGATAGGTGCGAAATTCTCCCATCGGCTGGCGTATGCCGTGAAAAAGTACCACAAGTTTATTTTCTGCGGCTTCTCTTATGACTGCGTCCTGAAGCTCTACCTTGTCCGCCGCTTCGGCCTGGTCGGGTCCCCACCCCCAAAAATCAGCCTTAAATCCATCAACTCCATTGCTAACCAGTTCCTGGTAAAATGTTGCTCTTTCCGCTTCGGTTTCTAATTGCGATGAATCTACCCACATTAACACTTTTACACCCAAGGCGTGTGAAAATGCGGTCAACTGTGCTACTTGTGGCCAGGGATTGCCCCCATTCCAGCTACTCCAGCCCGCGTCAACGAGGTTGTATTCAAAACCCAATCGCTGAGCCCAAAAAGAATTCGTCATGGCGTTCGTCATGGTAATACCTCCGGGCCAGGGATTGATATAGTCCCAGACCGAGCGGCCCATCGTCGTCCAACTGGTCGCTGTTCCCCCGGGAAACAATTTCGGGTCCGGCGGCGGAGCCAGACTTTCGACAATGTCATTGTTCATGAGTGTGTTTAAGTCTGTGCTAAGCATGATAACGTTCCATGGAGTGTTGAGTGCCGATCCTGTGGCCGACGCTCCCCAGGGATTGTCCAGTGCCCATGAAATGTACGCGCCTGTTGACCCGTCATAATTTGTTGGATAAATCACCTGTAAAAGCGGTCCCGGCGGATTGGCTATTTTCTCCAAATCCGGAGCACCAAAGATTCCCGGCACGGATTCCGTGAGACCTATATAATCGCCTGTACCGGCAGCTTGAATAACAACCGGGCCCTTCATTACAGTTCCTGCGCGCAAAAAAGTAAGGTTCGTCTGCGAGTAATACCATTCATCGTATAGAATATTGTTCGTGATGTACCAGAGCGTACTGTTCTGTGGAGTGATAAAGCCGGTAGATTCGGCGGAAACAAAATTTTGCAATCCTCCGTTGTTCAATTCATACCGGAATGCGACGCCATTATTGTAAACCCGAAAGTCGAGGTTATAGGAAATGCCTGAAGCTGGCTGGGTGATGGCAATAATTTGGCCCTGATACCAATTTGTGGCAACCGAATGAATGCCGCTGCGCGAAGTAAAAGTCTCATTGGTGGAATAAGCGATGGAATTGCCAATAGCGACTCCCGTTCCTGCATTGGTATTATTAACTGTAATCCCCAAGGGGGAAGTTTGAATTACAGTATTGCCACCGTAGGTCACTGAATAAACCGGATTGCCGGAAGACAAGCCAATAGTAGCAACGACATTGCCATCGGGGCTTGAGATAACATCGACGGCTGAAGCAGCACCCTGTGTGTCAAGAAAAAACAAACCGAACCAAACAAAACAAAAAAGCGTGCACCTCATCACCAAGGGGCAGGCAACCCCGCATTCGGCACGTAGCCCTTGCACCACATCAAACTACCCCAATCTCGAAAATGAAATATTGCTGCATGCCCATCTACAAAAGACATATCCATAGCACCAGAAATTGGCTGACGGAAAGTCGCTGTTGTACTGACCAAAGGGTGGCGGGAAACAAGAAGTCGATCTTGATCATACGGCGCACTGCCATCGAATGGATAGTTTGGATCCTGCTGAAGTGTTATCATATTCAAATTGGCTGTCGGAATCTCTGAGCCATCCATCCAGTAATCACACCATGCAGCATCGCAAAAAAGTGGAACAATAGAGCCCTGCAATATGGAAGTCACTTTTCCAAAAAGATCCGCCTGATTCGGAGCATAGCCGCCGGCATCATGGTATAAGTACCCATTAAAAGCATAGCTTCCATTGGTAGCACCAGTATAAGTCGGATCAATCCCCCCAAACCAATGCCAGGCTGCATTGGCCTGCCCACCGTCATGTTGCCAACTATTGTTAACACCGCCAACCGGGGCCACAGGACAAATTCGGGAAGCACTGACCTGCGAATAATACCCGGACATCGTGGCCATCCATAACGTTGAACCATATTGGTTTGTGTACTCTATCCCCACGTTGTCATAGTCATCTTGATATAACCCAAACGCCATGGCCAGTTGCCTCAAGTTGTTGAGGCAGGATGTCTGTTGCGCTTTTTCTTCGGCTTTGTGAAGAACTGGCAAAAGGATGGCAGCCAGAATCGCGATAATAGCGATAACCACCAGCAGTTCTATAAGGGTAAAACCCGACCTGAAATCCACAGAAGAGATTTTTGTTTTTTTCTTTATTATCACTGGCATAAATACCTGGTCCGTTTTCGCGGTTTAGTTAGATTTTCTACACATTACCTTCGCACCCCGTTTAATAGCTGCCAACAAAAAAAAGGTATCGTTTTTAGTAATTTTGTAACAACAGCCTAATATGAAATCACCATGCAAAATCAATGTTTTTTCGATCGAGTACCCAGTGCACGGGCGTGCGTCGCGCTTGCCAATCGAGCGGTTCCGCGAGGGGTTGCGGCTGGGAAGCCGCCTCCAAGGCTCCACGTAATGCATGTTCCTGCTCCAAGCTGACGGTTTCACGAGGGAAAGAGACAAATAAAGAAGTACCACTATGAGATAGTAAATAGAGCCATTTTGAATTTTTGTCCCACGACACGGAATTACTGGAGACCTGGCCCGCGCAATCGCCGTCAATACAGAAAAAAGTCCCATTTTGCGGTGCACGAAATGCCATGCAGTTCACACCCATTTTGCGCGTGCGATTCCATTCCTGCCCACTGGTATCATCGCCAATCCGTTGCATCTCAAAAATTCCGGCGGAAATTTGGCCCACAGTGTTGCAGCCTAGAATAATGCTGTCGTTGCCTGCTGCATCACGAATATCCTGGTAGAGGTCATGAATAACTTCCGCCGTCGTTTTCGAACGGTCGGCAAAGGACCATCCATCCGAGGTCATTTCGCCATCCATTTGCATTCCCCAGCGTCCGCAAAGGTCATACGTGGTATAGTCATGTTTGATGAAGTCATACCCCCAGCAATGAAAACGTGCGACAGTTTGTTTGATATGCTCGCGAACTGCGGGGACTGTAGGGTCCAAGATTCCTGGATCACGTTGCAGTCGCCAGCTTTGGGGGTCGCCGGTATTTGCAATCAAAGGGCGATACCATAGCCCCGGGCGTGCTCCAAGGTTGCGGATATCCTTGGCCAATGCTTTCATTGTCAACGTTTTGCTGAAATTGGGATTGGTCTCATTCCATAGGCCGGGACTTTCCCCGTTGTCCCCCTTCCATTGCCAGCCATCATCGACGACTGCAAATGGGCGGTTACTTTTTGGGGAAAGTCCAACAATATAGGCAGCATTGGTAAGAAAAGCTGCCGCCGTATCATGACCATAACTGCAATACCAATCATTGAAACCATATACTGGTTCCTTCGGCATCCGCGAATCTGAACACATTTCCCCGCAAAATGCCCGCGCCGCGTCGAAAGGCGTTTCGCCAAGGCGGCCACAGCGACAAACGACCGTGCAGACCCGCAAAGTGCGTTGACCGAGCTCAACCCCCATGCCACCGCATCGGACATCGGCGTGAATTGTAATGCCAATTTTATCTGCCGTCCAATAACACAAAGCCGAGGGACCGGTTTTCACGCCATAACCGTGGGTTATCTTGCCGTTACTCGCGAGAAAATACCATGGCATGATTCGCATGGGGTCCAGGGGCTTCCATTCTAAATCACCGTAAGCCCGCTCCCAGGCATCACCGAGATATTTCCAGCCCAACGGCAGACTTGCATTCCAATGTATTTGCAACCACTTCACCGCAGAGGTCGGCGCCTTGAGTTGGACTTTTAATCCACCGGAGTATGTCACGGCTGTCACGACGATATCGCCATTCGTCCAGGAATTTCCAGATGCGAATTTGAGGTCATTGGTTTCATTTTCTGTAATGACCGTTATCGCGTCAGGTTCCCGGCGGAGATCGTTGAATTGATTTTTCTGGCTAAGATTTGCAAGCGCACAAGAAAAGGTGATGCATGTCAGCGCCGCAATTGTGATTGATTTTTTACAGTTAAGCATAACTTGGGAAATTTATTCTGCCTCGATTTTAATGACATGGGTCACCGGCGCGAAGGCCTTGTGAACCATTCCGATAAAAATATCGTGCTGCTTTTCAGTTTCACCGACGACTGCATCAGTATGGGCAGCAATCTCTTCCATGGACGCATTATGACTTTCGGGCCGGAAAAGCTTTTTCATTTCCTCCGTTTCATAAGCCTGTTTGGCCGCAACGGCTGCGTCCACTGTTGCGAAGGCCGCACCGAATGGATTGTTCGGAAATTCCTCAGCAAGATTGATTCCCCGGGTCAATTGCTCTCTAGTGAATACCTTGCTGCCATTACCCCACGTCACTTTGTAATTTTGCGCACTCTCGTTTTTAACTATCAGCATCAACCTATTCAATCGCTGGTTAAAGGGAACGAACGTCATTCCCGAACGAATACTATTGTCTGAATCAACACTGTCCTGACCGCAGACGGGGTAAGAACGGGCCGCCTCACTTTCAGGCTCGCATGGGCAAAACGGATAGCGTGAACTTTCAATTTCATATTCTCCATCTTTGGCGGAAATAACTTTGTGGCCTCTTGAAACCTTTATTTTATTCCTTTTCAAATCTACGGTGAATATACCGATATTTCCGTCCAACCCCATAGCGTTCAAAAACGCATACGCCATAATGAGATGACCCGCCCAATGTGGATGAACGCCATCGTTGCCGGGAATGGCGTAATCCGGGCCATATTCCCGTGACCCCTTAGACCCGGCAGTCAACATCGGCCAGAAGACACCTGCAATGTTTACATCGATGTTTCGCAAGTCACACAAGTTTAAGTTCAAAGCTTCCGCATCTCCGCTTGCCAACTTTACCCAAAACGGCATTTTGCTGATGCATCCCGGGGAACCTAAAATGACCCGAACGTTGTGGGCCTTAAATGCTTGAACCATTTCCACCGAATTTGTGTAATACGTCTTCCCAATGCGGTCTTCATAAGGACGGTATTCACAATCGTTCATGCCGTAGCAAGTCGTAGCGATGGTTGGATTGAAGCGCAAACAATCATTAGTCATGCGCGACAAAAATCCCGGCACTTTTTCTCCGCTCCAGCCATATTGGCGAACCGAAATGTTCAATTGCGGCACACACATTGTCAGGTAATCTTCAATCAGGCGGGAATACATTTTTTGTTCCGTAATGGAATCCCCGCAAATGGCAAGCCGGTCTCCTTTTTTCAGAATGGAACCGGAGTACTCCGGCGCATTTACGGGTTGAAATTTTTCAAAGTAAGCGTTGTCAGGCTTCGGCTCCAGCGCAGGTGCGGCGAGCAAAGTGAAATTGATTAACCCAAAAA
>Ga0206868_10211_pt2 | contig 14865 bp, 9 predicted proteins | sample Alteio_BWOrgCont_38_FD_152901 | JGI IMG/M metagenome (GOLD analysis project Ga0206868, IMG submission 152901) | Enriched cells from forest soil in Barre Woods Harvard Forest LTER site, Petersham, Massachusetts, United States -... | ecosystem: Environmental > Terrestrial > Soil > Temperate forest >... | reverse complement strand
GCCGCCGCCGCTCGCAGCTCCTGGTCGCGCAATCCGGCATACACCTGCGTCATCTCGCCGCATATCTGCAACTCGCTCACCGTGCCCGCCATATACGCCCGGTGGCGGGTATCGATCCAGTCGCTGGCCGCGCGTGAAACCAGGCCCTGCTCGATCGTCCAGACCATAAAGCCATACCCGGCGTCGCCGCCCCAGATCGTGCCGTCGCAATCGAAAACCGCCACCTTTGGATCCAGTTCAAAAACCAGCCGTTCCAACTCCGCGGATGTCCAGCGGGGAACCTCAATATGTGTAAGTGTCACGTCTCTACATCCTCAAGTTGGTCCAAATCTCCAACTCTTCTGCAATGATTTGCGTTCCCACTATTTTCCCCCACTCCGGCTCATTTTGCCTATTCCAACTCGATGAAGGCCGGATGAAGGTTCGATCAATGCTCACAATCCCGGCCACTTCGCGCCTCGGCAGGTCGCGAACTCACCCGCGCTGTGCCGCGCGTTTATGCCAGCCATAAAAGGTTCTCATACAGCTCATTCCGGTCACAGCTGTTGGTAGATTGAACCCATACCCGTTGGGATTTTCCATCGCGGCAGGCCGATCGCCAACCATGCGACTTCCCTGCGGCGTACGCAGAGTCAGGCCCATCTCGACATTCTGCTGCATTTGCATCCTCTGCTTCTTTTGTTTGCTGAGAACCATTCAGCGCGAAGCACCACCGCAGTTTATTCAAGTGGGTGCACCAAGAATTTCTGCAACCAACATGCTCCCGTAGATCGCGCCCTCCCCAGGGCGGACCGTAAAACTGTCGATCCAAGAATTCAAAATTTGGAGTCGAAATTTGAGTCTCAATTTCTCGGAGGTACCTATGAGAATCTCTCGTCTTGTCGCTTATTGTCTAGTTTTCATCTCATCCTCGGTCCTGTTCGCCCAATCTAATACAACCGCTCTCAGCGGTGTCGTGATGGACCCATCGGGCGCGGTAATCGCGGGCGCCACAGTCACCATCGTCGATGCTGCAATGGGCACGACAAAGACTGGGCTTACCAAGTCGAAGGGCGAGTTTGAATTCCCGCAGATTTCACCCGGACACTACACAATGACCGTCAGCTCGACCGGATTCTCCAACCAGCAGCAAGACCTGGAGCTACTCGTAGCCTCGCCCTTGACGGTCACCGTAAAAATGACCGTAGGCGCCATGACGACCATCAGCGTGGAGGACACCGCCGAGGCCATCAACACCAGCGATGCCACGCTCGGCAAAGCCTTCAATAGCGCACAGGTAGAGAACCTGCCGTACCTCGCGAACAACGTCACATACCTGCTCTCACTGCAGCCGGGAGTTCTCGCCCTGGACAGCGGCGCGCAGACCGGTGGACTGAATCAGGACCCTCGAACCGGCATCGTGAACGGCGCGCGCCAGGACCAGACCAACATCACACTGGACGGAGTTGACAACAACGACCAGATTTTCGGCTACGCCTTCAACGGCGCTTTGCGCTCCACGCGCGATTCGGTGGAAGAGTTCCGTGTCACAACCACCAACGCCAATGCAGACGCCGGACGTTCTTCAGGAGCGCAAGTTTCGCTGGTCACCAAGAGCGGCACCAATGTGATTCATGGCAGCGGCTATTGGTATTATCGCGACCCTGGAACCACATCCAACAACTGGTTCAACAAGCAGGCGCAGTTAAACTCCGGAGAGCCTAACATCGCGGCCAAGGTTCTACAACATACCTATGGCGCGTCGCTGGGACTCCCCATCATGAAAAACAAGCTCTTCCTCTTCGGCGCCTATGAGGGCTTCCGCCAAGCCAGCGATATTCTGGTTAGCCAGACTGTGCCGTCGGTCTTTGTCTCGGGAGGCCAAAACATCGGCCTGATCACCGGCAATGTGACCTACCAGGCGTGTCCGACATCGGCGCCTTGTCAAAATGGAAACACCTACAAGACGGTGACGCCGGCAGAAATCGCGCAGATGGATGGCCGGTCTTCCGACTCCGCCTGCGCGACCACTACCTGTTATGCGCCCGTCACCAATGCTGCGGCAGTCGCCTATTTCAACACGTTTCCGTTAGCCAATTCAAACGCGACCGGGGACGGCTATAACACCGGGACCTTCAACTTCACTTCGCCAGCGCCTCTTCATCAGTTCACAAATATCGCTCGTCTCGATTACAACATCAGCCCGCGGCAGATCCTTTTCGTTCGCGGCAATCTGCAGAGCGACAACCAGTCGGCTGCTCTTCAGTTTCCTGGATTGCCCGTACCCTCGGAAACCTACGGCAATGACAAAGGCATCGCGGCAGGGCATATATGGACCATCAATGACCGCATGACCAACAATGCTCGCTATGGATTTATCCGCATAGGCGATACCCCGCGCGGAACTGCGGACTTTAGCAAGCCATACGTCTCCTTCAGCGCTTTCACCACGCTCAATGCAGAGACGACAACAACAATATACGGGGTCACGACCAACAACTTCGCCGACGACTTTACTTACGTTAAGGGAAGGCACACCATTCAGACCGGCATCAATTACTCGTTCATTTCGAACGGCCAGTACTTCGATTCACCCCTGCTCTCCTACGCCAACGTCAGCCCAAATCTCCTGGCTACGGCCGCTATCGCTAATCAAGGTGGCAGCCTCGATCCGGGTGCCTTTAGCTGCGCCGATTGCGGTACTGTGTCGGCCTCCTTTTCTAACTTCTATAACCAGGCCATCATCGCTAACGTCGGAGCGATTGAAACCTCTCAGTCCGGGACTGAGTTCAGGGTAAAGAATAATCAGCTCGTGCCTCAGGGAGCAGGCGTCGTTCCAACCCATACCTTCCGTAACTTCGAGCAGGAGTATTACCTGCAAGACCAGTGGAAGGCTACTCCGCAACTTATGCTGACCTTCGGATTGCGATACGTCTATCTCGGCGTACCCTACGAAAAAGACGGTCAGCAGATTGCGCCTACGATTCCGCTCGATACCTTCTTCGCCAATCGTGTCGCAGCCGCCGCGTCTGGTAACGGCTACGATACCGATGTCTCGTTCCGAGCCTCTGGGGCTCCCAATGGCCAGCCAAATTTCTGGACCCCGCAGAAGCTCAATTTCGCGCCCCGCGTCGCGTTCGCTTACGCCACCAAGGACAGCAAGAGTACGATTCGCGGCGGATTCTCGCTCGCCTACGATCACTTTGGCACAGGCGTGATCGATTCCTACCAGTCGAATCCGCAATCTCTGCTCTCGCTCTCGCAGGTCAACCTCGCGACCTACACCGATATCAACTCCAACCCGCGATTCACTGGCTTCAACAGCGTTCCCGCTGTACCTGGGGCTACCACTTCACTCGCGCTGCCGTTCACGCCCGCGGAGAGTCCGTTCACCTTCGACTACAGCATCAACGACAAGCAGAAGACCCCGTATGCGGAGACCTTCAACCTTTCGATACAGCATGAATTTCCGCATAGTCTTGCGGTTACAGCCTCTTATGTCGGACGCCTTGGACGCCATCTGATTCAAAATCTGGATGTTGCCATGCCCACCAATCTCACCGACTCAGGCAGCGGCCAAACTTACTTCCAGGCCGCAACCGCGTACGACAAGATGGTCGATGCCGGCGTCGATCCTTCCGCTGTTCCAGATTCAGGCTACTTCCACAACGTCTTCCCGAACTTCGCCTTTGGCGGCTATAAAGGCGCCCAGGCTTACTATGCTTATTTCGCCAACAACCGCGGCAACGAGACGAATGCATTGTTCGCCGCCGACACCGACCCCACTGCCTCGCCGGCCGGACAGAGCTTCCGTTTCTTCTATCCCCAGACTTCTTCCATCTACGTACAATCCAGCACCGGAACCAGTAACTATCACGCCTTGCAGCTTTCCATGCGCCAGGCCCTCAAACACGGCTTGGAGTACGACGTAAATTACACCTATTCCAAATCGATGGACGAAGGCTCCGACCCGGAGCGGAATGGAACTACTGGAAGCCCCATCGTCAACTCCTTCTCGCCCGATCAGTGGTACGCTCCATCGGACTTCGATGTTAGGCACAACATTACCGCCAACTACACCGCACCACTTCCTTTCGGCAGAGGCGCTCTGATCCCAACCAGCAGCCGTCTGCTGGATGCGATTGTCGGCGGATTCCAATTGAATGGGCTCGTACACTACAGCTCCGGCTTCCCATTCAGCGCAGTAGCCAATGGCAACTGGGGAACCAACTTCGCGTTTAACAGCAACATGGTATCCACTGGCAAGATCCCGACCGGCGGACATCACTACGATTCCGTCAACCAGGTCGAGACAGCGCTCAACGGAATCACCGCCGCTCAGGCGCATGCCAACCTGCGATTTGCCTATGTAGGCGAGTCAGGCGAGCGCAACAACTACCGGGCCGACGGATATTTTTCCCTGGACGACGGTCTGGCTAAGACCTTCCATACCTTCCGTGAGCAGCAGGTTCGCCTGTCTGTCGAAGTATTCAACGTGCTCAATACCAACCGGTTCAATTCAGAAGCCTCAGGCGGCTCGTCCAATCCTCTGCAGACCGACGGTACAAGCGCCAACTTCGGCACCTACAAAGGCGGCGGAAGCGCGTTGTTGTTGCAGCCACGCCAGATGCAGTTCTCGGCTAAATACGTCTTCTAGTCACGTCCACAACGGGTAGACGGAGGGTGGCCCAGGTCTCGCTTTTGAGACCTGGGTTTTTTCTTGTTAATGAGTTTGATTCCGTGTTCAGTGTGGTTCTTGAATCGAACCCGCGCCCCCCGTTCCATCCAACGCCAGCCCATAATCGGGAGAGTGGATATCGTCGGCAATCTCGGCCTCTTGCAGGAATACCTGACCTACCTGCGCGTCGAAAAGGGCCTGCGTCCGCTCACCTGCGAGGCCTACGACAGCGACCTCAAGACCTTCGCCGAGTTCCTGGAAAGCCGCCACGGCGTCCTCCTTAACTCAACCCAGCAGGACGTAGCAGCCTTCCTCGAACACCTGCGCACCCACGGCATCGATTCGCGCTCTGCGGCCCGTAAGCTCAGCTGTATTCGCGGCTTTTACAAGTGGCTCCTCCTCGACCGCCGCATTCATCACGACCCCACCGTCAACATCGAATCTCCCAAAGCCTGGAAGGTCCTTCCCAAGTCCCTCGCCGAATCCGAAGTCAACTCCATGCTCGAGGTAGCCGAACAGGCAGCCAACCACCCGCAATCGCGCGCCACCCACCTCCGTGACCGAGCGATTCTCGAGTTGCTCTACGCCGGTGGCCTCCGCGTCTCTGAAGTCACGAGCCTCTCCACAAGCGATCTTGCCCTCGACCTCGGCCGCGTTCTGGTTCGCGGCAAAGGCGATAAGGAGCGCATCGTTCCACTCGGAGTCACCGCGCTTGAATCTCTCTCCGCCTACCTCCGTGAAGGCCGCCCGCACCTGGCCCGCGTACGAGCCAAAGCCCACGCCGCAGATGGCGCGAAGCTCTTTCTCTCTCTGCGAGGAATGCCTCTCACCCGCCAGTCGGTCTGGCTGCTGGTCAAGTCAAGCAACAGCAATGCCAGTCCACACACGCTACGCCACAGTTGCGCCACCCACATGGTTGAACATGGAGCAGATCTGCGCTCCGTGCAACTGCTGCTCGGCCATGCGGACATCTCCACCACCCAGGTCTATACACATCTCGCTTTGGGCCGCCTGAAAGCAGTCCATCGACAGCATCATCCACGCGGCCTGCGGCGCGATCCTGAATCGGAAGCAGCCCAATCATCAACCATTCATGATCTGATTCTCGAAGAGGAAACGCAATGACAGCGATCCTCGATCAGCCACTTCCCGCCGAAGTTGAAGAGTCTTCTGAAGATCAAGCGCGGGCTCTGCATGAGCATTCCCCGCTAGGCAAGCTCGTGACCGCGTACCTTGCCGTCCTGGCAAACGAACGAGGCAGTTCCCCTCATACACTCCGCGCCTACGAAAGAGAACTGCGAGCCTTCGTCACTTACATCGTCGAAAAGCAGGGCCAGGAGACGCAACCATCGGCCATTGAACACACACGCATTCGCGCCTGGCTAGGCTCGCTCTACGAGCGCGGCCTCTCCAAAGCCTCCGCCGCCCGCGCGCTCGCCGCCGTGCGAAGCTGGTTTCGCTGGCTGGCCCGCTTCGATCATGTCAGTCAGAACGTAGCCTCGCTTGTCGCCACACCCAAGCTGCCCAAACATCTGCCCCGCGTCCCCTCGATCGAACAGATGAACAGCGTTGTCGATTCCATTGCGACAACAGAGGATACTGCAGCCAGTTGGCCTGCCCGCGATGCCGTCATCTTTGAATTGCTTTACGGCTGCGGTATCCGTAACGCCGAACTCACCGGCCTGAATCTCGCCGACATTCACTGGGCTAACGAAGCCATACTTGTTCGAGGCAAAGGCCAGAAGCAGCGCTATGTTCCACTCGGCGACACAGCCGCGCAAGCCGTGCGCACGTACCTCGCCGAGCGTCAGTCAAGATTGATCGCCGCACAGCGAAACTCGGATGCATTGCTTCTGAATCTGCATCTGCGCGGCAACGGCCGGCTCTCGACACGCAGTGTAGCCCGCATCGTCAAGCGTATCGCCGTCCAGCGCGGCCTCTCATCCGACGTGCATCCGCATACCCTGCGCCACGCCTTTGGCACGCACCTGCTCGAAGAGGGTGCAGACCTGCGCAGCATCCAGGAGCTGCTCGGCCACGAGCGCCTCAGCACAACGCAGCGTTACACGCAGCTCACAGCAGCCCAGCTCACCGTGGTCTACGACAAGACCCATCCCCGCGCCAAGTAAGTCTGGGCTTTGGGGGGTAGGTCAGTTTGAAAGAATTGTCATTCTGAGGAGCCGCAGGCGACGAAGAACCCACATATCTGCTGCAAACTGACATTCTTCCTAGGCTTGTCATCCTGAACGCACGGGGTCCCCGCGGACGGGTCTTCGTCCGTGGGGCGAAGAAGTGAAGGATCTGCTTGCCAGCGATGACGCCAAATTTATCCTTCACTGGTAGTCGGATCGATGACGGTTCGGATCTCCAGCACAGCGTCCGCCGGAAAGCCGCCCTGGCGCGCATGTTCGCGAATCAGCTCCGCATTCGGCGCAATGTAGACGCAGGTAACCTTGTCGTCCGTAACATACGACTGCACCCACTGGATCTGAGGACCAAGTTCGCGCAGAACACTGCACGACTTCTGCGAAATACCTTGCAGTTGCTCGGGACTAAGCTGCCCCGCACCGGGAATGTTTCGTTCAATCAAAAACTTTGGCATAGCGTGCGCCTCGATCCAGCATTTTGATATTGAAATCCACGAGGGAGAATTATGACAGAAGCCCCGGCCGCTTGTGCAGCGGCCGGGGCTGGGGAGGAATTGCCTTACCTGCAGGCAACCTTCACGTAGTTCACGTAAAGGGCCCAGAAGTTGTTGCTGTTGAACTCCGCGCCATTGATCGCCAGTGGTTCAGAGGGGCTCGTCCATTGGAAGCTGTTCACTCCGTTGGCAAGATTGAAATTCTTGGGGAACAGATTGTTCGACGGAGAAGGATCTGTGGCATTCCCGGGATTGAAGCCGAGAATCCACGGTCCGCCGCTGGTTCCACCCGTCTGCGGGTTGCCCACTTCGACGATCCCGCTCGTGCCCAATGGATTCACAATGCCCGTCGCTCCGTTGTCCTGATACAGGTAGTTGCCTTCAAACGGCGCTCCCTGCGGATAACCGAAGATATTCCACTGCCGTTGGGTATAGTCACCGCCATAGGCATAGCCGAGCCAGCCGGTGTAAGAACCAATGGTCTTGCCGCTATCTCCGCCGCAGCCCTTGCCGGTGCTGTCATGCATCGAGAGGAAGCCGATATCCCAATACCAGTTCGGTGCATTGCTGGTCCAGGTATAAGCAAAGTTCACCTTCCATCCACCACCCAGCGCGGCATCGGAACCATTGTTCCAGCCCGGATAGAACGTCCAGTTGCCGTACCACTTGCCGGTTGCAATGTCGAACATGCAGTGCCGCGCCGTCAGTACCGTGTGGTTGTTCAACGTCACAGCACCAGAGCACACATAGTCTCCCGCCTTCTCAGAAGCGCCTTCAGGAATCGTGAAGAAGAGCTTGCCGATGGTCGTATACGGATACTCGTTGTTGATGCCCGTGCGGTAGTTATTGAAGGGCAGCTCGTACGAGAAGGGCGTCGTCTCCGGGCTGACAGCTTCGTCCTGGATCAAATTTTCGTTTTCGCCCTGGCTCAACGGGAAGCGCTCCGTTGGAGTCTCCTCTTCAACATTCAGACGAGCCGTCGGCCGTGCGCCAGGACCGGTCACGAGGGGCTCCGGCGTCGATCTCATCAGCGCGTTAGGATGGACCGTGCCAGGCGCCGATCGGGGAAGCGGCATCGGCGTGGCATTGGCCATCCTGTCCGCGGTCCAATATTGATTCACTGCCTCAGAGTTAGCCTGGAGCTTGACGATGGGGCTGTTGCTGCTGGCGGGAGCCTTGGGCACGGCACTGATCTCCGGTTGCTGCGAGAGCAGGGAAACCTGGGCCAGGCCAAGCACAAGTGCGGAGCCGATGGCCGGCCACGCAGAGCGGGGGAGGGATTTCATCTTCATAACCAATTAACCTTTCAAGTTTGAAGTGGAAGTTAAGCAGATCTCCTTAAGGATCGCTGCATGATTTCGAGGCGCGATAGCTGTAAGTCCAGCACCATTGCGTGCGCAAATATTCAGTTCTGCAGTGCACTGGAAAACATCCCAGCGGGCATGCAAAGGCCACACTCGATCGGTGCAACGGAACGCGAAAGGCGGCCGTCATCTGTGCTCAAGTTGGCGTAGGTTGGAGTTCCCGCAACAGATCGCGATTGCGATCGGGAACTCAGAAGTTATCGAGTTGTATTTCTCGATTTTTCCTTACATACATATAGTGAAGCGCCAGGATAAGGCGTTTCATCGCGCTTGGAAAATTGCATTGACATGCCGGGTCGTCTAACTCACCGTACTTCCTACGCAAGTGCCGATTTATATTTTCTATGTATCCACTCGTACAAAGGCAGCCCCAGCAGAATCAGCACAGTCCCAATCAACGATCCCAGCAGATCGCCAACAAAGCTCGAATATAAAACCACCGCCGCACTTAACACGAACACCGCAGGCAGCACCGGATACCCCCACACGCGATACGGCCGCGCCATCTCTGGATGCCGCCGACGATAGATGAACACCGTAGTAGCAGTGAGCATATAAAACAGCCACTCCGAGAAAACCGCCAGCTCAAACAGCTTCTGAAACTGTCCCAGCGTCAACAACAGCACAGTCGAGAGTAGAGCCTGCACTATCAGCGAATAAGCCGGGCTCTTGAAGCGCGGATGCACCTGAGCAAACTTCGGAAAGAACAGCCGGTCACGCGCCGCCGCAAATGGAATCCGAGCGCCCGACATGATGGTTCCGTTCAACGTAACAAAGATGCTCAACGCCATGCCCGCCGCCACCAGCGCCGCACCTGCCGGCCCGGCAACTACACTCAACGCCGCCACCGCAGGCCGAGGAGAAGCAGCAACCTGCGCCGCCGGCAATATGTACTGGATCGCAGCATTGGTCGCCATAAACAGCACACCCACCACAAACAAACCGCCGATCAAAGCAAAGGGAAGATTCTTCTCCGGCTGCTTCACCTCGCCCGCCACCATGGTCAGATCGTTCCATCCGTCGTAGGCCCACAGCGTGGCAATCAGCGCAATCATGAATCCGTTCAGGCCCCCAGTAGCATGGGGCAGGGAAGTCGCAAAATTCCCCCACGAGCCCAGCGCAGAAGTAAAGCAGAAACCGACAACGATAAGAATCAACACCGCCTTCAGCGCCGTAAACACCACCTGAAAATCGCCAGCCTTCTTGATGCCCAGGTAGTTCAATCCGGTAATCAGCCATGTCATCGCAATCGCAAAAATCTGTGACCACATCACCGGCAGCGGCCCGCCAATGGCCTGTGTGTCCAGCCAGTGAAAAACAGCGAAAATCCCCAGCGTCCGCGCCAGCCCACTGGTTACCGAAGCGATCGAAGCAGGCTTGGCCACCGCGAACCACGTCCACATATATAAAAATCCAGTGCGATCCCCATACGCCCCGCGCAGATATACATATTCGCCGCCAGCATAGGGCATCATCGATCCCAGCTCAGCGTAGGTCATCGCCCCAAACAGCGAAAGCAGCCCGCCGACAATCCAAGCCAGATACACCAGCCCCGACGACCCAACAGCACTCATCATCTCCGAAGGCACAAGAAAAATGCCGCTGCCGATGATCGTCCCAACTACGATAGCCATCGCATGGCTGGCGCCCAGCACACGCGGCAGGTCATTAGGCGGATTCGGAGCGGTTGCAGAAATAGAAACTGGCGTCGGTTGGCTCATGGTTGAACCGAGAGTAACATGTGAGCTTCGAGATTATACTTCGGAAGCCTGAGAATCGAGAGGTGCTTCGGAGTTGTCATCAGAGCCCATGAACAGCCGACCGACCGTCTTCCAGTTTTTCCAGAAGATTACGGAAAAGGTCAGCAGCACGACAGTACGAATGCTCTCAGAGATGACCCTGAACAGGTAGTAGTTGGTCCAGTAGTCATGGCGCGCCAACACGCTTCCGCCTTCAAAGTACTTCAGAAACGAATAAATAAGTTCAGGCAACGTCAAACAGTCTGAAAGACCCCAGACCAACAAGTACACCGCAAACGCGCGACTTAAAATGCGCACAAATTCTGTTTTCGTTATTGATCTCTCAAGCATGGATCACAGCATAGAAACGGTAGTGACACCTGTCAAATAAAAGTCTGGGTTCATCAAAGCAGACCCTAAAGACATCTCTGATTTGTGCCCGAAGAGCTGTATCTCAAGTTCGATATGAAGGGAAAGATATCATTTCTGATGACGGTCAGCAGTAGTCCAGGCAACTACATCCGATCCAGATGCCGGAACCCGCCCGTCTGCCAAAGCATCATCGCAAACAACATGAAGTTGTAGGCAGAATGCACCAGCGTGCTCGCTGCCAATGACCGAGTCGCCAGCCGCACCGTGCATAGGATCAGGCTCACGCAATACAGCAGCAGCAACGGCCCCCAAGCCTTCGCTACCTGCGCCGAATGCATCAGCGCAAACGGCGCACTCACCACCAGCGCGGCAAAGACCATCGCCCCAAAGCTCCACACGGGATTGCCCTGCGCATCCAAAGGCCGCGGCTGTGTCTGCGTGCTGCGTTCAACGCACCAGTCCCACGCGGTAGCCATCGCCGGCAGCAGAAATCCGCGAAAAATCATCTCCTCAAAGAACGGCGCAACCAGGACGCCAAAGACCATCAGCATCCACGCATCCCTGGTCGAACCAAACATCTTGTCGATCGGCGCATGTTCAGGAAAGGGCAGCAGCCAGTTGCCCGCCATCGCCACCACGTTGCACAGCACCGCCGTCCAAATCAGACGGTAGCGCAGCCGGTACGCAGTCGCGCCATGCCAATGAAGCCCATCAAAATAGCCCTTGCCCCACGTCATACGAAAGAAGGGAACCGCCCCGGCAAAAGCAATCCCATACAACAAAAACTGCGTTCCCAGCGCTAGCCGCGTGTCGTTCTGCGCCTGGGCCAAACTGCGCAGTCCCAGCCAATGAAAATGCAGAGCGGCGCCCACCGCTCCAATCGTTATCAGCGAGCCCATCAACAGCATCATCAGGAAGATCGCAGCATCGCCAAAATTAGGCGTCCGCACGATAGTTAGATCAGGCGGTCCAAATAGGGTCGATCGATTCGCGGGCAACTCAAAACCAGACACACCGCCAGCGTGCGTTTCCAATGCAAACTCGACAGCAGGATTTTCTACGTGAAGTTCCTGTGGAGGCGCTATGGGCTGCTGCGCAACCTCGCCCATCAAAGGCTCGGATAACTCTTGCTCCGGCAACTCAGAATTGGTCAATGCGTCGGTCAGTTCGTGCCTGTCGGTGGTCGCTCCATCGCTCATGGCTTGCCTGTCTTCTTCTGCCGAGGCCCCTTCGCCGCAGTCTTCTTCGGCGCAGCCTTCTTCGCATTTCGTGCAATGATCGCAGGATCGGTTTCAACCATCGGAGCAGCAAGCTCCGTAGGGGCCTCCGCCGGAGCGCCATGCTCGGCATAGTACTTCGCCAGAAACTCTCCTGTAAACGAACCTGCAATCGCCGCTACCTGCGCAGGACGCCCTTCGGCAATCACGCGCCCGCCGTCCTCGCCGCCTTCGGGTCCCATGTCGATCAACCAATCCGCATTGCGGATCACATCCAGATTGTGCTCGATGATCACCACCGAATTGCCCAGATCCGCCAGCCGATGCAACACCTCCAACAGCTTGCGCACATCGTCGAAATGCAACCCTGTCGTCGGCTCATCCAGCAGATATAGCGTGCGACCCGTCTGCCGCTTGGAGAGCTCACGCGCCAGCTTCATCCGCTGCGCCTCGCCGCCTGACAACGTAGTAGCACTCTGCCCCAGATGGATGTATCCCAACCCAACATCCACCAGCGTTTGCAGTTTCACCCGCAGCAGCGGAACATCTGCGAACACCTCAAGAGCGTCCTCAATCGTCAGCTCCAGAATTCCAGCAATTGAGTAACCTTTGAACTTAACCGCTAGTGTCTCCTGGTTATACCGCTTGCCGTTGCACACCTCGCACTGCACATACACATCGGGCAGGAAGTTCATCTCGATGCGTCGCTGCCCATCGCCCTGGCAGGCCTCGCATCGCCCACCCGCGACGTTAAAGCTGAAGCGCCCAGGCTTATACCCACGCTCACGCGACTCCGGCAGCATCGCAAACAAATCCCGCAGCGGCGAAAACAACTGCGTATATGTCGCCGGATTTGACCGCGGTGTGCGCCCAATCGGCGACTGATCGATGCGTATGACTTTGTCTATCTGCTCCGCGCCTGTCAGCGTGTCATGATTGCCAGGCTCCTCGCGCGACCCATACAAAGTCTGCGCCAGCGAGCGATAGAGAATGTCGTTAACCAATGTGCTCTTGCCGCTACCGCTAACACCGGTAACGACTGTCATCACGCCCAGCGGAACCCGCGCCGTCACGTCCTGCAGATTGTGCTCCCGCGCGCCTTCGATCCCCACCCACTTGCCGGTCAGCGCGCGCGGCCGTTCGCGATGCATGATGCTCGTTTCGCCGGAGAGATAGCGTCCGGTCAGCGACTCAGGCACAGCCATAATCTGAGCGGGCGTGCCTTCCGCAACAACAGCGCCGCCCAGCCGCCCCGCGCCCGGTCCAAGATCGAGCACATAATCCGCCGCGCGAATCGTATCCTCGTCGTGCTCGACCACCAGCACGGTATTGCCCAGGTCGCGCAACCGCGTCAGCGCATCGATGAGCCGCATATTGTCGCGCTGGTGCAATCCGATCGAAGGCTCATCCAGCACATACAGCACGCCGCGCAACCGAGAACCAATCTGTGTAGCCAGCCGTATGCGCTGCCCCTCACCGCCTGACAAAGTCGCGGCGTTGCGATCCAGCGAAAGATAGCTCAACCCAACGCCAGCCAGAAACTCCAGCCGCTCGACAACCTCTTTGCGAATGCGCTCGGCAATTAGCGCCTCGCGCGCGGTGAAGCTCAAGGCCCGCGCCGCTGCCAACGATTTGTTCAGCGAAAGCGCAGTAAAGTCGCTGATCGACAAGTCGCCGATCTTCACCGCCAGTGACTCAGGCCGCAGCCTCTTACCGCGGCAGGTCGGGCACTGCGACGCCGACATGAAGTTCATCATGTACTCGCGGTAGCCTTCGCTCTTTGCATCTTCGAGCCCATCACGCAGAAAAGAAAGAATGCCATGAAAGCCCGTCTTTGGCGCTTCAGTGCGCGGCGGCCCATAGACCAAAATGTGCTGCTGCTTATTCGGCAACTGCTCAAATGGAACCTTCAGGTTAATGTCATACCGCGCCGCCGCCACATGAATCAACTTGATCAAATACTGCGAAGCCGACCCAGGCCCAAGCCCGCCATCCAGCAGAGGTTTCGACCAGTCGTTGATCACCTTAGCCGGATCGAAATCATACAGCGACCCCAGTCCATGACACTCCGGACAAGCCCCAAACGCCGAGTTAAAACTGAAACTGCGCGGCTCCAATTTCGGCACATCAAGGCCACAATCCGGGCAGGCCATCGACGAAGAAAAAAGCTGCTCTTCCTTCTCGGCACTCGCACCGGTCGAAGCAGCAATCAGCACCAGCCCATTCGCCATCTGCAGCGCCTTGGCGACCGAAGCCTCAAGCCGCTTCTCAACACCCGGCTTCAGCACGATGCGATCGATGATCGCTTCGATAGCGTGATTCTTGCGCCGGTCCAACACGACGGTCTCAGCCAGATCGCGCAACTCACCGTCAATACGGGCACGAAACCCCTGCTGCTCCAACTGATCCAGCAACTCGCGAAACTCGCCCTTGCGCCCCCGCACCACGGGCGCCATAATCACCACCCGCTGCCCATCTCCAAGCTGCAAAATGCGCTGTACGATCTGCTCCGCTGTCTGGCGCGAAATCGCCTTGCCGCAATTAGGGCAATGCGGCGTCCCCACGGACGCATACAGCAGCCGCAGATAGTCGTAAATCTCAGTGATCGTTCCTACCGTCGAACGCGGACTGCGGCTGGTCGTCTTCTGCTCGATCGAAATCGCCGGACTCAGCCCCTCGATTGAGTCCACATCCGGCCGCTCGATTTGATCCAGAAACTGCCGCGCGTACGCCGACAGAGTCTCCACATATCGCCGCTGCCCCTCGGCATAGATCGTGTCAAAGGCCAGCGAACTCTTGCCCGACCCAGACAACCCTGTCACCACCGTGAGCGTGTTGCGCGGAATGCGTACGTTGATATCGCGCAGATTATGCT
>Ga0206868_10222_pt1 | contig 14931 bp, 11 predicted proteins | sample Alteio_BWOrgCont_38_FD_152901 | JGI IMG/M metagenome (GOLD analysis project Ga0206868, IMG submission 152901) | Enriched cells from forest soil in Barre Woods Harvard Forest LTER site, Petersham, Massachusetts, United States -... | ecosystem: Environmental > Terrestrial > Soil > Temperate forest >... | reverse complement strand
GACTAGAACAACTAGAACAAATGTTCAATGCACAAAAACGAATAATTTTTGCAATGTTTTGATATGGCGATACTCACTTTTCACAGATATATTTGTTTTTAACATGCCTTTTATCCACGACGACTTCCTGCTGAACACCAAAACGGCGCGCCGCCTTTACCACAAATTTGCCGAAGCTGAGCCAATCTTTGATTATCACTGCCACGTTCCGCCGCGCGATATTGCCGCCAACCGCCAGTTCAAAAACCTCTTTGAAATCTGGCTGGAAGGCGACCACTATAAATGGCGCGCCATGCGGGCCAACGGTGTGGCCGAAAAGTATTGCACTGGCGACGCGTCTCCGTATGAAAAATTTCTGGCCTGGGCCAAAACGGTTCCCCATACCCTCCGCAATCCGCTTTACCATTGGACGCATCTGGAATTGAAACGCTACTTCGGCATCAACGAGCTGCTAAGCGAAAAAACCGCCAAAAAGATTTGGGACAAGGCCAATGAGCAGCTTGCCAAACCCGCCCTGACCACGCAGGGCATCCTTAAGAAGTTTAAAGTGAAACTCGTGGGCACGACGGATGATCCGGTGGACTCACTGGCCGACCATCGTGAATTTGCCCGCTCGGGCCATCCCACAAAAATGCTGCCGGCGTTCCGCCCGGACAACGCGCTTGCCGTCAATATGCCGCAAAATTTCAATCGCTGGGTCGAGCGCCTCGCCGCGGCGAGCAACGTGGATATCAATAGTTATGGCGCGTTCATCACCGCCCTGACCAAACGCCATGACTTTTTCCACTCCCAAGGCTGCCGTGTGTCCGACCATGGAATGGTCCATTGCTATGCCGATTTTTGTTCGGACAAGGTAGCCGCTGGAATTTTTGAAAAAGCGCGGCGTGGCGAACACGTCACGCCGGAGGAACACGCTCAATTTGCCTCCAACCTGATGCTGTTGTTTGGCCAGCTCGATGCCAAACGCGGCTGGGTTCAGCAGCTCCATCTCGGTGCTCTGCGCAATAACAACACGCGCCTGCTGAAAAAACTGGGTGCGGACACGGGCTTCGATGGCATCGGCGACTGGCCCCAGGTGCAGGCGCTGGCGAAGTTTATGGACCGGCTGGATTCCGAAAATACCCTGCCGAAAACCATTATCTATAATAACAACCCCGCCGATAACTATGCCTTTGCCTGTGTCATCGGGAATTTTCAGGACGGCAGCATCCCCGGCAAGATCCAGTTCGGCTCCGGCTGGTGGTTTTTGGATCAAAAAGAAGGCATGGAATGGCAGCTCAATGCGCTGTCCAATCTCGGACTGCTTTCCCGCTTTGTGGGGATGATCACCGATTCCCGCTCATTCATGTCCTACCCGCGCCACGAATATTTCCGCCGCACGCTGTGCAACCTGCTGGGCCGGGACGTGGAAAGCGGGGAAATTCCCGATGATGATGCCCTGGTTGGCGAGTTAATCCGCAACATTTGTTATGGAAATGCTGCCCGCTACTTCGGGATTTAAATTGCGTTTGCCGGTTATCCACGCGATGCTTTTGGGACATGACGCCAGAACAACAAGCCGCGCGTGATACCTTCAAAAAAATCTCGGACAACATCGCCCAGGTCAAGCATGGCCAGTCCGCCGCCACGCGGAAGTTGCTGACGGCCCTGGCCAGCGGGGGCCATGTGCTGCTCGAAGATTTTCCCGGCACCGGCAAGACCACGCTGGCCAAGGCGCTTGCGTGCTCAATTGATGCCTCGTTTAAACGCATCCAATTCACCCCGGACCTGCTGCCTTCCGACATCCTCGGCGTCTCGATTTTCAACCAGCGCGAACAGCAGTTTCATTTTCATGAAGGGCCCATCTTCACGAACATCCTGCTGGCCGATGAGATCAATCGCGCCTCGCCGCGCACGCAATCGGCCCTGCTCGAAGCGATGGGCGAAAGCCAGGTGAGCGTGGACGGTGAGCGCCGGAATCTTTCCGATCTGTTTTTTGTCGTTGCCACGGAAAACCCCGTTGAATTTCGCGGGACCTATCCTTTGCCCGAGGCGCAAATGGACCGGTTCTCGATGCAGTTTTCGCTGGGCTACGTCCCGCCGGCGGAGGAGGTTTCCATCCTCGCGGCGCAACAGCACAACCATCCGTTGGAGCAATTGAAGTCCTGCGCATCCCTGGCGGAGACGCTGGCGCTCAAGCGCGCGGTCCAGGGCGTGCGGATCAGCGATGAATTGAAGCGTTACGCGGTGGACATCGTCGGGGCCACGCGCACGGCGGCCGGTGTCCGGTTGGGAGCCAGTGCTCGTGCCTCCATCGCCCTCATGAAATCAGCGCAGGCTCTGGCCCTTTTTGACGGTTTCGATTTTGTTACCCCTGAACAAATCCAGGAACTGGCCATACCGGTCATCGCGCACCGGCTCGTCATGGAGCCGCAGGCGCGGTTTTCCGGGATGACCCCGCGCGGCATCGTGGGAGATATTTTGAAAAAATTGCCCGTGCCGGCATAGTGTCGTCATGAATGTCATCTGGCGCGCCGTTTATCGTTTCTACCGTGTCATGTCGTGGCTGATCTATTGGTCGCAACGACGTCTCACCTTTGCGGGCTGGCTTATGCTGGCGGGTTTTTTTGTGGCAGGTCTGGGCGCGCTGGACATGGAAAGTCTGTCGGTCTACCAGGGATACGTCCTCCTGCTATTGCTGTTGGTTTCCGCGGTCGTCTTCAGTTGGTTCTTCCGCCTTAAATACTCCGCCGAACGCCTGTTGCCGCGGTTTGGCACCGCGGGCCAGCCTTTCGTTTACCGCATCCGCATCAGAAACCTCACCTCAAAAACCCAGGACGACCTGATCTTGATGGAAAATCCGGCCGATCCACGCCCCTCTTTTCAGGAATGGCTCGCGCGGCAGCTTGCCGAGGAAAGAAAAGTCCGCTCCTTGCGGTTGAGCCGTCCGCAACAACGTTATAATCCTTTCCGGTTGGCCATCGTTTCCACCGCGTCTGTCCCGGCGATCCCTCCCCATGAGGAAGCGGAAGTCCAGGTCATGGTTACCCCCTTGCGCCGCGGTCTTCTGCGATTGGAGGGGTTGACCCTTGCGCGGACAGATCCCTTTGGCCTGTTCCGCGCGTTTGCCAAATTCCCGCTGCCGGAAACTATTCTCATTTTGCCCAAGCGCTATCCCTTGCCTGACATCGCCTTGCCTGGCGCGATGAAATACCAGGAAGGCGGGGTGGCACTGGCTTCGAACGTCGGCCAGAGCGATGAATTTGTCGCGTTGCGGGAATATCGCCGCGGCGATCCGCTCCGCCGCATCCATTGGCGCAGTTGGGCCAGGACCGGGAAGCCCATTGTCCGGGAATTTGAAGACGAATTTTTTGCCCGCCACGCCTTGGTGCTGGACACGTTCTGCGACGAGCCGTATAGCGAAACCTTCGAGGAGGCCGTGTCCGTGGCCGCCTCATTTGCCAGCGGCGTGCGCACCCAGGAATCGCTGTTGGATTTGCTCTTTGTCGGATCCCAGGCGTATTGTTTTACCGTGGGGCGCGGCCTGGCGCACGCGGACCAGATGCTGGAAATTCTTGCGTCCGTCCGTGTGTGTTCGGACAAGCCGTTCGAATCACTGGAAACGCTCGCCCTCAATCACGTCAGCGCGGTCAGCGGCTGTATTTGTGTCCTGCTGGCCTGGGACAAGCCGCGCCGGCGGTTTGTGGAAAAGATCAAGGCCCTGGGCATTCCGGTGCGGGTGATGATTGTGGTCGCTGAAAAGCCCGAAAAGCCATTCGAACCCGGCCCGATGCTGGATGAGCCGCAGCATTTTCATACGCTGGTTGCCGGCCAAATTGAACAAGGCCTGATGCAGATGTAGGTTGCGATATGGAAGAATGTGAAGAAACAAACCGAACCGGCGGGATTCCCGCGTCTGGTTTCTTCGCAAATAAAATTTCTTAAGATGAAGACCCCGCCATTACTTATCGGCGCCACGCTGCTCTTCTGGGGGTGGCAGACGGGGTTTTGGCCGGTAGCCATTCCCATGGCCGTGATTTTAGAAGGGTCCCGCGTCATCAAGATGCGCTGGGAATTTTCCGACGACGAATTCGCCCGCATCTGGACGTTTTGCACCGTATTGTTTTTGGCCGCGATGTTTTTTGCCTTCAACAGCAACGGCGGCCCGTCCGATATTGGGGAACTGTTTCAAAATCCCAATGCCACTTCCGAGCGCAATGCCGGCAATGCGAGCACTATGACCGTGGATGCCTTGGTCCGCTGGCTGCCGATGATCTTTTTCCTTTTTGTCGTCGCGCAAACCTTCAGCCAGGGTGACAACATCCCGCTCGAAGCCGTCTCCTGGTATTTGCGGAGCCGTTTCAAAAAGGCGCGGAAAAGAGGCCAGCCCTTGCCTCCTTCGCGCCGGTTCGATGTCCTGTATCCGTATATGGCGGTCTGCCTGTTTTCAGCCAGTGGCCACGCGGCAGAGGATGATTATTTTTACTATGGCCTTTGCTTCTTGATCGGATGGGCGCTTTGGACGCGCCGTTCCCGCCGCTTTGCCCTGCCGGTTTGGGTCGGCACCTTCGCCGTTGCCGTCATCGCCGGTTATTGGGGCCAGCATGGTTTTACCCAATTAGTGCGCATGGCCGGGGAATATGACCCGCAATTTTTGTCATTTTTCTGGCATCCCAAACCCAATCCGGAAGAGAGCATGACCAGTATCGGCAACATCGATCACATGAAGTTATCCGGCAAAATCATCATTCGCCTGCAGCCACGAAAGGGAGCCGAAGTGCCATTATATTTGCGGGAAGCCAGCTACCGTAAATTGGAAGAGTATAACTATTCCGACCACAGCAGCTATCATGAACACAAGCAATTGCAATTGAGTTGGGATGCCGGCATCACCAATAATGATTTTCCCGAGGTGACGGAAACCCCCCGCGATAGCGGAATGTGGCCGCTGCATCCCGCTTCGGCCAGCAAGTCCGTGGTCACCATCGCCTGCTACCTCGATGGCATCAACCAAAACAACAAAGATCCCTATGGAGTCCTTCCCTTGCCGACCGATTGTAGCCGCCTGGAAAACCTGCACGCCTATTTTGTCTATCAAAACAACATCGGCGCCGTCCTGGCGGAAGGCCCGCGGCTGGCGATTTTTGACGCGCGTTTTGGCTCCGGCCAGATCCTGGACGCCTCCCCCGAGACCGATACCTACGCGACCAACCAGGATTTATTCGTGCCCCCCGGTGAAGTTCCCGCGCTGAAAAAAGTCATTTCCCAGCTCAATGTTTCCGGCAAAAGTGACGAGCAGAAAATTATGACCGTGGGGAACTTCTTTGCGAACAATTTTAAATACACCCTGTGGCAGGATGTTTCCAAAACCTTGAGCACCAACGCGACGCCCCTCGCCCAATTTCTGTTGGTGACCCGCAGCGGGCACTGCGAATATTTTGCCACCGCCACCGTCCTGCTCCTGCGCGAACTCGGCATCCCGGCTCGCTATGCCGTAGGCTACTATGTCCATGAAACTTCCGGCGATGGCTATGTGGTCCGCATGCGCGATGGACATGCCTGGTGCCTGGTTTGGAATAAAAAGAACCGTGATTGGGAAAATTTTGACACCACGCCCGGCACGTGGATTGCCGAGGAGGAGGAACGCGCTTCACCCTTCCAATTTATTTCAGACTTCCAATCCTGGGCGGAATTTGAAGTTTTACGATTTTTTTATTACAGCCATAGCAATGTCCGGGAATATGTGTTTTGGGCATTGATTCCCGCGCTGGCCTTTCTCCTCTATCGCATCTTTCGCAGCACCCGTCGCCATAAAAAAAATCCGGAGCCGGTGTTCACCGGCCGGCCGGGCCTGGATTCGGAATTCTACCGCCTCGAACAAAAGCTGGTCCAGATGGGAACGCTACGCGAACCGGGAGAGACGCTCTCCATTTGGTTGCAACGTGCTACCAAAGAGCCCCGGCTGGCCGATTTAAAGCAGCCGCTCGAGAATGTTCTTCGGCTGCACTATCGCTACCGCTTTGACCCCGGCGGGCTAAACCCCACCGAACGCCGCGCGCTACGCAAGGACGTCGAGGCCTGTCTTTCGGCCACTTACGGCCGCATCCTTTAGAAACCCGGTTGCGCTTGAAACCGCTTTGCAGCGGCTAGATTCGCTGCGCCGCCAATTCAATTACAACCTCTTCCTGCCGGAGGCTTTGGCTTTGGCCCATCTGGCCCGCGCCGCCGCTGCGATTTTGGCCCGCGCCGCCGCGCTGAATTTACGTTTGGCTTTGGGAGATTTTTTGGACCCTTTGACTTTGGCCCAGCGCGCCCGCTGCGCCGCCGCGATCCTGGCCCGCCCTGCCGCGCTCATCCCGGATTTCCTTTTGGGCCCGGTAGCGGCTGCGCCGATCAGACGGTCGAGTTGGTTTTGCAGCGAATCAATCTTTTCTTTTAGATTCGCTATGTGACGCAATTGTTGGCTGGATAAGTTCGTGATTACACTCATAGACGTAGAGTGGCAGCGGGAATAACTTTTAGCAAGTTATTTTTATCTTTCCTTATTTCCTGGCTATAACTTCCTCATTATCCGTTACCTATCTTTTGAGACGGGATGTTACCAGTCTCCAGGCCCATTACCGTTAGCTGGAAGTTATGGTTATTGGTTTGTTGAAACATTACCCGGCGTGGTTTCCTGCAGAAAGTTATTAAGGATGGATAAATAACCGTCCGCCTCGCCGCTGGCATCGGGTCCCATCTCATTGGTAAAAGATTGCAACTGCAAGGCCGCCGACTGCGCTTCCGCGCGCAGCTCGTTCATATCAATCTTTCCCGTGCTTAACCCGTCCAGCAATTCATTGAACTTATCCACCGCCGCCGGGCTGGCTGAATCGCCCAGGATTTGCGCCTGCACTTCTGCCACCAGGTTAGTCTGGTTGCGGATTCCCCGAAGCTGCGACGCGAGGCTGGAAGTCGAGTCGGTTTGCGCGGTGCCCGGATGACCGATGATGGCGAGATTGGACGGCGATGCCGTCTTGGATTGGGCCGCTGCCGCCCCGAAGGCGATATTGGAGACTTTGGCGCGCGGCAGAGTAACAATTCCCAGGTTGGCATCCTGCAGCACAATAGAGTTTGTGTTCATGGTCAAAACCACCCCGTTCAGTATATCTCCGTTTTGCATCACTACCTGGTCTGCTTTGGATAGTGGGCTGAGGTATAATATGAAAGCGGCTAACATCATTCGGTAAATCCATTTTTTCATACACATATCATAATCCGCATCCGCGGGCTCTGCAAACGCCAATCACGGCCCTCGGCTTTCTCCTTGCCTGACTGCCGCCGCCATGCTCAATTTTTGGCGTTGCGCGGCTTGCAACTGATGAATGAACAGGTTTTGGAATGAAGCAATTCTTTTTAACTCTGCCGGGTAACCTCGTTGGTTGTTTTAGAGGCCGTATGATCATTTGGCATGTTGCTGCCATCACCCTGACCTTTATTCTCGTCACTTCCGGTTTTGACTGGCTCTATTTCTGTTCCACGCGGAGCCATGATCTCAGGCTGGCCATGTTTCCCGCTGTTATCATCGGCCAATTTATTCCTATGACCCTGCCTCTCATCCTGCTTTTGGCCGGTGGCACTGCCCGAAATGCTGTTATGACCCGGGCCGGTTGGGCCATTGGGCAGGCTGCGTTCCTGGGTTGGTTCATCGCCTCACTCTATAAAGCATTCACTGGGCGTCCTCATCCTCCGCATACCCTCGCCTGGGATACCAGCCACCTTTTCCAATTTGGTTTCATGCGCGGCGGGGTTTTTTGGGGCTGGCCTTCTTCGCATACCACCGTGGCGTTTGCCGTCTCCGTCACCTTGTTCACCCTCTTCCCGCAAAAACGATGGCAAGGCATCGCCGCTATCATCTATGCCTTCTATATCGGCATCGGCGTTTCGATGACCATTCACTGGTTCTCGGATTTTGCTGCCGGGGCCATCATCGGAACCGTGATCGGCATTACGGTTGGGAATAGCTTTCTCCGTCCATTGCCTCCAATCTCCAGCCCGCAGAATGAATAACAATCTTAACTGCGCCGGATTCGCGCGTATAGAGGGTAGGGATATTCTTCTGCTCCAGGCGCTCTGTTAATTTCCGGCTTGCGCGGCGCATGGCCGGAAATTCCGAATCAGCTATGACCATCACCCGCGGCCCAATTGCATCAATAAGCGAATCGTCCAGCGGTTCCCCCTGAGTCGGCAGGCCGGCGATGACAATATCCGCGTGTAAATCATTCGTCGTCGCCAGCAATGCGCTTTGGCCTTCCTGGCTTAAATCCGAAAGCAGAAGAATCCTGGTGCCTGAAAAATTGCCCAGCAACACCAGCGCATTATCATCCGCACGCGAAAAGTCATTGGTTGCCGGCGGCCATAAAACGCGCCAGCACCCATTTGTGCTGTTATCGTTGAAAAGGCTATGCCTCGACGGACTTTTTTCGAAAGCTTCCACCGCCTTATTATAAGCGGCGGACCTGAAACGGACCGGACTGGTCCATAGCTCGCCGACGCCAAATAGCTGGTCCAGCAAGCTCGTGCCTCCGCAATTTTTCGCATCGCCTTCCGTCAGGACCAGCCGGGGGATTCGGTTGACCCCCTGGGCGCGAAGGAACGGTTTGAGCGTGAAGTTGACGGCATCTTCATTGCCGCAATCAATGAGCCAGTCATTTTTGCCGCCCGCTCCTTGCACAAAGACTGCATGGCCGCCATTGAGCGGTAAAACCGTCAAGTCGGTTTGTGCGCGCGCGATTTCCCATTGCGCCAAATAAACCGCCACGATTAAAACCGATGCCGCCATCGCTAAAATTTTTCGTCGTGTCGTTTTCAGCCAGCCGCTTAAGGCGACAATGACTACACCATAATAAACCCCGATCCAAAACCACGACGGTGCGCGAACATAAAAGTAAGCGCCGGGGATTTTAGTGAACCACTCGCTGACATCCATCATCGCGACCATGAGAAACCACGCGGCGTTATTGAACAGCTCCGTCAGATACGACAGCCATGTCCCGCAAATCAGTGCGCCCAGGTTCGCCATGAGCGCAAGCGTGCCCAACGGAACGGCGATCAGATTTGCCAATGGCGAAATCGGGCTGAACAAATGAAAATAAAGGGCGCTGAGTGGAATGGAGCCAATCCATGCGGCCAGCGAAAGGGAAAAATAGCGCGCCAGGTTTCGTGAGAGCCACATGAGTGCCTGATGCCATGGGGAAATCAATTCAGGCGGCAATAGCGGATCGTATTGTAGCAGCCGGTCGGAAAAATCGTTTAATTTGGGCAGCAGCAATCCGATGGTCAGCATCACAAAAAAGGAGAGCTGGAAACTTGCCTCAAAAAGCTGCCGCGGGTTCCAGAGCAGGATTGGGAAGGCTGCGGCGGCCAATGAGTTCAGTAAATCGCCCGGGCGTTTCAGTGCCCAGCCGCCCAGCACGATCGTCATCATGACCGATGCGCGAACGGCGGACGGTTCCCACCCCGTGGCCGCCGTGTAAAACCAAATCATCGGGATGGCGATCGCCCCGCACCACGCGCGCGAAACCCGCAGAACCCGCAATAGGGTTACGAGTATCCCCGCGACCAGGGCGATGCGCAGCCCGTCAATCGCAAACAGGTGCATCGTCCCCGCCCGCAGGAACGGGTCGCCGACATCTCCGGTAAATGCCGTCCGCCATCCCAGCGTCATCGCCCAAAGCAGGCGTAACGTCTCGTCTTCCGGTAGTCCAAGTGCCAGCGTGTGCTGCGACCAGTTCAGAAACCGGTCCGTCAATGGCGGCCTGGACAAAATTGGCGCCCGCAATTGCCAGTCGTTTGCCGACTCGGCCTTAAGTTCATAATAGATTCCGCGCGTTTGCAAATAACTGCGGTTGTCAAAAAGTCCTTCGGCCAATGGCGCCGCTGGCCGGGCGATAACTCCCGCAACTTCGACATGCTGGCCCGCGAAAAAATTGGATGCCAGCAGCCCCGGTGTGGAAAGGACAATCTTGCCGCTCGCCGGCCCCCGATCGTCCCCGCTGCGGATTCCCGTGACGCGGACTTGTGCCAGCGAATGTTCCGTTTCGTTGCCTTTTTCGTCTTCGGAAATTTTTATTTGTGGCGTTTGCGTCAGCGTTCCGCGAACCGACGCAATCTCGGTTTGGTTCCCGATGAGGTCGCGCAAATCGTTCGGAGAAATGATTGCTGTATGCAGGATGAGGTTGATCCAGCCGGCCAGCATCAGCAACGCGCCCAGAAGAATCGGACGGGATTTCTTCAGCGCAAAGAAAAGGCCTAGGCAAACAAATGAAACCGCGAAAAGCGCGCCGGGCGGCGCTTTAAAAAATTCCGCGAGCAATAATCCGATGATTTAAAACGAAACGACGGCGACAAACGGGCGTTTCATTTTTCTTTATTATTGCGGCTTCGGTTTTCGATAACAATGATAGATCCACGCCACGAGCAGGCCGGCGGCCCCTCCCACCGTGTCAATGCAGACATCCGAAAACAGCGGCGTTCGCGTGGGCACAAAACTTTGGTGATATTCGTCGCTCGACGCATAGAGGAAGACAATGAGCAGTGTTCCGCCGATGCGCGGCCAGGACCAGGTTGTAACTTCCGTATGGGAATGATTGAGCGCGCGGAAAACCAGCAGACCCAGAATGGCATATTCCGTCAGGTGGCAGCACTTGCGCAGAATATGATGGATGATATCAATTTCTGATTGGGCCATGTGCGGAAAAAGCCAGCGCAGGATTGGTTCGACGATGGAAGAGGAATGCTGATAAGACTTGGAATCGGAGGATGCTCCGAAAATGACTGCCATCCAGACAATCACCGGTGCCCAATACCTCAAAAACCCGCTCATGGAAAAAGCTTCAATCTTCAGCCGTCAAATTTCAAGAGCTAAAATCTCCTGCTAACTTTCATCAATTATTTATAGGTAGTGACGAACGATGTCTTGGCACTCGCATGTGCTAAAATCCTCGCACAGTGGGCCAATGTGTTCACCGCCCCGAAAACGCCGGGGGTTGTTCTTTGACATAAAGTTGAGGGCGGAAATGGGCTGCCGATGATCCTTCCCTCTCCCAGCGGGAGAGGGATTGAGGGTGAGGGAGATCATATTAGGTCTCACTGGTCGCATCCGGTCGAGGTTACTCGGTCTATTTCGCCCTATTTCGCCTCCCCCTCCCCCCGGGGGCGTGGACTTATAAGGTTTACGCTAACGATAATGTAGCGGGTTGTAGCGGTCCTGTAGCGGCAAATGTAGCGGGTTAAATGATTGGCTATCAACATTGTAGCGGATGTAGCGGCTTTTCTCACTTCATATATTAATTGCTGGGCTTCGCACCTCCTGATTAGACGCGATGCGCCACGCACCACGTCTCGGTCAAGCCCAGTCAAGGCTGGTCAAGCTGAGTCCAGCCGTTTTAGAGAAATTTTTTTTTCCCGAAAACGGGGCAGGCCCGTTAAGCTGAATTTAGGTAATTTTAGGGATTTATATACAATGTTACCCTAATGGTTCAAAATTTTTATGGTTTCTTTGCTTCCGATTGCTCGCCGGTTTGTTGAGCAGCCTTTTCCCTCGCCAGCTTTAACGCCGCACGCTTCCCCTTGCCGCTAGACGAAATTACAGTTTTCATAAAAGTGCCGATTGTTGAAAGCAATGATTTATATGAGTTCTTGAATGCCAATGGAGTCAGAGCAGTTAAAAGCACCGGAATTACAAATTCGATTCTGCCTAAAATTGATCCTGCCAAAATTTACGAATTGTTGAGCAAGGGTGCGCCATATTTGATGGTATATGGAGCTGCTCAAATCATGGTGTCGGCTTTCAGGGCGTATGCCGAATCGCGTAAAAAAGAAATCAAAATTAAAAAGACAATGCAGGGTATTGAATTTACCGCCAAAAATTTCAGTGTTCAGGAATTGAAGGACATGAAGGCTGTTGACCTTATAAAATTTGAACCATTGACAGAGGAAACACCCCCTCCAGAAACACCCCCATATACCGAAACTGATATTGGGTTTAAGCCTGAAAAATAAGGATTTAAAGCATTTTTTCATTTAGGGTAACATTGTATATAAATCCCTAAATTAAGCACTTTTTAGGAAAAAAAGATTGTTTATTTTTATTCGCTCTCTCTCTCTGCAACCCTTGCCGCCAAATTAACTCGAAAACCAAACCAATCCCGACCAAAAAACGAATCGTGCTCCCGCTCTTAATTTGGCTGGCGAGGCAGGCTCAAAAATAAGCCGCTTCACACCGATAAACTCCAAACTTGAAAACCCGCGCCGCCTCTGGCATAAGTTGATGTTTTCACAATGAAGAAATGGTTATTGCTATTGCTGGCGGCTGTCGTCGTGACCGCTGTTTTTCTGTTTTGCAATCATGACGGCGTTCAACCAGCCGCTGTGCCGCCGTCTGCAACTTCAACGCCTGTATCAACCAACGCCGTAACGCCTTCGGGTCCGGTTGTCCGGGTTCACTTCGCCGGCGCGGATTTTATTTCCAGCGATACCAATTCTCTCGCGTTTACCAATGAATTTACTTCGCTGGAAGCCCGCGCCCTGGAAAGCCAGACGCTGGATAAGTTATCTCGTGCGCCGGGCGTCTGGTTCAAAAAACTGCTCCCGTCCGGTGCGGGAGGTGGCTCCGCGCAACTGCGCCCCTTGCTCGACGACTTTTTGAAATCCGAATGGGTTTTTGAGATGCATGATGCCCCCGCCAGTCCGGAATACGCGCTGGCCATCCGGCTCAACGACGCCCGGGCACAACTCTGGCAAACAAACTTGCGCAGCCTTTTGGAATCCTGGACCAAAATCAACGCCCGGGACATCACCAATGGCTGGGAACTAAAAAAAGATATGCCGCCCAATCTTTTTCGCATTGTCCGTGCCGGTGATTGGCTCGTCCTTGGTTGCGGCCAGGATGAATTGCCATGGAGCGATCATTGGTGCCAGCCGGGCGGTATGCCGCAACGGGATACGAACTGGTTAAGCGCAGACCTGGACTGGCCGCGCCTGGGACAGCTTTTCCCCGTTCTGGCTAAATTTGATTTCCCCGTCATCCACATGCAGGTCAATGGACGGTTTGGCGATTTGCAAGCGACCGGAACCCTTGATTTATCCAAGCCGCTTTCGCCCCTTGATAAATGGCAAATTCCTTCAGAAATAATTCATCAGCCAATCACCAGTTTTACTGCCGCGCGCGGCTTCGCGCCCTGGCTGACGAACCAAAGTTGGGCAGAACCTCTGGAAATAACACCCCAACCAGGCCAGCTTTTCACATGGTCTCTGCCGATGCCTTTGCAAACATTCATTGCCGTTCCCGTGCAGGACGCCGCCAATGCGCTGGCGCAATTGGGCCAAAGCCTTGCCGTCCATACAAACTGGCAAAGCCGTTTGGGGCCGCTTTTCCACATGGATATCACTTCGAACCAGATTTCGTTGCGCGGCACCCCTTTCATAGCCCCGCAAATCCAGGCATTGCACGAACCGTCCGGCGATTATTTATTTGGGAATGTGTTTCCCAATACGATGCGCGGCAAAGGCCTTCCGGAGAATTTGTCGAAGGAACTCGAGCGGGACAACCTGGTTTACTACCACTGGGAAATCACCTCCATGCGCCTTAAGGCGTTGCCGCAATTGACCCAACTGGGGCTGATGCTGACGCGGCACAGGCAGCTCCAGGGCGATAGCGTGGCCGGCAAATGGCTTGACCGTTTTGGGCCTGCGCTCAGCCCGTCCGTGACCGAGGTCATTCAGACCGGGCCGCAGGAATTATCATTCCTGCGTTCGGCACAGGGCGGACTCACCGCCGTTGAGTTGATCGCGCTGGCGAATTGGCTGGAAGCGCCGAATTTTCCCGGATGTGATTTGAATCTGCCGCCGCCGCGTCTTCTCATCGGACATCGGCCTATGAAAAAATTATCGGCGCCCCTGCCCCTGCCCGCGCCTGCGCCATCGGCCCCGTATTGAACCCGCGAAAAGCGAATGGGCAAAATTCGGAAAGAACCGGCGTTCTGTCGTTCGTGATTTTACCATTTCATTCTTGCCCTGGCCATTGTAAAAAAAGTGATGCTTAAGCTCGGTGTTAATATTGACCACGTCGCCACGGTTCGCGAAGCGCGTTACCGCGGTCGCGGCTTTGGCGAGCCGGACCCCGTTCAGGCCGCAAAAATCTGCCAGGCCGCGGGCGCTCATGGCATCACCGCCCACCTGCGCGAAGACCGCCGCCATATCCAGGACCGCGATGTCCGGAAATCGTCTGTATCGTGCCGGAACGAAGGCTCGAAGTGACCACCGAAGGCGGCCTGGACGTCGCCGGCAACGAAAAATCCCTGTCTGACCTGCGCAAAAAAATGAACGACGCCGGCATCGAAGTCAGCTTATTCATCGCCCCGGATGAAGAGCAGATTGAAGCCAGCGCGCGCGTCGGCAGCCAGTTTATTGAGCTGCACACTGGTCAATTTGCTGAGGCATTTTTTGAAAAGCCGCAACCTGCTGCAGCCGCGGATTTGCCGGAATTGCAATGCCTGGTTGCCGGCGCAAAACAGGCGCACGCCCTTGGCCTGCGCGTGAACGCCGGGCATGGATTGAACTACGAGAATCTGCCGATCCTTTTTGCCGTACCACATCTTGAGGAATTGAACATCGGCCACAGCATCGTCAGCCGTTCCATTTTTTCCGGCATGGAAACCGCCGTAAAGGAAATGTTGCGCTTGATGAAAGGCTATTAAGGGCGTAAATGAAGATGGCCCTATTGTTACCATGATTCTCGGCATCGGCATTGACATTATCGAAGTGGCGCGTATCGCGGCGTCGCTGGAAAAGTTCGGCCATCGCTTTGGCGAAAAGATTTTGTTGCCCGACGAAACGGCCTATTGCCTCTCGCACCGGAGGCCGCCGCCGTTCGTCGCCGCCCGGTTTGCGGCCAAGGAAGCCATTTCCAAG
>Ga0206868_10219_pt2 | contig 14988 bp, 16 predicted proteins | sample Alteio_BWOrgCont_38_FD_152901 | JGI IMG/M metagenome (GOLD analysis project Ga0206868, IMG submission 152901) | Enriched cells from forest soil in Barre Woods Harvard Forest LTER site, Petersham, Massachusetts, United States -... | ecosystem: Environmental > Terrestrial > Soil > Temperate forest >... | reverse complement strand
CGTCTCGACGCCAACCAGGGATGGACTCCCGAGTCAGCGGTTCGACTCATCGGATCATTGGAGGACGGGGGTGCGGGCCTTGAGTTCGTTGAACAACCGGTGAGCCGAGATGACATGGAGGGACTGGCCTATGTCACCAGCCAGGTGGCGACGCCCGTCATGGCCGACGAAGCCCTATGGACCACGCGCGATCTCCGCGAAATCATCAGACTTCGCGCCGCCGACATGATCAACATCAAACTCGCCAAGTCCGGCGGTCTCCGAGAAGCCATCAATCTGATCAGGTTGGCGCGCGAAAACAATGTCGCGGCGATTGTGGGTTGCATGGCCGAGAGTCACGTCGGTATCGCTGCGGCCGCCGCCCTGGCGTCGGCGATGGGGAGGGACGCCCACGATGAGTCGATCGCTCACGACCTGGACGGTGGACTATTGCTGGTGCACAATCCGGTGAGCGGAGGAATCAGTTACGACGGGGATCAAGTGTCGTTATCGAGTTTGCCGGGAACGGGCATCGTCGACGTGTCGGGGGAAGACTAAGCCCCCAGTTGTCGGTACCAGAGACGCCAGGGGGTGGTGTGGCGCTGCCAGACGTCGGGACCCGCACTGTAGGGAGGCCCGACATGACGCCGGTTGGCCGCCGACTTCTCGTCGAGTTCATAGGTGGCTAGAAATCTCGGCGCTCCTTGATAGGGAGGGCGCACCTCTTCCACGAGTTCATAGCGCGTGGCGCGGAGCGCGTGGCGACGTTCTGCCACTTCCACCAAGTGCACGTTCGTGTAAAAGTCATTGAAGGCTTCCAGGTCCGTGGCACTCGCGTCAGCCGGAGGGTTGACCCCCAGGAGATAGATCGCAAAGTGTCGCTCGAGGGACGGGCCTGTCTCGGCGATGCGCTGATACAGCGTTGACCAGGTCTGTCGCAGCCCTGGGTACTCAACACGTGACGCCGACTCACGATCCTTTGCCGTATCGACATCGGTCGAGGTCACAAAGTGCGGTGGACGGAAACCTCTCGCGGCCACGGCGATGAGCTCATATCGGGTCTCCGCGCTCGGATACGTGGGCGCCGATTGCTCAAAATGGTCGGCGGCATCGGCCTGAGCGTGACTCCCCGTGCGCAGATCCCACCCCATCCAGAAGGTGTGTCGTTGGGCGACGGACTTTGCCATATCAGGAGGATACGGGAATCGTCGCCAGGAGCACCGGGCTGCCCATCCGAGGAACTCTTACGACGCATGAGCGGCTCGAGTCACGACGGCATAGCGGTACCCAAGCGCTCTTTCCACCACTCGACGGGCACGATCTGCAGAGCGATCTCGAGTGTTCCTCGATCCAGGTTCTCGGCAAGTTGGGTGATGACCGCGATGCGTTCGGCGAGCCACTGTGAACCTGGCTCGATGGCGATCTGAACGGCGGGACTGCTCCGCGAACGTCGTTGGCGTCGTGGATCGGCGGGCGGGTATTTGTTGTCGAGAATGGCGCCAATCCACGAGACATCGCCCGCCAACTCAACGTGACGGTCGATCATCTCGGCGTAGAGCTCAACATTGAGCATGATCCCGGCCCAGCGACCGAGAACTTCGTCCGCGTGATCGGCGTAGAACGCGATCTCTTGGTGGAGGCGTTCGTGGGATTCTGCGCTGTCAAGGGCGTCGCGCACTGCATCGGTGAGTCGCGAGGTATCTCGAACGACGCTCGCGCAGCGCTCGATGAAATCTTCTTGTGGAGTTTCGCTCGGCAGGAGTCCCGATACCTCCAACACGCCGAGCCAGATCATTCGGGCGTTGCGGACGAGCTCAAACATGACGTACTGGGCGAGGGTGCTCCATCGTTGGCGCCGTCGCAGCTCAAGGATTTCGTTGATGACTGCAGCGGACAAAAGGACGACGAGAATACTGGAGACCAATCCCGCGAGCAACGAGTGCCGACCCCAAAAAGCGTTGTCGGTGAAGTCCGAGATCACACCGGCCACGAGAGCGGCCAGCGCGAAGAGGGCGATGAGACGAGTCTGACGAAAATACGCGTCGACGGATCTGGTGCGACGCGGACCTGACACGTTGCGCCGGGGGTGGTTCGTTCCGGCGTCACGACCCGAGGGTTCAGTATCTGTCACGCTCGCCCATTCACCAGACGCTTTCGTCTCCACCCTGCCCTGCTCTCTTGGTACGAGCCCAAAGTTACTTCCTGACACCGCGGGGACGCATAGACATATAGCCGGTGAGGTTCACTTACGTACTGAGGAAGAACTCGACCATACGTGTCTGTACGGCCGCCACCATGTCGTCCCCGTTTGCCGTTGTGCAGCCAGCGGCCTGGGCAGCGCGGATGAACGGAGTCACGCCGTGTCCGGCAATCACGTCACCGACAAACATCGACGCCTTGAGTAACTCCGGAACAAGGGGGTAGGGGTCCCCTTCTTCCATGCCCAGCGGAGTTGCGTTGAACACGAGATCGCAGCCCGAGGGATCTGGTGGTCCCGCCGTCACATGACTTCTTCCCAGGCGAGCCAATATGTCACAGAGGTCGAAAGCCCGGGACGCCGTGGCGTCGTGAATCACGAGCTCACTGACGCCCTCGTCAAGCAATGCAAGCGCGATCGCGCGGCCGGCCGCTCCCGCGCCTACAAGTAGCGCGCGAGCACCCTCGACCTGAGCGCCTCGATCCAACTGCGCACGTACGAACGCAATGCCGTCAAGCATGTCGCCGTGCCAGGTGAGGTCGTGAGCGCGCCGCATCACACTCACCGCTCCAAGATTTTGGGCTCGCTCAGAAAGTTCGCCACAGTGAGCCACCACGGCGAACTTGTGCGGCATGGTGACGAGAATCCCGTCGACGTTACGCGTGGCCGCGAGTCCTGAGAGAACGGCGTCGAGATCCTCGGCCGTCACCCGCATCGGAATGCAGATGCCGTTGTGGCCCTGCTCTTCGAAGGAACGGGTCAAGCGCACGGGGGACTCGACGTAACTGATCGGGTCTCCGATAATGGGATACAGCCGAGTGGAGCCGTTCACTTGTGGGGACATATATTGTCTCGCTTCTCGTCGCTCAAATCGAGCGAGCGACGCAGACGTTGAAGGCAAGAGTACGCCGGCGCTGTGCGTCGTGCGTACCGACGAGCTCTATGAGTAGGGAACATGTGACAGACCTGCTGAGGATCGTGCGCCGTCCCGCGCAACTACAGGGCTCGACTCTCGGGCAGGCCAAGTTCTCTGCGAATGTAGAAGGCGTCGGAGTCCAACGTCTGAGAATCCTCGCGGAACGTCAGTTGGAAGGCACCATTTCCGAGAGAGGAGTTGTTGTCAATCTCACGCAGGTCCTCTTGCAGCGACGATATGTCCTCCTCGCAGATGAATCGGACGCCTCCTTTTACAACCCGCGGCCACGTTTGATTCAAGAGATTCTTCTGGAGCGCATTTAACGTGGTGAGAACCGACTCTGCCTGACGTTCCCCCTCGGCGTCGGCGGTGGAGTTGGTCCACGTCTTGATCTGAGAGTCGAAAGTTTTCAGGGCGGCGTTGGCTGACGCCACATCTCTCACATACTGCCTACCTGCGGCCTTGACGCCAATCGCGCCCGCGGTAGGTGCGACGAGAAGGGTGGCGAACACTACGACCGCGGCCGCAATCGCTCGCTTCACGCATCACCCCCGAATTGTGAGATGGTCCGAATGCTACGTATATACCGCTTGACGCGTCAAGGGTTCTGTGGCGGGAAATTCGACTCGCGCCGGCGGAAATACATGATTGGTTGCCTTGACTCTCACCTTGGGGGAGGCCGCATACTTGTCTTGTCGCGTAGTTCCGCGGCGTCGAGGGAGTGCTGGCATGGAAGAAATGAGCATCGGTGAGTTTGCACGGCGCTCGCGGTTGTCGGTCAAAGCACTCCGTCTGTACGACGAACTCGGCGTGCTGACCCCGGCGCGCGTCGACAGCGAGTCGGGCTATCGGTACTACGACGTCGCGCAACTCGAAGATGCGCGACTCGTGGTGATGTTGCGTCAGCTTGAGTTTCCACTCGCCGAGGTTAAAGAACTTGTGGCGAGCGACCCTCTCGAGGCCGCTGATCTCGTTGCTCTGCACTGGCGCGAAGCCGAAGCACTACATGACGCGCGGCGCGATCTGGCTGATTACGTCGTCAACAAACTAAGAGGAAAGAGGCCTGGAATGTACGAAGTCGCCACACGAGAGATACCCGAACGGAGCGTGCTCTGTCTCAAACGCAGTGTCGATGAACAGGGCGCGTGGGCGCTCGGCAAGGAGTTTGTTGCGATCCTGCGCAAGCGACCACTGCCGAAGATGGAGGGCCGCGAAGGCTCGATGTTCTCCATCTATTGGGGTGAGGTGAGCGCCGACAGCGACGGTCCCGTTGAGTGGTGCAAACCGGTCCCGGAGCCCGAGGCCAAGGAACTTGCCTCGCAGTATCCCGAGTTGACCCTCCGGAGTGAACCGGCACATCGAGAGGCGTTCGTGGCGCTTCCGAATGACACGATGCCAACCGGCCCGGGAGGAAACCCGGGCGTCCAGTGGCAACTCGCGTCTGAGGCCTTGCGAACGTGGGCGGCCGCGCACCGCCTCGACTCTGAGAATCTGGTCCTTGCGCCAGAGGATCTCGGCATTCGCATCACCTACTTCGCGAGCGAGCCCATCACGGAGACGAGCGCCCCGTACTGCGATTTCGCCGTACCGTTCGTCCCCGCGAGCGACTAGGTCGCCGTGCTCGCTCAACTCCACAGTCCGATCGTCTTAGACTCATCTAGTCCCCGAAAGTGAGCGTGAGCGTGCCCTACGTAGTGCAAAGCGACTCACTGACCAAACGCTACGGCGGGGTAGTGGCCGTCGACGACCTGACCTTCAACATCGAGGCCGGGACGATCACGGGTTTCTTAGGGCCGAACGGGGCCGGTAAGTCGACGACGCTCCGAATGCTGCTCGGACTGGCCAAGCCCACGCGCGGTCACGCCACGATCTTTGGCAAACCGTACGACGAACTCGAGACGCCGGCGTTGCGTATCGGTGCGGTCCTCGAAGCGACCGATTTCCATCCTGGACGGTCGGGCCGCGATCATCTTCGAATGCTGAGCCGCGCCGTGGGACTCCCGGACAGCCGCGTGGATGAGGTCCTTTCGCTGGTGGAACTGCAGGACGCGGCGAAGCGCCGGGTGAAGGGATACTCGCTCGGCATGCGTCAGCGCCTCGGACTTGCGTCGGCTCTGCTCGGTAACCCCGATCTTCTGGTGCTGGACGAACCAGCCAACGGGCTCGATCCCGAAGGGGTGCGATGGCTGCGTGACTTTCTGAGGGACTTCGCCTCGGGCGGTCGCACCGTGCTGATATCGAGCCACGTGCTCGCCGAGGTAGCCCAGACCGTCGACCAGGTGCTCATCATCAGTCATGGACGTCTGATTACAGAGTCGACGCTCGACGATCTGACCGCTCGGGTGGGTGGGCTCGTTCGCGTCCGGAGTCCGAAACTCGATCAACTTGCTGAAGCGCTGAGTCGAGAGGGGATCGTCTCCACGCGAAATAACGACCACGCCCTTCTCGCCCAGGGAACCACGCGAGAGAGAGTTGGTGATATTGCGCTGGCCGAGGGCATCGCCATCTACGAACTGGTGACCGAAGGGTCTTCTCTCGAAGAGATCTTCTTGGAATTAACTTCGGGGGAGGCAACCCGATGAATCAACTAAGCGCGGAGTTGCTCAAAATTCGCTCGACGCGCACGACAACTGGCCTTTTGGTGGGTTTGATCGCTATAGCGCTGATCTTCACCATCTTGACGGCCACGCTGTCGCCGATGTCGCAACTTCTTACTGAGCAAGATCAAATCAGCCTTCTGAGCTTCGGAAGTATCGCGGGAGTCTTCGCTGCCCTGGCGGGCATCATGTTATTCACAAGCGAATACCGCTTCGGAACTATTCGACCGACGTCGCTGTTCAATCCGAGTCGAAATCGACTCTTCTCGTCCAAGGTCATCGCGGGCGTTCTGTCCGGACTTGTCTTTGGCGTTATCGGCGAGGGTCTCGTCTTTGCGATCGGAATCGCGATCTTCAAGATTCGAGGCGTGGACATCGTCATGTCGGGCGCGAACATGACTGAGTTGATCGTCGGTGCGATCGTCGGTACGGCCCTGTGGGGTGCCATTGGCGTCGGGCTCGGTGCGATCCTCACAAACCAAGTGGGCGCCGTCATCGCCTTGCTGGCCTGGGGTTTTGTCGTTGAGAACCTTGTCTTTGGCTTCCTACCGAAGATCGGACGCTTCCTGCCGGTTCATTCCTCGGACGCGATGATGGGTCCCATCCAAGACAAGCTGCTCCCTGGCAACGCGGGGGCCGTCGTCACGGTGGGTTGGGCCTTGGTACTCGCCATCATTGGGATGGCCTTGCTGCGTCGGCGAGATGTCAGCTAAGTGCCCTACTTGCGGAGCGACCTGAAACTGCCTCCGTCTTAGGTCGTGCTCGACGACCTTGTTCTGGCTCACCTGTCGCTCTAGATCGAACGTCCGTGCCACAACTCGAATAACTGGCTTACCGCTGTCCGATTTGAACGGTCCGGGAGTCTTCCTCACGGATCCCGCGGGATGGAAGATTGTTCGACGTGACTATGCGGATCAGGATGCCAGAGGGGTACTACTTTTGCGTACGAGATCGAGCGTGCGGCTTCGTAAACGGGAGGGTAGGGGATGGTTGCGTATGACCAGGCCGCCTGGCACGCGTTCTTTACCGGCGCGATTGGCGCTTCGGCGGCACTTACCGGCCTGCTCTTTGTGGCGATTTCCATCAACCTCGATCAGATCTTAAAGTTCCCGCAGTTGCCAGGACGGGCGGCCGGAACTCTGGGCACGCTGCTGGCATCACTATCGGTGTCGGGCTTTGCGCTAGCTCCGGGGCAGAGTATTCGTGTTTTGGGCTGGGAGATTATTGCGGTGGGAGCGGTTGTTGGACTCCAGGCGCTGGTAGTCACTCTTCGAAATAGAGGTCTGGCCCAAAAGATCACTTGGATCATCGCCCATCTGGTGTCGTTGTTCTTTCCGGCTCTGATATTCATTGCGGGGGGAGTGAGCCTCGTAACTCAAAGCGGAGGCGGCCTGTATTGGATTCTCACGGCGACGCTCGTGGTCTTCGTAGTGTCGTCGATCAACGCGTGGGTCCTGCTCGTTGAAATTAAGCGATAGGAAATACATGCTTGTACGGTGCGCCGGGCGGGACTTGAACCCGGAACCTGTTGATTAAGAGCGAGTTCGTTGGTGTGGAATCTTGCACGTCAGGAAAGGGTCACGGTGCCGGAGCTCTGGACGGTTCCGATGGAAAAGATCGGTTCGCTGCTCTCACTCTCTTGGCACTTACCGCTTTTCAGTTTTGTCAGGATCCCGGCTCCAGAAGCTGTGGCCTTGAGTGTGCCCTTGATGCCGATGTAACTCCCAGTACCGCTTACGATGGACACCTCGGCAGTCCCACTGTACGTGTATGAACACGTCGTCGAATTTACGGTTGGCGTTTCCGCCTGCTCAAGTCTCGAGGTGTTGACTTCGATGGTTCCGTGTTGAAGCACGATCTTCGTGATGGTGTAGTTGCTCGCGAGCGAGCTCGAGGTCCCGTGATCGGCAATCGCACCCGAGACGACGACCGTTCCCTTGCCGTTGGTTCCAATGGTCGAAAACACCTGTACGGCGCGAGACGTCGACGCCTTGGATGTCACCGCTCCAACAGGAGTTCCAAGGAGGAGCAAGAATCCTCCGAGCACAGCAGCTCTGAGTAGTGAATGGATTGTTCGCATTTTCGCCTCCTGGTTTTTGGACGTCTTTGGGGTCGGCCTGGAAGGTCTCCAGCGCTCGCTGACGGCATCCAGTGATCGACCATGTTGTTCGATCAATCATCTCCAGCGAAACGGCCCACGTCGTCACGCTAAAAAGTGATTACCGGTAATCGGTACGTTGATTTGCATCACCGCGCCATCGTCCTCGCGAAGTACGGATATCACCTAGTGGTAGGAGGCATAACTCGAGTTCCGTGCACTAATCTCCGCGCTATGCCGGTCCGCTCAGCGACCCACACGATAAATCTGACCGTCATTGATGCGATGGCCGCCTTGGCACTGACGGCGGGCGCCCTTGTTGACCTTGTGTCGCAGAATAGTCGCGAACTTGGCCCACTGGCCGTCGTCTTTTCCGTGCTCGCTACAGGAAGTGTCGCTTGGCGACGTCGTTCCCCGGTGCAAGCCGTACTCGTCGCCGTTACCGCGTTACTCGCGCTCACCTTTACAGAAAGCGTCGCGGCAGATCGCCAACTACTGTTTGAGCCGGTTGCGATGGCATTCGATTACTACATGCTCGGGCGACTCCTTGACATTGAGAAGAGGCGTCGAGCATTGATCGGTTGCGCGCTCTTTGGATTTTCTGGGCTGCTGATTGACAGCTTGTATCCAGGAGGTTGGAGCACCGCGAGCTTTGTCGCGGGGACTCTCATCTTCTTTGGCATTCCCCTTGTGATTGGACAGTTCATCAGGCGTCGGAAATTGCTGATCGACACGCTGGAACAAACGATGCAAAGTCTCGAGATCGAACGAGAGTTGATTGCTGCGGAGGCGGCCGGAGAGGAGCGTGGTCGAATAGCTAGAGAGCTTCACGACGCAATCGCGCACAACCTGATCGTGATGGTGATTCAGTCCAGTGGCGCGCGCCGAAAGTTGATGAGCGATCCTTCGGCAGCACATGACGCGCTCAATGTGGTGATCCATTCGGGCCGCGAGGCGATGGAAGAGCTTCGTCGGATCATGGGTGTCGCCCATCGATCCGATGACGGCCTCGATGTTGCCGCACCGGGGCTCTCCCAGGTCGACAATCTCCTCCTTAGGACACGCGCTGCTGGTATACCTGCGCAACTCCGCATCGAAGGAGATCCCTGTACGTTGTCCCCCGGCCTCGACCTCGCTGCATATCGAGTAATTCAGGAAGCCATCACGAACGTGATTAAGCACGCTGGTCCCGCTTCGGTGCTGATATGGCTGCGGTTTCAGGCTGGATGGCTCGAGTTGGAGATTACCGACAGCGGAGTGGGGCCCGGCAACGGGAATCTTTCTTGCTCTGAATCTCGCCATGGTCTGATTGGTATGCGTGAACGCATCGCTCTTTTTGGTGGCGAGCTATGGACCGGACCCGCTGAAGGTGGGGGATTTGCCGTTCGGGCCCGGATGCCGGTGGCGTCGTGAGCACGATTAGGGCCGCCTCGCCCCCACGCAGACAGTTCAAGTGCCTTTGGCAACCATGGCAGGCCCGATGGTCAGATCTCTCCCTCGCCGCTGGAGCGACTCTGATCTTGGAAATCGAAGCCATTACCAGCGTTCATCGTCGCGGCCCGCTCGCGCTCAGCGTCGTTGTCGTCGCCGTGATGAGCATTGCGGCCATCTGGCGTCGCAGAGCTCCGCTCGCTTTTCTTATTACGGTTGGAATTGCGTCAGGCGCCCTGCACGCAGGTCTCACGTCGACGTCGACGAGCTATTCGACGATCGCCGGCCTCTATACCGTCCTTATTCCCACCTATGCCGTGGGGGCCTGGGAGCGGAGACCCCGCGCGATTGTTGGCCTGATGATCTTTGTTGTCGGTGCGCTCGCTGGCTCCTCAGCATGGCATACGAGCGTGGGCACAGTTGCGCCCGCAGTGCTTACGGGGATCGCTGCGTGGACGGCGGGCCGAGTCGTCCGCGCCCATCGCGCACTTACGGAGGCCCTTGAGTTCAAACTCGCGGAGCTCACCGCGGGGCGCGCCGAACTGCGGCGTCTCGCTATCTCAAACGAGAGGATGCGTATCGCTCGCGACTTGCATACGGTCGTGGCTCGCAACGTCGTCGGAATGTTGCTTGAAGCTGAGGCAGCTCAACGTTTCCTAGATAAAGAGGAAACGTCAGCCGATATAGCGCTCAGCATCGTCGAGACCACCGGCCGCGCGGCGTTGGTTGAGATACGACGCGTCCTAGGAGTACTTCGTCGATTGGATGGTCCTCGGGAGCTCGAACCACACCCGCGCCTGGCACAACTCGACGACCTCGTCCGGCGTCATCGCGACAGTGGACGACTCGTTGACCTGCGCGTGACGGGCGATGTCCAGACGTTGCCGACGGGAGTCGATTTCGCTCTCTACCGCATCGCCGAAGAGGCTCTTGAAACCATTGCATCGAATGAATATGAAGAGTGCGCCGCTACCGTGAACGTCGTAGAAGACGGCGCCAATCTTCACATTCTCGTCAGATACCGCGGTCACCTCGCTTGGCCAACTGCAGCAATGCGTGAGTGGACCGCACTCTGCACCGGCAACATTGATGCGACTCTTGAATGCGGCGTCTGGCACCTCACGGTCCTCCTCCCAATCTCCGCTCGGGCAAGCTCGATATGACGTTACGGGTCGTCATCGCCGATGACCAACAACTGGTACGCGCCGGATTTCGAATGATCCTGAGCGATGAGTCTGACATCGAAGTCATTGGAGAGGCCAGCGACGGGAGGGAAGTAGTGGGCCTGGTCGAAGAACTACGACCTGATGTCGTTCTCATGGACATCCGAATGCCGGAGATTGATGGAATCGAGGCCACGCGCCAGATTGTGGCCCGGCAGAAGCACATTGAGACCTCGGTCCTGATCCTTACGACATACGATCTGGACGAGTACGTCTACGATGCCTTGCGCGCTGGCGCGAGCGGCTTCTTACTCAAAGACGCACCCCCGCACCAGCTCATTGCAGGAATTCGGATCGTCACCGAAGGCGACGCGCTGTTCGCGCCCAGTGTCACCCGACGGCTAATCGAAGAGTTTTCCGCTCGCCGATTACCTAGACCAACACTTCGCGGCCTTGATGAGCTAACGCTTCGAGAACTCGAAGTCTTCCAGCAGATGGTGCGTGGTCTATCCAATCGCGAGATCGCTGACGTCCTAATTGTCGGAGAGAACACGGTCAAAACGCACGTCACCCGGATACTCGCGAAGCTCGGTGCTCGCGACAGAGTTCACGCAGTGGTGCTGGCCTATGAAGCGGGATTCGTCAGCCCTGGGGGTGGAAGCGAGCGCCCTTGAGAACCTGATTCGATCAGCCACCGCCAGACGCGCGCTTCGTACCAGCAGCCGGCCTGTTCGGTAAGAGGTCTTGAACGCGGTTCGCACGCGCGAATTACGTCAATACGGTCACGTGAGATTCAGGATCGCATTCGCAGAGTGGGGACGCTCGCGTGGAATTGCGACGCGCGTCTTAATGCTTGCCAACAAATGGGCATTTGACGTGCTCAATCCTCCAGAGCTCTATTCGGAGACTCTCGACGGCAACGTCGCTTCAGAGCGAGTCGCCGAAAAGGCTGGATACGTTGTTACTGAATACAGCTCCGAGCCGCATGGATCCGTCCTTTGGTCGTGGCAAGATCCCGGAATGCCAACGGAATCGGATGTTGAGCCCTTCGATTCTGTTATCGAGTGTGGTGAACCCACGAGCGAAGCAAACCTCATCCTTCACGCGAGTAAAACCCCACTCGGTGCCTTTCGCGATGGCGCCACAAATCTTTTCAGTTGTGCCCATCCAGCCCTTGCTCTTCCGATGACAGGCCGGAAGACATTCGTTTGGCCCAAGACCAAGAAAATCTGTTCAAGAATCGATTTCAGATCGGAATTTTCGGGAAGATTCTCACGATTGGTTGGCGAGGAAACGAAAAGCACTTCTTAGAAATCATGCCTTCGCGGGTTAGCAATAATTCGGCGATATGGAGCGTCATCGCCAACAGTCCCGGAGACGAGGAGGAGATTATGAAGAATCTGTGGCCGGCGACTTCGCACGCGACTGGGATAGTCTCGATAACTACCGGTTTCCACAATTTTATTTATGGCAGTATGTTCGACTCTTTTTTGAATTCATAACTGTCCTACGGCCCCGTATAAGTCACCATAAAACCATCGTCGCTCACGATGCCTGGAATCGAAAGCGTCGTGCCGTTCTGAACAATCTCGGTTCCGTCGGTGTTCGGGAGTGTCCAGCCTGAGGGCAGACTCGTTTCAACGTTGCTAAAGCGGACGTTCCCGTAGTTTGCAAATGAAAATAGGGACGACCCTGCACTCACATTCTCGGGATCTTCTTCGATCCACTCGGCCGAGTATGCGCCCGAGTATGAAGTGCTCGTCGCGACACCTTGCAATCCACCTTTAACGGTATGAGTAGAAATCGTCTCCACTTCCCAACCGAGTCCGACGCCGAATACTCCTTCAAGACCAGTGGTCAAGTTTTCTACGAAAGTAGCCCACTGACCCGACGAGTTTTCAGATACCTCGGCACTAATAACGTCGCCAGCGTTCACTGGAAAGTCGTTGAACGTTTCCGCGTAATTGGGAGTGCTCGGGAGAAGTTCAAATACGCCGGAATCCTGCTGAACGCCGTTGACACAGTCGTCAATCGTGCCCGTTTGTAGCAGCGAGCCTGACGAATCACCGTTGGACCACGTCACTCCGCCAGTGCCGACCCACGTTGCCGAATTGGCATTAGGCGTGTCTGCGCAGTTCAATGTGGGTACTGTCCACTCGGCCGAAACGGCGGTGAAGATCGAATCGCTTGGAAGCACATATCCCGACCAGTTCGTGGATGATGTTCCCTCGAACACGGAAGTCGCTGTCCACTGAGCGTAAAGCGTGACGCTGGTCGCGAAAGGATACGTCGCGTCATTGGCGTAACCCGCGCCACCACCGGTTGGTGAGGTGTTCCAACCAGCAAAGGTGTAGCCGACGTAGGCGAATGTGTTGGCGCTAAGTGGAGTCGCGACGTTCAAGTCCTCGGTCTCACTCGCCATGTCACCTGCGCCCCCGTTGGCATCAAACGTGACAGTTGCCGTGGTCCCGTTCGTCGGTGGTGGTGTCGTTGAACCTGGCGCGGTCGGCGTTACCGAAGGGGATGGAGCCGAGTATGCGCTCCTCCCGAATCTGTTAACCGCGGCCACCACGAAGCGATATCCAATTCCGTTGGACAAGCCCAATATCGTGCATCGCGTCGAATTGCATCGCCGGATTGCGGAGTTCCTTCCGTACTCCTTTATGTAGTACACGGTCACCCGCGAGCCGCCGTTAGAGAACGGTGCGACGAATTTGACAATTGCGGTGTTGTCGCCCGCAGTTGCAATGACAAGGCCAGGAGCACTCGGGCGGGTATCTCTTGCTGCGGCTGACGCTGGCGTCGACGAGAGTACAGACAAGGCGACAAGCGCCGGGACGGCCAAAACCAAGCCTAAACGGATCAGCGGAGCGCCCTGAAACGCGCGAAACGAAGGGATGACGCTCACGAGGGACAACCTACGACTATTCAGGAGGGGGCGCAGAAATTCAAAGGAAGCGCCAAATTAAGCCGTGAGGTATACATCGACGTTTGAACATCGTGCCGCAAGTCAAGCACTTCACTTGCGACTTGGGCGCTACTAACTCCGACTCCAACTAGAAGAAAGAGGGCGGCGATAGTCCTACGAGGCGATAACTAACTGCGAGCTCGTCTTCCGTTGCGGATCTAGTAGTCGTTCGCTCGACCAGAAAGACTCCAGGCTGATCGAAACGACCTGAACGTATGTCCTGTCGTAACTCGCTCGCGATGTGGCCCGAAATCACCAATGGAAGCGAATCATCCGATCCCTCAGCCACTTCCACATCGAAAGTGCGATTTCGCCATCGGACTCCTGTCAGCGTTCCATCAACGCTGAATTGCACTGTCTCTCGAGTTGTCGCAGAAAGGAGAGATTGGATTCTCCTCGCGCCTGTTGACGTGAAGGGAATCTCTCTTGGGGCGTCCTTGAACTTTGACCGATCGTATGCGGTGGCAACAGTTCCATTGGAGGCGAGGACTTGGGCGAGCTCGAGCATCTTCGATGCCGGTCGCTGGCTCCCGAGCGCAGCAATGACCTCATTGAGAGAACTGTCGAGCCAGCCTCCTTCAACGGACTCGAATACATCGAAAACTCGATCGGTCGCCTCATCGAAAATCGGCATCTCGTCGCTTTCGGTGTCAATTGTTAATTGGACACCACGATCTCGAGGGCCTTCTATGCCCAACTCAAATGAACCAGGTGAGGTTGCGACGACTCGCATTGTGGATTGATCAAGTACGTCTGAGGGGAGGACTCTCCGTGCTCCTTGGTAGACGCCGAACATTATCTCGTCGCTTACAGCACTGACCACCGCCTGAAATCGCGAGATGAAAGTGGCGAGAAATGATGCGTCGATTGAATGGTTCAGGACCCTCTGTCCCACGAAACTGAATGTAAGTTCGTACTCGCCGCGGGCAACTTCGATTTCATGCAGCAAATCATTGAATCGAGTTCTCAAAGACTCGCGCATCACCCATTCGGGCGACCACTGCTCCAATTCGGCCTCATCAAGCGGGGCGAGAACGCGATGCATTTCGGCAATCTCGCTCTCAAGATATTCAACGTTGCTCATCGCATTTCCCTGACTTCAACGTAACCCTTCGGAGTTCCTGATCGGTCCCTAGACCATTGTCGGTCCCAGTATCCGCGCCAGTAGAGATACGTACTTTCCATAGGGTCACCATCCGGCGAAATGAAGATCAAGTAAGAATCGCATCCAAACTGAATTTTGGCCCCTGGACCTTGGGTTAGGGCGAGGACCCTTTGCCTTGAAGGAACGTCCAGTGCGTCCCAAGCGTCCATGCGAACAAAGGTTGCCATATCGATGTCACGTGGGTCGCGCTTAGTAGTCACGAAACTGCCATTTATCCACTCGCTCTCCACCTCAATGAGAGTTAGGAGTTCTTCAGTCCGCTGACGCCACCCGTCCAAGAGAGCACGGCGAGTCAATGAAGTCGGAAAGGTGTTTACGAATCGTTGCTCTATCTCGCTCGCAGTTGCCGCGTGACGACCGCTGGGCAGCAACCCATCAGCGGAATGACTTGGAATCACTCAGCCCCACCTCCGATAAATCCTGTCTAACGGTAGACGTCAATTCGATATTGGACAATTCGACCCGCCTGCACAC
>Ga0206868_10218_pt1 | contig 15273 bp, 8 predicted proteins | sample Alteio_BWOrgCont_38_FD_152901 | JGI IMG/M metagenome (GOLD analysis project Ga0206868, IMG submission 152901) | Enriched cells from forest soil in Barre Woods Harvard Forest LTER site, Petersham, Massachusetts, United States -... | ecosystem: Environmental > Terrestrial > Soil > Temperate forest >... | reverse complement strand
TGAGGCAAGACCGGTAATTTCGGCGATCTCGCGATGCGAGTAGCCTTCGGCATGGGCCAGCCAGAGCAGTTGACGTTCGCGCGGCTTCATACGGGCAAGCGCCGGAGTAAGTATGGCCTGCGAGTCATGCTGTGCGGTCAGGTCGGGGGAGGAAAAAAACTCTTCGGAGATCTCTTCGATGGAGGTAGAGCGCGGCCGCCGCCAGTGGTCGCGCAGTAGGTTGGTGGCAATACGGAAAAGATAGCGGCGGCTGGCGACCTCTCCGTCTTCGAGGCTGGGCGGAGTTGAGGCGCTGAGAAAGCGGACGTACGTTTCCTGCATGAGGTCGTCGGCCAGCGCGGGGTCACCCGAGACGCGCGCCAGATAAGCCCAGAGGGGGCGCGCGGAACGCTGGTAGAAACCGGCGAAGGCGTCGTTATCCATATGCAGGGTCGTTGCCTGCTGGGCGGCTACGCCGGTGATCGAGTTGGGAAGAATCGATTCCCAGTTCATGCGCGGTTTCACTTTCCTGGCTTGCACGGCGAGAGCGGGTACAGCTCACTGCCGGTCTCGCAGATCGATTTGATTGTGAGACAAACCCTTCTCAGGCATCAGGCCGAGACGGCCGGCGAGCAGCCAGGTAATGCCTGCGGAGATGATAAACCCGAGGCCGGGCATAAGGAAGAGCGTGCCGAGAACGAGCATGGGTATTTCCATATCCGCCTCAGCGTGCCGTAACAGCAGGAAGCCGAAGCCGAGCAGAGCGAGGACGATGCCGATTTGCAGTGGCGTCAGTACGCGGGCGACGGCATTGGGAACACGTTGTTGCGGCTCGAAATCGATGGGAATGGGTGCGGCTTCAAGGAAGCGCTTGCCGGATTCGGTGCCCATGTAGGTCAGCAGTTCTTCGCTGGAACTGAAGCGGTCGATGAGCTTGTTGTGGGTGTCCGTCTGCAATTTGAAGATGCGGCCCCAGCGGCGGTTGTCGACGAACATGCGGGTGAGCCAGAGCAGCGCGCCGAGCACGAAGAGAAAGACCAGAAAGGGCAGAAGATCGTTCAGCATGTGCTCCGCGAGGTTGGGACCGGGACGCGTTTCAGAGAGATCGGGCCAGACTTCATGCTCGAGCGCCTCGTCGGGGCGACCGTCTACATGCAAATGGGTGAAGAGATAGAAGTCGGGGTTGAGGGCGACTTCAGGGTGATTTTCGAGAAACTGCGCCAATTGCGGGTTGTTGCGGCGAACGTACTCTTGACTGGAGAGCAGCGACGGGTCGCGGGCGACGACAGTAGTGAGCGTTGGACTAAGGCGCAGCAGGCGAATGAGCTCTTCCTGGGTCGCGGCGAGGTCCTTGTCCGAGGCGACCGGGACGGGTGCTGCGGCCTGCCGGGGCAGCGCCGCGGGTGAGGCGGGCGTTGTAGGGCGCTGCATGCCTGCGGCGGCTGTCGCGCAGAAAAGTAGAGGGAGGGCTATGGCGCGGAGAACTCGGCGGGCGGGGCTGTGCATTTCGTTTTCCTTTCGGAGACGTTGCTTCGGAAAGCAGGGGTTGGAGCGTCTTCTGCATCTACAACGTGCGGGGAGGGAGATTGGTTAACAGGAATTTTTCGGTGAGAAAAATCGGTAGAGGATTCTCCCCTTAAATCTTGCGCTTGACATACCCCTACTTCTAGGGGTATTTTGGCGTCATACCAAGCTTGCTAGGGGTAGACATCTCAGGGTACGAGGGTATGAGGCTGAAGGATGGCGAAAAACGATTTACAGGGATCGCTGGATTTGCTGGTGCTGAAGACGCTGGCGCAGATGGGTGATATGCATGGATACGGAATCGTGCTGCACATCCAGAGGGCTTCGGACGATCTGTTGAGTGTGGAAGAAGGCTCGCTGTATCCGGCGCTCCACCGGATGGAGCAGAGCGGCTGGGTGTCTTCCAAGTGGGCGCTGACCGACACCAAGCGGAAGGCGAAGTTCTACAAGCTGACCCCGGTGGGCCGGAAGCAACTGAAGGACGCCGAAGAAAGCTTTGAGCAGTTGGTGAAAGGCGTCCGCGCGATGCTGCGGTACGCGTAGGTGAGCCGATGTCCATCGCCAGTCGCATGATGAATCTCTTTCGCCGGGCCAAGGTGCAGCGCGAGATCGACCGGGAGCTCGCCGCGCATATTGAAATGCGGACCGAAGACAACCGCACTGCCGGTATGTCTCTGCAGGAAGCGCGCCATGATGCGCTGCTTCGCTTTGGCAATCGCAGTGTGATGCGAGAGCGGGCTACGGAGGCTGATGCGGCTCTCTGGTTGGAGAGCCTATGGAACGATGTGCGCTATGCGTGCCGCCAACTCTTAAGAAATCCAGGGTTTGCCCTCACAGCGATTGTGGTCTTGGCGTTGGGCATGGGCGCCAGCGTTGCGATCTTTGCCTTTGTGGATGCGGCGCTGATCAAGCCGTTACCCTATAGCGATCCAGCGCGGCTGGTGAGTTTGTATGAGACGGTGCCGTCGTGCCTGCTGTGCAATGTGTCCTATCAAAATTTTCGCGACTGGCAACGGGCTGCGCGAAGTTTCCGGTCCATTGATGTATGGGGCTATGCGCGTTATGCATTGCATTCAGCCGGAGGGATCGAGCCGACCGAGGGCGCGCGGGTGAGCGATGGTTTCTTTCGCACGCTGGGTGTCACGCCGATGCTGGGCCGCGACTTTTATCCGGGTGAGGATGCGCCCGGCGCACCGCGAACGATGCTGATCAGCTACGCGGCATGGCAGAAGCACTTCAGTGGGAGCAGGGACGTAGTCGGTAAGACGATCCATCTGGACGATCTCAATTACACGATCATCGGCGTGCTGCCCCGGGAGTTTCATTTTTCACAGCGCGGCGACGCTGAGTTTTGGGCGGCGCTGAACGATCCCGATGGATGCCAGAAGCGGCGCGGCTGTCATAGCTTGTTTGGCGTGGCGCGGCTCAAGGACGGAGTAACGGTCGCAGCCGCAGCAGCGGAGATGACAACGATTGCGGCGCAACTGGAGAAGCAGTATCCGGAATCGAATCGCGGCTTTGGCGCGGTTGTGCGTCGATTGAGTGAAGCAGAAGGCGGCCAGATTCGTCCGATCCTGCTGGTGCTGTTGAGCGGAGCTGGATTGCTGCTCCTCATTGCGTTTGTGAATGTGGTGAGCCTGCTGCTGGTGCGGTCGGAGGGGCGAAGACAGGAGATCGCCGTACGTGGTGCGCTGGGTGCTACGACTGCACGGCTGATGCGGCAGTTTATGACCGAAGGACTGGTGCTCGTGGCGGCAGGCACAAGCCTGGGATTGGGCACCGCGTATTCAGTGATGCGCTTGCTGCTGGGGCTGATTCCGGCGAACCGGATGCAAGCGATGCCTTACCTGAACGGGTTAGGATTCAGTGCGCCAGTATGGGCTTTCGCGGTTGGAATTGCTGTATTGGCGGCGATGCTATTCGCCGTGGCTCCTGCCTTGCGGCTCAGAGCCCGGGAATTGCGTGGAGATCTCGCCGAGGGTTCGCGAGGCTCGGCAGGAAAGACATGGAGGCGGCTCGGGTCGAAGCTGGTGATGGTTGAACTGGCAACCGCCGTGGTGCTGCTGGTTGGTGCTGGTTTGCTGGGAAAGAGCTTGTACCTGCTGCTTCATGTCAATCCTGGATTTGAGCCGGATAACCTGGCCTCGGTACTGGTGTCGGTTCCGAAGAGCTATGCAACGGATGCGCAGGTGATGGCACTGGAGCGGGTCATTGAGAGCCGCGTAGGTGCGCTCCCAGGAGTGAAATCAGTAGGCATTTCCAGTTCGACGCCGGTGCGCTCATGGGATGGCGGAACCTACATCATGGTGGCAGGAAAACCGATGCCGAAAGAACGCAACGATGTTCCCGAGCGCGACGTGAGCGCTGGTTATCTACCAACACTCGATGCGAAGCTGCTGCGCGGGCGCTACTTCACCGAGGCAGAGGATGATCCTGCAAAGCCCCGTGTGGTGGTCATCAACGAGAGTATGGCGAAGCAGTTCTTTCCGGGTGAAGATGCTGTTGGAAAGCAGTTGGCCTACGCCGGGTCAAAGCAGACTGTACAGATAATTGGGGTAGTCGAAGATATCAAGGAAGGTCAACTCGATTCGCCGAACCGGGCGGCCATGTATGTCCCGTTCAATCAGGATTCGTGGGGATCTTTCAATGTGGTTCTCCGCACTTCCCTCTCACCCGGAGCTCTGCTGCCTTCGCTGGCAAGTTCATTGCATGAGGTGGATGCAGAGATTCCCGTCTCGGAGCCGACGACGATCCGTGAAGCGATTCGCGACTCGAACGCAGCGTATCTGCATCGAGCTTCAGCGTGGCTGGTGGGTGGATTCGCAGGCGTGGCGCTGCTGCTTGCCGTGGTTGGCTTGTATGGCGTGATTGCGTATTCGGTGAGCCAGCGGACGCGGGAGATTGGCGTGCGCATGGCGCTGGGCGCGCAACGCGGCACGGTGTACGGACTGGTGCTGAAACAGGCTGGATGGCTGACGGTAGTGGGTATTGGCGCGGGGCTAGTGTGCGCCGTGGCGTTGGCTACGCTGATGCGGTCTCTGCTGTTTGGCACGCAGGCCTGGGATGCAATGACACTGTCTGCTGTGGCAGCGGTGTTGGCGGTGTTTGCGCTGCTGGCCAGTTATATTCCGGCGCGACGGGCCGCTTCGGTTAATCCGGTTGAAGCTTTACGCGCAGAGTAAGCGCAGAAGAGAGTTTCTATGTCGATTTTTAGCCGTATCGCCAATCTCTTTCGCCGCACCGCAGTCGATCGTGAGATCGAGCGAGAGATGAACGCGCATATCGCGATGCGCATGGAAGACAATCTCGCCGCGGGCATGCCCGCAGGCCAGGCGCGCCGCGATGCTCTGCTGCGCTTCGGCAACCGCGCCGCCACGCGCGAACGCACCGGAGGGATGGACAAAGTTGTAGCCATCGAAAGCATAGGCGCAGACCTGCACTATGCCTGGAGGCAGTTGACGCGTAATCCGGGATTCGCAGTCTCAGCCGTGGGCGTACTGGCTCTCGGCATCGGCGCCAGCGTAGCCATCTTCGCCTTTGTGGATGCAGTGCTGATCAAGCCGCTGCCCTATCGCGATCCTGCGCGTCTGGTCGGCCTCTTCGAGACCACGACCCTCGGTCCGCGCTATCACCTGTCTTATCTCGATTACCTCGACTGGAAAAGCATGAATACCAGCTTTTCCGGGCTAGAGGCTTTCGACGGCGGTGAACTGCCGCTCAAGACAGCAAACGGTGTTGAAGCTGTTGAAGACGCTGTGATCAGCGCGGGCTTTCTGCGTCTGATGGGTGTAGCGCCTGTGCTGGGCCGCGATTTTCACACGGGTGAAGACGCAAGAGCCGCCGCGCCGGTAGCGCTACTTAGTTACGCCGCGTGGCAGCGGCGCTACGGTGGACAGGCCAGCGTGCTCGGCCAAACGGTCTTGCTGGACAATGTCGCGTACCAGATTGTCGGTGTGCTGCCGCGCGACTTTCATTTTGCGGGGAGCGACGCCGAATTCTGGTTCCCGCTCAGGCCGGGCGCGCAAGAAGATCGCGGCTCGCACGGGCTCTCGGGGATCGCGCGATTGAAGGATGGCGTCGATCTGCGGACAGCACAGGCGGAGATGAGCGGCATCGCGGCTCGCCTCGCAAACCAATATCCGGATGCAGATGGTGGTCGCGGAGCGACGGTCGAGTTATGGACGGAGCTCGTGGTTGGCAATCTCCGTCCCGTTCTGCTGCTTCTGATGGCGGGCTCGCTCCTGTTGCTGGGCATGGCGTGCGTGAACGTGGCCAGCCTGCTGCTGGTGCGCTCAGAGAAACGCCGCCGCGAGATTGCGGTGCGCGGAGCCCTAGGCGCCAGCCGCTCCAGGCTGGTGCGGCAGTTCATGACCGAAGGGTTGATGCTGGCCTCTCTCGGCACAGCTCTGGGGCTGGCGCTGGCCAGTGGCGCGATGCGGCTGCTGGGGCTGCTTGTTCCCTACAGCATGCTCGCCGGCATGCCTTACCTGCGCGAACTGGGGTTGAACTGGCACGTCCTTGCGTACGCGGCCGCAGTTGCGATCCTGATCGCCGCCATCTTCGCGTTGACCCCCCTGCTGCGGTTGGGCGGTTCCGCCGCTGCTCTGCGCGATGGGCTTGCGGCCGATGGACGCACGGCTGCGGGCACGGTTTGGCGTCATCTCGGAGCTAATCTTGTGGTGCTGGAGCTGGCTGCTGCCATGGTGTTGCTCACCGGGGCGGGCCTGCTTGCCAAAAGCCTGTATCGCCTGCTGCATACCGACCTTGGTCTGGAGGCCAGCCACCTTGCCATGGTGCATATAGGTCTGCCGGACACACCGGAGTTTGCGAAAGATGCTGGAGTCGCCGCGGTTGCCCGCCGGGCCATCGAGGAGACACGGCGGCTGCCCGGGGTGGAGTCGGTTGCTGTCTCGCACCATCTCCCAGTCAACAATTCCGTTGGCGGCAACACCACTTTTCTTGTCGTGGGCCGCCCGGCGCCGGGCAGCAACGCCAGCAATGAGGCCAGCCAGCGTGCGGTGAGCACCGGTTTCTTCTCCACTCTGAAGACCCGGCTCGTACGTGGCCGCTTCTTCGCGGCGACGGACGATGCTGCGCATCCACTTGTGGTTATCGTCAATCAGGCTTTCGCCCGGCGTTACTTTTCTGGCGAAGATGTGATTGGAAAGCAGATTCAGTTCGACTCGTCGCTTCCGCCGGTGAGCATCGTGGGCGTCACGGAGGATATGCGCGAAGCGGCACTCGATCAGGAAGTTCCGCCGACTATTTACCAGCCCTTCGAGCAGGCGCCGGACTCCGGCTTCTTTGTGATTGTGCGCACTACCCAGGCGCCGGAAACTCTAGTCAAGACGCTCGAAGCTCTGATGCGGGGCATGGCTCCGGGCATGATGATTTACAGCGCGGAGACGATGGAAGACCGCATCCACAACACGCAGTCGGCCTCGCTGCACCGCGCCTCCGCCGCGCTGGTGGGTGGATTCGCCGTTCTTGCCCTTGTACTCAGCGCCGTAGGGCTGTACGGGGTCATTGCGTATTCGGTAAGCCAGCGCACGCGCGAGATCGGCGTGCGGATGGCGCTCGGCGCGGAGCGCGGCGCTGTCTCGCGCATGGTGTTGCGTGAGGCTGGCCGGCTTGCGGTTGCGGGTATTGCCGTAGGACTGGCGTGCGCCGTGGGCGCAGCGATGCTCATGCGCGGCCTGCTGTTTGGAACGGCCCCGTGGGATGCCACAACGCTGGCTGCAGTAGCTGCTGTACTGGGCGCTTGCACCCTGCTTGCGAGCTATATTCCGGCGCGTCGAGCCGCGTCGGTCAATCCTGTGGAAGCGTTGCGCGCGGAGTAAGCGCAGAAGAGGGAGAGGATGTCGATCGTTCGCCGTATCGTGAATCTCTTTTCCCGCGACAAGGTGGAGCGGGAGATCAAGCGGGAATTGTATGCGCATATCGAGATGCGCGTTGAAGACAACATCGCGCGCGGCATGTCTGCACGGGATGCGCGACGCGATGCGCTGCTGCGCTTTGGCAATCCTGTCGTGGTGCGGGAGCGGACAGCAGCGGCCGATGCAGCTCTTCTGCTTGAGAGTATCTATGCAGACGTGCGCTTTGCGCTGCGGCAACTGGCCAAGTCGCCGGGGTTTGCGATCGTGGCAGTGCTGGCGCTATCGATGGGCATCGGCGCGGCCTCGGCGATCTTCAGCGTGGTCGATGCTGTGATGTTGAGGCCGCTGCCGTTCGATCATCAGGAACGGCTGGTGCTTCCCTTTATGAAAGCGCGGACGGGTGGAAGTATGCCCTCTTCGGTGCCGACGTATTTGGAAGAGCGGGCGCAGTTGAAGGCCTTTGCCGCAATGGCGGGCTATTCCACGCTTGACCGGATCAATCTGGAGGGGCCAGCCGGGGCGGTCTCACTGCCTGCGGTGAAGACGACAGATAACTTTTTTGATGTCTTTCGCGTTGTCCCTCTGATGGGGCGGACATTCTTGCCGGGGGAGGATATTCCGGGCAAGGACATGGTGGCGGTGCTGAGCTATGGGGCTTGGCAGACGCAGTTTGGCGGGCGGAAAGATGTGGTGGGTTCGGCGGTGCGGCTGGATGGAAATCTGTACACGATTGTGGGGGTCATGCCTGCGGGGTTCCGGTACCCGATGTATATGAAGGAGGCGATCTATACGCCGCTACATGCGCCGGACTCGTGGCGAACGGCTCGAGGATTTCACTGGATGCGGACAGTGGGGCGGATCAAGGAGGGCGTCACTTTCGAACAGGCGCAGGCAGATATTACACAGGTGATGACGAATCTGGGCAAAGCGTATCTGCAGCAGGAGGAAGGGCATACGGCGATCCTGATTCCTCTGGCGCAGCAGGTGAATGGGTTTGGGGTGGACCAGAAGAATCGTATGGCTGCGCCGATGCGAACGATGATGCTGGCAGTGTTGGCGCTGTTGGGGATTGCCTGCGTGAATGTCGCTGGACTGCTGCTGGCGCGGGGCGTGAAGCGAGAGCGGGAGATGGCGTTGCGCGCGGCAGTAGGTGCGAATCGTCGTCGGCTGATCGGTCAGCTGTTGAACGAGAGCCTAGTGCTGGCGGCAGCGGGATTGTTGGGCGGAGTGGCGCTGGGCTGGGGGCTGTTGCGGGCGATGCGCGTGTTTCTGGTGGGTGCGCTGTCCCGCGGCGTCGATGTTCAGCTGAACTGGAAGGTGGTAGCAGTGGCGGCGGGGATTGCGTTGCTGACCAGCGTGACGGCATCGTTGGCGCCGGCGTTGAGGCTATCGGGGACCGATCCCAATGGGGCGCTACGGACTGGGTCCTCGAGCGTTGGAACCGGGCGTGGACAGCATCGGCTGCGGTCGGGATTTGTGGTGACGCAGGTGGCGTTGTCGCTGGTGCTGCTGGTGGTTTCGGGACTGCTGCTCAAGCATCTACAGGTGTTGCTGCATACCGATCTTGGCTTCGATGCGAAGCATACCGTCGCGGTGAATTTGAGCCTTTCGCGAGGACGGTTTCAGGATCGCGATCCTCTGTTGGGCTTCTACAACCCAATGCTGGAGCGGGTAGGGCAGTTGCCGGGAGTAAGAGCGGCGGGACTGATTGACATGCTGCCGGTGGAGGAGTGGGGTTCCGGATACGAGATCCACATCACAGGGCAGCCGCCTTATCCCAAGAACGCAGCGATGGGAGCAGAGACACGGAATGTCTCAGCGGGGTACTTCGATGCGATGGGGATCAAGCTCGTACGGGGACGGCTGCTGTCTCCGTCGACGGAGCGGCCGGACGACATTGCTGGAAAGATGGTAGTGAACGAGGCTTTTCGGAAGAAATTTTTCCCGGAGGGCGGCGGCCCGGTGGGGGCGCATATCGATGACGCGGACAAGGCGGAGGGTAAGTCGGGGATTGTAGGGGTGGTTACAAATATCCGGCAGGACATACAATCGCCGCCGATGCCGGAGATGGACTGGCTCATCGATGCGATTCCAGTAAAGAGCCGGCTGGACTCGCTGCGGAACATGTTCCTGATGGTGCGGACGGAGGGCGATCCAAAGGCGATAATTCCTTCGCTGCGAGAGGCGGTTCACGGGGTGGATGCGACGGTGACCTTTCGCGCCGTGCCGATGGAGGAATCGGTGGAGGAAGTGTTGCTGATGGAGCGGATGGAGAGTTGGCTGTTTGGAATATTCGCCGCCTTTGCGCTGCTGCTGGCGGTGATTGGCTTGTATGGGCTGATCAACCACGAGGTTGAGTTGCGTACGCGTGAGATAGGTATTCGCATGGCGCTGGGCTCAACGCGCAGAACAGTGATGGCCCAGGTGCTGAGGCGCGTGGCGCTGTTGATCGTGAGTGGAACCGCAGTAGGTTGGGCGCTGGCGCTGGGAGCCAGCAAGGTGCTTGCTTCGGTCGTAGAGATTCATGCAGCGCAGGATATTGGATTGCTGGCTGGAGTAAGTGTCGGCATGGCGGTGATAGCAATGTTGATCAGTATCGGTCCGGCGCGCAGTGCAGCATCGATCGAGCCGATGCAGGCTCTACGCAGTGAATAGGCGTGACGCAACAGCTCAAGCTATGCATATCGGGTGCACCACGCGGAGTTCCAGATTGAGAAACTAAGGCATCGAGCCTTTGGAGAGAGCCGTTTCTGATGCCGTCTCTCCCGGCAACGGGAGGCGATGGACGATCTGGTCAGCGGTGAGGATGAGGATGGAGCCATCTTTGCCAAGCGTGCCGGGGACGATCTGGGCCACGCGGATCGGCGAGCCGAGACTGAATCGCTGAAGCTCCTTGCCGGTGCGTTCGTCTACGAGGATGATTTCATCTTCGCGGTTGGTGGCCACGATGAGGCCAGGCTTGGCATCTGTCGCAATGACGAAACCGAAGAACTCACCTACCTTGGAGCCGTCTTTGAGACTGTAGATGACGGTATTTCCATGTTCGCCGCGGACCAGGACAAACTCGCCGGAGACTTCTGCTCGCCTCTGATCGCTATGACCGTTGCTGAGATCAGCTTCAGGCAGGACGACTTGTTCAAGGGGCACACCCGTTGTGAGAGTGACAGTTTCAAGCAACAATCCTTTCTTCTGGTTCTTGAGCGCAGATGATTCACGCTGCAGGGCAGGATTGCTCTTAATTTCAGACTTTGCGGTATCGTTGCTGAGGTCCCATGCGAGGACAAGCCGATTGTCCTCTGCCTCCCAGCAGGCAGGCATTTCATGGGGATAGTCGCGCGACCAGGCTACGGTCTGCGTCTCCATGCTCTTAACTTCGAGGGTGGCGTGATGATCGATGGCTTTGTCATGGCCCTGCGGTTTAAACCGAACCTGCATGTTACGGTATTGCCAATCGTTGCTTTCGTACTTACCCAGATCATGTGCTCCTGAGGAGGTCAAAGAAAGCTTGAGTTCCGTGGGTTCCTTATCGAGAAATTTGGTGAACTGGCCGATGAGATGGTCCTCACCGTCGATCCACATGCTGCGAAAGGGCCGGATCAGGCTGAGCTGCTTGCCGGTTTGCAAATCCCAGAGATCGGCGCGGTTTCGTAAGCTAATGGCTAAAAACTTGCCATCGGAAGAAAAGGCCGCGGCGCGCGGGTTCGGCAACGGCCCCATGGGCAGGATGACTTGCTGCATCTCGGGGACTCCAACCTCAGCAAGGAAGAGACCACCGGTGCTGCCTTCCATGGCCGCAGATGAGTTCCAGGCGTCAAGAGCAGCAAGCTTCGAGCCCACGAGAATTTTGCCCTGGATGGGATCGAGAATGCCTGCCGCATAGTTCTTGAGGGGCCGGATGATGACTGTTCGGCCCTTCGATGTGGACTCCACCTGCTGATCGCCGATCTGGGTCTCTTGCACCAAGCGTCCTTCAGGGAAACTGAGGATGCGCGCTTTGTTGAGACCGTTCTTTATTTCATTGCCAATGAGATATACCTGGTCAGGACCAAGGAAGCTCATGCGGGCCTGGCCCAGTTCCTGAAATTTGCCGCCGAGTGCGACCGGTTGACGATGCTCAAGATCGTAGCCGAGTGACCGATCAAACGAAGTCGCTATCAGGTAGCGGCCATCCGGAGAGACGATCATCTTGATGAAATTGATGCCGGCGAGGCTCTCGAGAGCAAGGAGGTACGTGGCGCCTTGCGAGGCGAACTTGCTTCCCGAATAGAACCCGGGTTTTTCGAAGAAAACTTTGCCAGATTCAACGTCGATAAGACGTAGGTCGATGCGCGGGTTGCCATCGTGGAAACTGATGTTGCCGCAAATCAATATATCGCCGTTGGGTGAGAGCAGGGTCTGGCGGCATCCATCGTAGACCACAAGTTCTTTGACGCTGGTGCGCTTGCCGGAAGCGATGTTCCACTTTTCAATGCGCAAGTCGCTATTGTGAAAGACCACACTTTGAGAGTCGGGGGTAAACTGGGCAGCCTCGACATCGGGTGCGTCGATGCGAAAGAGGACTTTGACTGCGGCTTTGTCGACGATGGTTATGCTGCCTTCATCCTGAGCGAGAACGTAACGGCCATCGGAACTGAACCGGATATGCCACAGGTTAGGACGAAGCGGTGGGTCGAGCTTGATGGGTCGATCGCCATTGACGCCTTCTGCTATGGCTTTGGCGCGTTCTTCCACGACGTTCTTCTGCCATGAGGCAAAGGCGGTACTGGAGGTAGGTTGAATCTCCTTACAGCCGGACGGGAGCACCGAGATGAGCTTGAGCGCCGTGCGGTAGCGCTGGCTGGCTTCACTGGTAATCCCGAAGGCATCCGAGAGCCAGTTGCCGGTTTTGCCTTTGTTCATCATGCTTTCGTTCAGGAATGAGACAAAGCTGCCTGGGGCGTAACCAGCTCCTGTCATGGCATAAAGTGCCACGCGATCGGCGAGGAGCTGATCGACTTTTTCCCTGTCCTTCTCTTCACCCTCTTTGGGCGGCGTGCTGAAGAAGAGATGGATTTTGGCGAAGACGTCGGCGCGGTCGCCTACCTGCGTGGTGCCGATACGAAAACGCAGAGCGCGGGTGAACTCGATGGCGGCCTGGTGGGTGTAGATATGACCGATCTCGTGGGCCAGCACGCCGGCGAGTTCATCTTCATTCTTGACGGCGGCAATAAGTTTGCGGCTGATGTAGACGCGGCCGCCGCCGAGGGAGAAGCCATTGATTTCGCCGGAGTCGTAGATGCGGAAGCGATAATGCACGCCCGAGGGTGGGAGGGCGGCGAGCAGTCTTTCGCCGATACGGGTCATCTGATCGTCGGATCCGGGAGGAATGAGGTGGAGGTTTGATTCTTCCTGCTCGGCCAGGGCTTCGCCGAGGTACTGCTCTTGCTGGTCATTGAAGATGTTGGGCGCACTGGAGGTAAAGCTGGGTAGAGTCAAAGAGCAACTAGAGGTGACAGGGGATTGCGCGAGCGCAGCCAAAGGCGAGAGACACAACGCCATCGACGATAGAGCCCACAACGCGCGGAGTCTCATCTTTGCTTCTCCCACCTGCTCAGGATTTGCACTTGAGGATAGCAGAGTTATGAAAGAGTCGACGCGATGCTCTACCCCTTACTAGCTTTGACTTGAATAGGACCGATAGCTCGATTGGAGGCTGACGGGCTCGGTGGCGCTCAGGCGGGGTAATCGGCGACAATCGGGGCGATATGACAAACCCTGTTCGCGATGTCCATAGTGATTTGAAACTTGCTGCAGCGGGTGTTTCGCGTCGCGGCTTTGTGCTGGGAACAGCTGTAGCCTCTCTTTCTCTCGCAGCGAGGGGATTCAGCCAACCCACACCGAAGCTGGATTCAAAGCGAATTCTTGTCGGGAGCGGAACGCCGGATGGGATTCTTGCATTCGGCTGGGATGCCGCGACTGGAGCGCTGACGCCGCAGGGCATAGCAGCAGGAATCTCCCACTCGACCTGGCTGGGCCTTTCGCCGGACCGGAGCAATCTGTATGTGGCCTGCGAGCTGGATGAGTTCCAGGGCAAACCGACCGGCGCGGTGGCGAGTTATGCGCTGGCGGATGGAAAGCTGACGGCGCTTTCGGTGGTGCCTGCGATGGGCAAAGGTACATGTCACCTGACCACCGATCACACTGGCCACGTGGTGATCTGCGCCAACTACGCGGGCGGCAGCGCAGCGAGCTTTGCTGCGAATGGCGGCAAGCTGGGCGACCCGGCCTGGAACGAACAGTACAAGGGCTATCCAGGACACGGTCCCGTGGCGGACCGGCAAGAGATGGCCCATGCCCATTTCGCATCGCTCTCGCCAGACAATCGGTTCGTCTACATCAACGATCTGGGCAGCGACAAGATTCACATCTACCGGCTCAACGCTGGTACAGGAAAGCTGACGCCCGCAGGCACATTTCATGCCGAGCCAGGATGCGGCCCGCGCACGCTGCACTTTCATCCCGGCGGCAAGTTCGCCTATTGCATGAACGAGCTCAACTCCACCGTAACGGTGCTGGCGTGGAAAGCGGCCGACGGCAGCCTCAGCCCTGTGCAGACAGTGAAGCTGCTCCCTGAGGGAACGCAATTCAAGCATGGCGACGTTACGAATACCGGCTGCGATACCGTGCTGACGAGCGATGGGCGCTTTGCCTATTTCGCCAACCGTGGCGACGACTTCATCATGGGCTTCCACATCGATCCTGCGACGGGTAAGCTATCGGTCTTCAGCGGCAATCCGCGAACAAGCTCCGGGGGCAAGACTCCACGCAACTTCACGCTCGATCCGACGGAACGCTGGATGCTGGTGGCGAATCAGGAATCCAGCAACCTCAGCGTCTTCGCACGCGACCCAAAAACAGGCGTGCTGGCCAGCGAAGGCAAGAATTATGCGGCGGCCACGCCCATGTGCATCGTTTTCGTATAGGCTTCTCCATAGGCGAACAAGTGGCGAAAGAGATACCTCTTGTGGATATTTCTCATGGACACGCGCATACTAATTACGGAACTACTTTTGTTCGAGCGATTTAGCTTTCGCTCCGGTTTCGTGAGGCAAGCATGGTTGTCGACGTTAAAAAACTATCCGATGCGCTGCGCCGAAGTTCGCCGGAAAAAGATCTCCGCCGAGACTTGCAGCGGCTCATCGATGCGCGCAAAGCAGAGATTGACGATGCGCTCGAGAGCGGTAAAAGCTACTGGCTTCGGGTTCCCGACGGACGGCAGATTCGAATCTCGCGGCGCATACAGCCTGTCGAAGCGACCCAATAAAATCGAGGGCGATCCTCGATGATTGCCCTCATCACTACTTATTTTCTTATCTTCTATATTCTCGCTCCGGGAGCGCTGTTCCGCTTCTTCACTTCGTGGTTTGTCCCACTTAAGCTCTTCGAACGTACGCGGACCCAGGAAGCCACTTTCGCTGTAGCTGTGGCTCTTCTTCCATTTGCCCTGGCCCTCTTTGGCGTCTGGTATCTGCCGGTGATGAGGGACCACCCTTTTTCTATTAGCGGGGAATCCGACTCAGATCGCCGCCAGGACTATCACCGTGTGGCGGGCATTCTTACTTCTTCCGACGCTTCCCGGCTGCTTACCGTCAATCCGGCTTTGACGCCACCCGCAGCAAATCAGGACAACTGGCATGCGCTGAATCGAGTCTTGCGGCGGCAGGTTCGTTTTCTTATCTGGTATTTCCTGATGACTGCCGGCGAGGGCCTGCTCTTCGGCTTTCTCGCGAGCAATTACGGAAACTGGAAAATCATCGAAGGCTCGAAAACAAAGCGCCGTCCGCCGCCGCCCGTCCGCTTCTATAACTGGATCGCCCCACGACTGATCCTGCCCAATATCTCAGAGTGGTATATG
>Ga0206868_10213_pt1 | contig 15318 bp, 13 predicted proteins | sample Alteio_BWOrgCont_38_FD_152901 | JGI IMG/M metagenome (GOLD analysis project Ga0206868, IMG submission 152901) | Enriched cells from forest soil in Barre Woods Harvard Forest LTER site, Petersham, Massachusetts, United States -... | ecosystem: Environmental > Terrestrial > Soil > Temperate forest >... | reverse complement strand
AACCATTTATCCAACAACGCACTACGTTACGCCGCGTGTAAAAATATTGGAAGCTATGGAAGCTATTAAGCCGGATTTAAAAGAACGGCTGGCTGAATTAAATAAGTTGAACAAATTAGTCGAAGCGCAGCGTTTAGAACAACGTACCATTTACGATTTAGAATTGATGAATGAATTAGGTTATTGCCCAGGCATTGAAAATTATTCACGCTATTTATCGGGCAGGAAAGCAGGTGAAGCACCGCCTACGTTATTTGATTATTTACCGAGTGATTCTTTATTAATTATTGACGAATCGCATGTCACTGTGCCGCAATTGCGTGGCATGTATAGAGGTGATCGTTCGCGCAAAGAAACTTTAGTGGAATATGGTTTTCGTTTGCCTTCCGCATTAGATAATAGACCTTTGCGTTTTGAAGAATTTACTGAGCGTGCACCGCAAACAATATATGTTTCTGCTACGTTGAGCGAATACGAGTTGATAAATGCAGATGTGGTGGCAGAACAATTGGTACGTCCTACGGGCTTACTTGATCCGGAGGTGGAAGTACGTCCTGCCACAACTCAGGTCGATGATTTGCTCTCTGAAATACATAAACGGGTTGCTATGCAGGGGCGTGTCTTAGTGACGACGTTAACCAAACGCATGTCGGAAGAGTTAACGGATTATTTAGAAGAACACGGTATACGCGTGCGGTATTTACATTCTGATATTGAAACGGTAGAACGTGTAGAAATCATTCGAAATTTACGTTTAGGGCAGTTTGATGTGTTAGTGGGTATTAACTTATTACGCGAAGGATTAGACATGCCCGAAGTATCTTTAGTTGCTATTTTGGATGCAGATAAAGAAGGTTTTTTACGTTCAGAAACATCATTGATTCAAACGATTGGCCGTGTAGCACGTCATGTGCAAGGTAAAGCGATTTTATATGCAGATAAAATCACCGGTTCGATGGAGCGTGCGATAAAAGAAACAGCAAGGCGGCGTTTGAAGCAGCAGGCTTACAATGATGCACATGGCATCACTCCTCGTAGTGTACAAAAAGCCGTACGGGATATCATGGAAGGTGCGTATGCAGCCAATTCTGTGCGCGGGAAAATGTATGCTAAAGTAGCTGAAAAAGGTGCGGAATATCTTGCGTTGAGCCCTGCTGCATTGCAAGAGAAGATAGCAGAATTGGAAAAGAAAATGTATGAATATGCACATCAGTTGGAGTTTGAGGAAGCAGCCAAGACACGAGATTTAATTGCAGAATTGCAAAACAGATTGCTTGCGTCGTAAGGAAAATTATTTATAAGCCAACAATAGCACCACTGCACCTAAACAAATAGTTAAATTAGTAACAAAAAGCGCCATATGCTGTTTACGCAACGCTGCTCTGAATTTCCAAAATGGATGTAAAATAAAAACAATAAAAAAAATAAAAGGAATGAGTAGAAGTGCAATGAGCTTAACTAAAATGCCAAACATGAGCATGACGCCTACAATAATTTGCCATGCGATGATAAAAGATAATAAAAAAAGCGGACAAGGCAAATGACGTTCAATCATGACTTGGGTCATCGAGGCCCAATGATACATATTCCAAAACCCAAAAAAAGCAAAATAAAAACCAATCAAGATATGCGCCAATGTGAGCAGCGAGAGTAGTAAAGTTTCCATGTGCTTCATCTCCTTATCATTGTAGAATCCATTCGCCATGCATTAGAAGAAGCTAATTGTCGGCATGGGTTATTTTCCAAAACGATAATGGTACCATAATGTTAGTCTAAAAAACATTGCACCTCCTCAGAACTGATGCTATCTTTACCACCCTTATTACTTAAATAGATACAGGCACGTAGCTCAGTGGTAGAGCATCACCTTGACATGGTGGTGGTCGGTGGTTCGATCCCACTCGTGCCTACCAATTGGTTTAACCCTATGATACAAGAGCGCTCTATGCTAGTTGTGACATTACCTGATGGCAGTCAGAAACAATTTCCTGGGGCTATTACTGTGGCAGATATTGCGGCAAGTATTGGCGCGGGTCTGGCGAAGGCGGCATTGGCAGGAAAGGTGGATGGCAAATTAGTCGATACTTCGTATCTCGTCGAACACAACGCAGCTATTTCTATTGTGACTGACAAAGACCCTTTGGCGCTTGAAGTTATTCGCCATTCCTCGGCGCATTTACTTGCGCAAGCGGTCAAAATTTTATTTCCTAGCGCACAAGTGACAATCGGCCCTGTTATTGAAAATGGTTTTTATTACGATTTTTCTTATGAACGCACGTTTACCCCGGAAGACTTGACTCTCATCGAAAACAAGATGCATGAATTAGCTAAACAGGATTTTAGAGTGACCCGCAAAGTTGTTTCGCGGGATGAAGCCATTGCTTTTTTCCGTAGCTTGGGCGAAAAATACAAAGCTGAGATTATAGAAGGGCTACCTGCTACTGAAGTCTTGACGACTTATCAGCAAGGCGATTTTACTGATTTATGTCGTGGCCCGCATGTGCCTAGCACAGGAAAATTGACTGCCTTTAAATTAACAAAATTAGCAGGTGCTTACTGGCGCGGCGACTCTAACAATGAAATGCTTCAGCGCATTTATGGCACCGCCTGGACAGACAAAAAATCGTTGGATCAGTATTTGAAGAATGTAGAAGAAGCTGAGAAACGTGATCATCGTAAGATCGGTAAGAATCTGGATTTGTTTCATTTACAAGAAGAAGCACCTGGCATGGTATTTTGGCATGCCAATGGCTGGGCTATTTACCAAACAATGAAACAGTACATTAGCCAAAAGTGGAATGAACATGGCTATGAAGAAATTGTGACGCCACAAGTCGTTGATTTAACATTATGGAAGAAATCAGGTCATTGGGACATGTTTGGCGAAGAAATGTTTACAATGGAGGCGGATGATAAGCTGTATGCCTTAAAGCCAATGAATTGCCCTTGCCATGTACAAGTGTTTAAGCAGGGCTTGCGTAGTTATCGCGACTTGCCATTACGACTTGCCGAATTTGGTTGCTGTCACCGTAATGAATTATCAGGCGCCATGCATGGCTTGATGCGAGTGCGGCAACTGGTGCAAGATGACGGCCATATTTTTTGTACAGAAGAGCAAATACAGAAAGAATCTTTTAATTTTATCAAGCTGCTGATAGAAGTGTACCGTGATTTTGGCTTTGATGAAATTACTCTCAAATTAGCGACGCGACCAACCAAACGCATAGGCACCGATGCGTTATGGGATCATGCTGAAAATGCATTGGCTGACGCTTTACGCCAATCCGGGTTGCAATTTGAGATTAAGGCAGGTGAGGGTGCTTTTTACGGCCCCAAAATTGAATTTCATTTAAAAGATTGTATAGGCCGAATGTGGCAATGTGGTACTTTGCAGCTTGACTACTCTATGCCGCAGCGGTTAGAAGCACACTATATTGCCGAAGATAGCAGTAAAAAGACGCCAGTGATGCTACATAGGGCCATTTTTGGATCTCTTGAGCGATTTATTGGCATTTTACTGGAGCATCGTGCAGGTAAATTACCAGTCTGGCTGGCGCCGATCCAAGCAGTTTTGATGAATATTACTGAGCGGCAAGACGATTATGTGAAAGAAATGACTCAATTTTTGAAAAAACAGGGTATTAGAGCAAAATCGGACTTGAGAAATGAGAAGATTGGCTATAAAATCCGCGAACATACATTAGCGTGTGTGCCCTACTTATTAGTGGTGGGAGATCGCGAAGCTGAAACACGCACTGTCTCTGTGCGTACCCAGCAGGGTGTAGACTTAGGCGTTTTCTCTATTGAGGAATGCCTGTCCTTGATTAATAAGGCAATCGCGATGCGTGGGCGAATGGATTAGGAGGAAAACAGAATTAGCGCTGAAAAAAAACCGCGGATAAACGAGGAAATCAGAGTTCCTGAAGTCCGATTAATTGATGCTGATGGAGGTCAGCTAGGGGTTGTGTCAATCAAGGAAGCAATACGTATCAGCGAAGAGAGCGGTGCGGATTTAGTTGAAGTATCGCCTGATGCTAACCCGCCCGTCTGCCGAGTGATGAACTTTGGTAAATTCACTTACCAACAAAATAAGCGCAAAGCGGCAGCGAAAAAAAAGCAGAAACAAGTTCATCTGAAAGAAGTCAAGTTACGTCCTGCAACAGAGGAAGGCGACTATCAAGTGAAGTTGCGTAGCATTATTCGTTTTTTATCTAACGGAGATAAAGCGAAAGTGACATTGCGTTTTCGTGGGCGAGAAATGACGCACTTAGAGCTTGGTATGAAATTGATGGAACGCTTAATGGCCGATTTGGCAGAACTAAGCGTGATTGAGCAGCGTCCCAAAATGGAAGGCCGTCAAATGGTGATGGTATTGGGGCCAAAGAAAACAAAATGACAGATAATTTTATAGTGTGGAGTGTGAAGAAATGCCAAAGTTAAAAACCAACCGAGGTGCGGCAAAGCGTTTTAGAGCGACAGCAAGTGGTTTTAAGTGCCGCCGTTCGTTTCGTAACCATATCTTGACGAAAAAATCGAATAAACATAAACGCGGATTACGCGCTACCGGCAAAGTGGATGATTCAGATGTGCGTTCTGTTTCACGTATGTTGCCATATGTTTCAAAGAAAATTGCGAGACGTAGACGTTTGCTCAACACAGGGCTGAGCGTTGAAGTCAGTTTGCATGCTGGAAATGAGGGGGAATAAACGATGGCAAGAGTAAAAAGAGGTGTCACTGCACGCGCAAGACACAAAAAAGTGCTTAAACAAGCAAAAGGTTATTATGGTGCGCGTAGCCGTGTATTTCGTGTCGCTAATCAGGCGGTTATTAAAGCGGCGCAATATGCATACCGTGATCGTCGCGTGCGTCGTCGTGAATTTAGGGCGTTATGGATTATCCGTATTAACGCGGCCGCGCGCATATGTGGTTTGACCTATAGCACGATGATGAATGGATTGAAAAAAGCGGCCATTGATATTGATCGCAAAGTGTTGGCTGATATTGCAGTACACGACACTGCTGGGTTTGCAGCGATTGCAAATGAAGCAAAGGCGGCGCTTAATTTAGCTGCTTAGGTATTGTTTGTAATTGTTCGGCATTTACCCCACAGGCCCTAATCGTGATGTTGTCATTGCGAGCGAAGCGAAGCAACCCAGGCTTTTGAGAGCTGATTAGAATAGTTCATGCTTCGAAAGCAATGCTGAAAAGCCTGGGTTGCTTCGCTTCGCTCGCAATGACGATGTAGAGAGCGCTCACGACTGAGTCTGTTAAACATGATGGTGGTATCGAATACTGGATTTCCTTCCTATGACAGACCTTGAAAACTTACTACACCAAGCAACCTCCGAAATCCAAGCTGCCGATAATTTAAAAACCATCGACGATTGTCGTGTTCTCTACTTAGGCAAAAAAGGTAAGCTCACTGAATATTTAAAAAGCTTAGGGCAACTTCCGCCCGAAGAGCGGCCTATCCTTGGCCAGAAAGTGAATGTAGCAAAGCAACAAATACAAGAAATGATTGAGCAACGCGTTTTGTTGTTACAGCAAAACCAGATTGCACAGCAATTGGTGGCTGAGACAATCGATGTGACTTTGCCAGGGCGTCGTCAATCATTAGGTAGTATTCATCCTGTCACACAAACCCGTAACAGAATTGAAGCATTCTTTACGCAAATGGGATTTACTGTCATGGATGGCCCAGAAATAGAAGATGATTTTCATAACTTTGCAGCGTTAAATATTCCACCTTTGCATCCCGCGCGTACTATGCAAGATACTTTTTATTTTACAGATGAAATGTTGCTACGTACGCATATGTCCACAGTTCAAATTCGTGTCATGGAAAATACGGCACCACCTTTGCGTATCATTGCCATGGGGCGTGTGTACAGGCGTGAATTTGATATCACGCATACGCCCATGTTTCACCAAATAGAAGGTTTAATGGTGGATGAGCATATCCATTTTACGGATTTAAAAGGTATTCTGACGCAGTTTTTGCAAGCATTTTTTGATAAGCCTGTTCCTCTGCGTTTTAGAGCATCGTATTTTCCATTCACAGAACCTTCAGCAGAAGTGGATATGGGCTGTCTAAACTGTAATAGTCAAGGATGCAGGATTTGTAAGTACACAGGTTGGCTAGAAGTATTAGGTTGTGGGATGGTGCATCCTAATGTCTTAAAAGCGGTGGGAATCGATAGCGAACGCTATACAGGTTGGGCGTTTGGTGCTGGTCTTGATCGTTTGACGATGTTGCGTTATCGCATCGGAGACTTACGTTCTTTATTCGAAAATGATTTGCGTTTTTTGAGGCAATTTAAAGATGAAGCTGAGTGAAACATGGCTAAGAGAATGGGCTAATCCAGCATTAGCAACAGATGAGTTATGTCAAAAATTAGCTTTGTGTGGCTTAGAAGTGGAATCATTAGTTCCTGTCGCAGAAAAATTTTCAGGCGTAGTGATTGCTCAAGTAATTAGTGTAGAAAAACACCCTGAAGCAGATCGGTTGCATATTTGCCAAGTTAATATAGGCTCAGACGAGATTTTAACGATTGTCTGTGGTGCAACGAACGTCAGACCGGGAATGAAAGTTCCTGCTGCTTTGGTCGGCGCAGTATTACCTAATAATGTAAAAATCTCACGTGGCAAATTACGTGGCGTAGTGTCGAACGGAATGTTGTGTTCAGGGCGTGAATTAACATTAGCGGAAGAAGCGAATGGTATATTTGAATTTCCTGCCGATGCACCGATAGGCCAAGACGCTTGGGATTACTTAAAATTGTCTGACCAAATCATGGATATTTCTATCACACCTAATCGCGGTGACTGTTTAAGCATATTGGGAATGGCTAGAGAAATTGCCTCGATCACGGCGTGTGATTTAAACATATCTGTTATACCCGCTATTGATTCAGCAGTGTCTGACACACTTCCTGTCGTTGTGCAGGCAGTAGCAGAATGTCCACGATATGTGGGGCGTGTGATAAAAAAAGTAAAAGCTGACGCGATCACACCTATTTGGCTCACGGAACGATTACGTCGTAGTGGTATTCGCTGTATTAGCCCAATTGTGGATGTGATGAATTACGTAATGCTTGAAATGGGTCAGCCAATGCATGCGTTTGATTTACAAAAGATCACAGGTGGTATTGAAGTTAGATGGGCGAAGTCAGCGGAAGAATTAGAATTGTTAGATGGCCAGGTCATTCAATTAAGTCCAGACACATTAGTCATTGCGGATGCGAAGCAACCATTAGCAATTGCGGGTGTGATGGGTGGGCTAGATTCCGGTGTGACATCGCAGACGCAAACGATTTTTTTAGAAAGTGCATTTTTCCAATCGCATTGTATTGCCCGTACTCGCCAAAAATATAATTTGAGTTCTGAGTCTTCTTATCGTTTTGAGCGTGGGATTCATCCTGTATTACAAGTCCAAGCAATTGAGCGCGCTACAGCTTTATTATTAGATATTGTCGGTGGTCACGCAGGGCCTATTATTGAGGTGGTTCAGAAAAATCAATTGCCGCAAGATGCTGTCATTTCATTGCGCGCTGCGAGAGTTCATCACATTTTAGGTTTTAAGATTGAAGATGCGATGATTGAAATGCTGTTGCAACGCCAAACATTTCTTTGCGAAAAAAACGCAACAGGTTGGCAAGTCACAGTGCCAGCTTACCGTTTTGATATTTCACTTGAAATTGATTTAATTGAAGAAGTGATTCGTTTATATGGTTATGACAAATTACCTTTGCATCACACTGTAGCATCGCTACAGATGAATACGCGTGTTGAAAATAAAGTAGATGTGGCTCTTTTGCGTCAATCATTTTGTGACGCGGGTTATCATGAGGTGATCACCTATAGCTTTGTCAGTCAAAAATACCAACAACTGTTTGACCCTCTTTGTGCACCTAAAGTATTGGCGAACCCTATTACTGTCGAAATGTCTGTGATGCGCACAAATCTTTGGCCGGGATTAATGGAAGTCTTGTTGCACAATCAAAATCGTCAGCAACCTCGTGTTCGCCTGTTTGAAACGGGCTTGCGTTTTGTGCCATCGTCAGAAAAAGCAGATTCATTTGTGCAGCAGCAAGTTGTGAGCGGTTTGGTGAGTGGTACCGCATTGCCTGAGCAGTGGGGTGTGGCAAGCAGAGCGGTCGATTTTTTTGATTTAAAAGGGGATATTGAAAATTGCCTTGGGCAGATTTTATCTCCTCATGCATTACGTTTTAAACCGAGTCAGCATCCTGCATTACATCCTGGTCAAACAGCAGAGATTCAGTGTGCAGGACGTACTGTGGGTATTTTAGGTGCACTGCACCCTGCGATTGCGCAGACACTGGACATCTCAGGTAATGTATTGCTATTTGAATTGTTATTGGATGAATTAGTGCCAGTTTCCACTCCAACAGCCGTTGAGCTTTCTAAGTTTCCAGAGATTCGGCGCGATATTGCAATCTATGTAGATCAAACTGTACCATCGCAACTAATTCAGGATACAATAGAAAATGTGGGCGGTGAATTGTTAAAGGAAATCAACGTCTTTGACGTGTATCAAGGTAAGGGAGTTCCAGCTGATCGTAAGAGCATTGCCTTAGCCTTGACCTTACAGCACTCTTCGCGCACTTTGTTAGATGAAGAGGTTGCGGATGTCATGGGTCGTGTGATATCTGCTCTTAAACAGAGGTTTGCTGCTGAATTAAGGGGCTAAATATGGCACTCACGAAAGCGGACATTGCTACTAGTTTATTCGATGAAATTGGTTTGACTAAGCGTGAAGCAAAAGAAATTGTAGAGCTTTTTTTTGATCAAATCTGCGAGGCACTAGCAAAAGGCCAGCAGGTAAAAATTTCTGGGTTTGGTAATTTTGAGTTGCACGATAAAGCGGAACGACCAGGACGAAATCCAAAAACAGGAGAAATGATTCCTGTTTCTGCGCGGCGCGTGGTTACTTTCCGTAGTGGTCAAAAATTGCGGGCACGTGTGGAAGTTTATGCAGGGAAGAAAGCACATGACGCTGAATCAGCTCAAGATAAATAAGAAGTCAGGTGATGAAGTATTGCCGCCTATACCGGAAAAGCGGTATTTTACGATTGGTGAAGTAGGCGGTCTCTGTGCGGTTAAACCGCATGTATTGCGATATTGGGAGCAGGAATTCTCGCAATTAAAACCAGGGAAAAGGCGAGGTAACCGGCGTTATTATCAATATGAAGATGTATTGATGGTACGTCAGATTCGCAAGCTGCTGTATGAAGAGGGGTTTACCATTGAAGGAGCGCGTGCACAATTATCAGGTGGTGCGGGCGAAGTGAGTAAATCAGTGCAGACGGATGCAGTAGTGAAAAAGCTGATTGTGGATCTTGAAGGAATTTTGCAGCAGTTAAAATAAATTTTCAAAACAACGGGGCGTGGCGCAGCCTGGTAGCGCACTTGCTTGGGGTGCAAGTGGTCGCCGGTTCAAATCCGGCCGTCCCGACCAATGAATATTTATGATAGATGCTCAGTTATTATGTAAAGGAATAGTTGACTGTGGAAAGAATTTGGCTGGCAGGTTATCCAAGTGGTGTCCCAGCAGAAATTAATCCTGATGCCTATCAATCGCTCGTTGAAATGTTCGAGCAAATCTGTGTTCAATTCAGTCATAAGCCTGCTTTTTGTAATTTTGGCGTTACTTTAACGTATCGACAGTTAGATTATCATGCAAACGCTTTTGCAGCCTATTTGCAACAAATTCTTAAATTAAAAAAAGGAGATCGCATCGCGTTGATGCTCCCTAATGTTTTGCAATACCCCGTTGCCGTTTTAGGAGCGCTGCGAGCAGGTTTGATTGTAGTGAATGTCAATCCTTTATATACCGTCCCTGAATTAATACACCAGCTTGATGATGCGGGTGTTGAAACCATCGTGGTACTAGCCAATTTTGCGCAGACAGTTGCAAAAGCATTGGCATCAACACCTTTAAAAAATGTCATTGTGACAGAACTGGGTGATTTATTTCCGCGACCCAAAGCGTGGTTCTTTCATTTTTATTTTAAATATATCAAGAGAAAAATATCTCCTCTGGAAATACCGCATGCTATTCCATTTAGACAACTGATGGCGCAAGGCGAAAAACTTTTTCTAGCGCCTGTAGCTTTGTATGAGCATGATATTGCTTTCTTGCAATATACGGGCGGTACAACAGGTGTCGCAAAAGGTGCCATGTTGACGCATCGAAATCTAGTAGCAAATGTGTTGCAAGCAGAGGCTTGGTTTAGTCAAGTTTTTCAGCCAGGACAAGAAATAATGATAACAGCATTACCGCTGTATCACATTTTTTCGCTGTTAGCGAATTTCTTTTTTATTGCAAAAATCGGTGGTTTAAGTATTTTGATTACCAACCCACGTGATATTCGTCATATGGTCAGAGAGATGGCGAAATTTAAATTTTCTGTTATCACCGGGGTGAATACGTTATTTAATGCATTATTAAATTGTCCTCAATTTGCTAAATTGGATTTTAGCGCATTGAAAATCGCTTTGGGCGGCGGTGCAGCAGTGCAGCGTGTTGTTGCAGAGAAATGGCAAGCAGTGACGGGCATTCCTTTATTAGAAGCCTATGGGTTAACGGAAACATCACCGTCAGTCACGATTAATCCTACCAATTTGAAAGCGTATAATGGCACGATCGGTTTACCTGTTTCATCAACTGAAGTAGCTATTTTAGATGATAACGGCAATGAATTACCGTTGGGTTCTTCCGGAGAGTTGGGAGTAAAGGGCCCGCAGGTAATGCGTGGGTATTGGCAAAATCCATTAGAGACACAAAGAGTCTTTACTAAAGCAGGTTGGTTATTGACAGGGGATATTGCATCAATGAATCCGCAAGGCTATGTGTCCATTTTAGAGCGCAAAAAAGACATGGTGTTGGTTTCTGGATTTAATGTTTATCCTAACGAAATTGAAGCAGTGTTGATGCAAGTGCCGGGGGTGAGCGAGGCTGCAGTAGTGGGTATCCCTGATGAACAGACGGGGCAGGCGGTCAAAGCATTGATTGTGAAAAACGACCCTCAGTTGACAGAAGAGCGCATTCTGCAGTTTTGCCGAGAAAATTTAACAGGGTATAAGCTGCCGAAAATAATCGAATTTCGTGATGAGCTACCCAAAACAAATGTAGGTAAAATTTTACGAAGAGCGTTGAGGTAGGTTCCCATAAAATGGTACAATTCATGAATTCTAATTGACTAAAATATACACTTAAAAGCAGAGATCTATGGATACCCCATTCGCTAAAGAGATACAGAAAGTAAACTTAGAAGACGAGTTACAACAATCCTATCTAAGCTATGCCATGAGCGTTATTGTTGGACGCGCTTTGCCAGATGTCCGGGATGGCTTAAAACCAGTGCATCGTCGTGTTTTGTTTGCCATGCATGAATTAGGCAATGATTGGAATAAACCCCATAAGAAAGCGGCTCGCATCGTCGGTGACGTGATCGGTAAATACCATCCACATGGTGAGTTAGCAATCTATGACACTATCGTGCGTATGGCGCAGCCATTTAGTATGCGGTACTTGGTGGTGGATGGGCAGGGGAACTTTGGCTCAGTCGATGGAGATGCCGCGGCAGCCATGCGTTATACTGAAGTACGTATGTCGCGTTTTGCGCATGCTTTGTTGGCTGATCTTGAAAAAGAAACAGTTGATTTTGTGCCTAATTATGATGAAACAGAGATGGTACCTACGGTACTACCTACCCAAATTCCTCATCTTTTAGTCAATGGTTCTTCTGGTATCGCGGTCGGTATGGCGACCAATATCCCTCCTCATAATTTGACAGAAGTGATTAATGCCTGTGTTGCTATGATCGAAAATCCGGCGTTGACTATCCAAGATATTATGCAACATATTCCTGGGCCAGATTTTCCTACAGGTGCAGTTATTCATGGTCGTGGTGGTATTGTAGAAGCCTATCGTACTGGGCGTGGGCGTCTTTATGTGCGGGCAAAAACACATGTTGAAAGTGATGAAAAATCAGGTAAAGAAAAAATTATCGTGACTGAATTGCCCTATCAAGTCAATAAAGCACGTTTAATTGAACGCATTGCTGAATTAGTCAAAGAAAAGAAAATAGAAGGCATCACTGCGCTGCGAGATGAGTCGGATAAACAGGGCATGCGCATGGTGATTGAATTGCGTCGTGGTGAAAATGTGGATGTGATGTTGAATAATTTATTTGTTCAAACACAATTACAAAGTGTATTTGGTATTAATATGGTGGCCTTGATTGATGGCCAGCCTAAGCTGTTTAATATTCAAGAATTACTTGAGGCTTTCTTACGGCATCGGCGTGAGGTGGTGACTCGTCGTAGTATGTTTGATTTGCGTAAAGCGAATGAGCGTGCACATATTTTGGAAGGCCTATCCGTTGCCTTGACTAATATTGATGACATGATTGCAGTCATTAAAAAAGCCAAAGATTCCAATGAAGCAAAAGTACAGTTATTAAAGCGTGTCTGGAAGCCTACTTCGGCTGTGACTATATTGACTGTCGCAGAAGGCGAGGGATCACCCTATGGGTTGACACAAGAAGGTTATCGTTTATCGCCCGAGCAAGCGCAATCTATTTTGGATATGCGTTTGCACCGTTTAACTGGGTTAGAGCAGGATAAAATAACGAATGAGCATAAAGAGTTACAAAAACTAATTACTGATTTGAATGAAATTTTAGCGAGCTCTGTGCGTTTAATGCAGGTGATCAAAGAAGAATTGTTACAGATTAAAGACCAGTTTGGTGATGAGCGTCGTACACAAATTGTCGATAGCGAAGGTGATTTTTCTTTGGAAGATTTGGTACCTGATGAAGCTGTTGTAGTGACATTATCACATGAAGGCTATGCAAAATCACAACCGGTCGCATTGTACCAGGCGCAACACCGTGGTGGTAAAGGAAAATCGGCAGCGAATGTGAAAGAAGAAGATTTCATTGAGCAAGTGCTTGTTGCAAGCATGCATGACACTATTTTGTGTTTTTCTAATCGCGGTAAAGTGTATTGGCTTAGGGTATATCAGTTACCACAAGCGAGCAGAGTTTCCCGTGGTCGTCCTATTGTGAATTTATTGCCGTTGGTAGAAGGCGAAAAAATCAGCGCGATTCTACCAGTGCGTGAATACCATGATGATCGTTTTGTTTTCATGGCGACTCAAAATGGGACGGTGAAGAAGGTAGCGCTCACTGAATTTTCACGACCCCGCTCTTCTGGTATTATCGCACTGGAATTATCAGAGAATGATCGTTTAATCGGTGTTTGTGTGACGCACGGCACGCAAGAAGTGATGTTATTTACGAATACAGGTAAGGCTATTCGGTTCTCAGAAGAAGATGTGCGTTGCATGGGTAGAACGGCGCGTGGTGTGCGCGGCGTGAAATTGCAGGAAGGACAAAAAGCGATTTCGCTCGTTGTTATTGCACCAACGGGAGATATTTTAACAGCGACAGAAAATGGATATGGTAAGCGTACAGCAGTAGAGGAATACCGTGTCACAGGCCGTGGTGGGCAGGGTGTTATTTCAATTCAAGTGAATGAACGTAATGGCCATGTGGTGGGTGCAACCCAGGTTTCTTCCGATGATGAAGTCATGTTAATTAGTAACAAAGGAACGCTAGTGCGCGTACCCGTGACAGAAATTTCTGTGATTGGGCGGAATACGCAAGGTGTGCGATTGATTAATTTGACCAATGATGAGGTATTAGTTGGTCTAGAAAAAGTGGCTACATTGAATGGAGCAGAAGGCAGTGTTGAATCTTTCCCCAGTACCGGTGATAACGCTTGATGGAGCAAGTGGCACCGGGAAAGGCGTAGTTACTCATATCGTTGCAAAGAAGTTAGGTTGGAACTTGCTGGATAGTGGTGTGTTATACCGTGTTTTAGCCTTATCGGCTCTCAATCAAGGTATTTTCATAGAGGATGAAGCGGCTTTAGCTGCGCTTGCTAAGCGACTAGACGTGCAGTTTGTTGCCACAGAAACCGGTGCTCCTCCGCATATTTTACTTGATAAACAAGAAGTTACAGATACTATCCGTACCGAACAAATAGGTAATGCTGCTTCTAAGGCAGGTGCTTTACCTGCCGTACGCGCTGCGTTGCTTGATCGTCAAAGGGCATTTCGTACTTCTCCCGGGTTAGTGACAGATGGACGTGATATGGGTACTGTCATTTTTCCCGATGCAATCGTGAAGATCTTTTTGACCGCAAGCCCCGAAGAACGGGCCTTGCGTCGCTATAATCAGTTGAATGCAAAAGGCATTCATGTTAACCTGGGCGCCCTTGTGGATGAGCTACGAGAGCGCGATCAGCGTGATCAAGAGCGCAGTGTGGCTCCCCTCAAGCCCGCAGTGGATGCTATCTTGATTGATACCGACCCGCTTACTATTGAGCAAGTGGTTGCGCGTGTCATGACGGAAGTTGAAAAAAAGCAACCACGCTAGGTGCGATAACAATGCTTTCATTGTTATCGTTAATAATTAACTAACCAATTAATCAAAAAGATCTCAATGATCAGGATAAAAGTATGACCGATAGTTTTGCGCAATTATTTGAAGAAAGTCTAAATGAAACACCTATGGTTCCCGGTGCAATTATTGTAGGAAAAGTAACACGGATTACCTCCGATTTTGTTTCAGTGAGTGCGGGTTTAAAATCCGAATCGATGATTCCAATTGATCAATTTCAAGATGAACATGGGAAGCTCGAAGTAGCAGTGGGTGATGAAGTACAAGTTGCACTTGATGCAATTGAAGATGGTTTTGGCATAACACGCTTGTCACGTGAGCGCGCAAAACGATATGAGTCATGGGGTGTGTTAGAGAAAGCGTTTGAGAAAAAAGAAAATGTGCGTGGCATTATCCAAGGCCGCGTCAAAGGCGGTTTTACTGTCGAAATTAATAAAATTCGTGCATTCTTACCTGGTTCTTTAGTAGATGTAAAACCAGTGCGTGACCCCGAGTCATTGGAAGGTAAAGAATTTGATTTTAAAGTAATTAAGATAGATGCGAAGCGTAACAATATCGTTGTTTCACGTCGCTCAGCAATGGAAGCGGAAAATAGCGTAGAGCGCGAAGCTTTACTGGAAAATCTGCATGAAGGCGAAGAAGTGAAGGGTATAGTGAAGAATTTAACGGATTATGGCGCATTTATTGATTTGGGTGGCGTTGATGGTCTGTTGCATATTACTGATATGTCATGGAAGCGTATTAAACACCCTAGTGAAATTTTAGCGATTGGCGATGAAATCAAAGTGAAAATATTGAAATTTGATCGCAACAGTGCGCGTGTGTC
>Ga0206868_10135_pt1 | contig 15429 bp, 16 predicted proteins | sample Alteio_BWOrgCont_38_FD_152901 | JGI IMG/M metagenome (GOLD analysis project Ga0206868, IMG submission 152901) | Enriched cells from forest soil in Barre Woods Harvard Forest LTER site, Petersham, Massachusetts, United States -... | ecosystem: Environmental > Terrestrial > Soil > Temperate forest >... | reverse complement strand
CGAAGACCGGCGAATTCCAGATGCAGTACTACTTGCGGAACAACATTTTCGAAAACAACATCGTATATGTCGGCAAGTCCGGACGCGCGCTGAACAGTCGAACTGGCCGTACTGAAAAAAATACTCCGACAGTGACGATGGATCATAATGTGTACTACTTTCCAGAAGGGTCTCGTGCGGTGAAATGGTCGTACGACGGCAAGGATTACGCAAGTTTCGAGGACTACGCCAAGGCCACTGGGGATGATCCACATTCCGTGTTTTCCGATCCGAAATTTATTGATCCCGTCCGGAATAACTTCCATCTGCAACAGAATTCTCCTGCGTTAAGCAATGGCGCCAATCTAGGGCCATCCGTGGTCGGAAAGAAAGATCTGGACGGCGCTGCAAGAGTCAAAATGGGGAAGGTCGATATCGGATCGTACGAATGAAACGTACGGGCAACTGCGGGCTCTTCTCCGCTTACGAGGGATAGTCAATGGTAAAGATGGATCGAAGGTTGTTTTTGCAAGGCAGCGCGGCCGCGGCGCTGGCAGCAACGGTTCCAACGGCGGCGGTCATTGCCCAGCCTGAAGCACCAAACAAAAAGATGATTGGCATTCAAGTCGGGGCCATTTCCTTCGCCGATGAGGGAACGGAGAAACTGTTAGATGAGTTTCAGCAAGAAGGTATCAATACACTTTTTCTAGCTACATTCACGTATGGGCGAGGTATCGCCGGTCGTCAAGTGCCAGGTCAGCCTTTGCCGGATCATGGGAGGCAGATATATGACACTGACACATTTTCTGGAGGGAATTACGCCACAATTCATCCTCAGTACTATAAGAACACTGTATTCAAAGGCACCCGCGCGACCGATGTTGGGAACTTCGATGTGCTTGAAGCGGTTGTGCCATCTGCCAAAAAGCGTGGCATAAAGACAATCTGCTGGTTTGAAGATGCATTTCGTGGAAACCTCCCGAATATCGATCAACTTCAAGAAAAGGAGTTATCTGGCAATCATGCGACTACGCTTTGCTTCAATAACCCAAATTATCGGAATTTTCTCCTGGGTCTAGTGGAGGATTGGTCGCGCTCCTACGATATCGATGGCATTATGTGGTGCTCAGAGCGTCAAGGAGCGTTCTCAGAATCGCTCGGCGCGAGTCAGGAAGGTGGATCTAATCCCTACGAGGTGACATGTTTTTGTTTGTATTGTGAAGAGAAGGCAAAAGCACGCGGTATCAATCTTGCGCGAGCAAGAGAAGGTTTCTCTGAACTGACAAAGTACGTAGATAAAGCCCGTCAGGGACATCGCCCTGTGGATGGTTACTACGTTGAGCTTTGGCGCCTCATGCTACGTTATCCGGAACTTCTTGCATGGGAAATGCTCTGGACGGACAGTCTTCGCGAAACGTATGCGGCTATCTACAAACATGTAAAGGGCGTGAAACCCTCTCTCGGCGTGGGATGGCATATTTGTTCCACCAACTCTTTCAACCCAATCTATCGCGCGGAACAGGATTTAGCTGCACTTGCGCCAGTCTCCGACTTCATCAAGATTGTTATGTATAACAATTGCGCAGGCGAACGAATGGCCGGCTACATCGACAGTGTCCACCAGACGCTTTACGGTGATGTGCCAAAACAGGAGCTTTTGGATTTCCACTACCGCGTGTTGGATTACAGGGAAAAGAGCCTGGCGGAAATCCCTGCGGCAGGATTTTCCGCGGACTATGTATACCGCGAAACCAAGCGTTCCCGCGCCAGTCTAGAAGGCACAAAGACCCAGCTATGGTCAGGAATCGACGTCGATATTCCCACGGTTCCAGGGCACAGCAAATGCACGCCTGAAGGCGTAAAAGATGCTGTTCTTGCCGCATTTCACGGGGGAGCGGACGGCATTATCCTGTCGCGCAAATACTCCGAGATGAAGCTTGCCAATTTTAGAAGTGCACACGCAGCTCTTAAAGAGCTTGGGTTGGCGTAAATGAGCTGCTGTACCTCTCATTCCTACTTATGGGAAGTAAGAAAACCTGCTTGCGGAATCGTTCGCTAGCAATCAAGCTCGCCTTACTCAGCCTTGGCTTGTTGGCAACTGAATTTAGTTGATACGAAGATCATGAGCCGATCTCCTTGCCAATTCTCCTGATCTCGCCTCGAAGCCATGCATGCGCGGCATCCATGTTCACTCTGGGATGCCAGATCATCAGACACTTGAAACCTGTTAGTTCACCAGACGCCTTCAAAACTTTGATTCTGCGATTTTCGGCCTCGACTCTTGCGAATCGTTGGGGTGCGGTAAGAACCAGTTTGGTTCCAGGAATGCACTGCGTAGCCGCACCGAAATATGGCAGCGTAATCACGGTACGGCGGCGATGACCGTGCGCTGCGAGACGCTTCTCCGGTATATGTTGCGAACCTTCGACGCCGTCGACGCCAATGTGTTCGGCAGCGAGATATTGCTTCAGCGTGAGTTGACGCTGGTAGGGCGCGTCCGCTGCCACAATGCAGAGGAGTTCCTCCTCATAGATCATTTCCGTCAGCAGCGGCAATGGCACATGGCCTTCATCTCCGATCAAGGCAAGATCGAGCCGGATTGTTATGTTCTTGGAGATTTCGGGCGAATGTGGCCAATCCTGGCGGCCCATCGACAGGGCCGCCCCTTAACTCACGTCCTTATAACGTTAGCTGCGAGTTACGAGCTGAGTTATCACCGCACGAAGCGGCGTTGCCCCATCCACATGTTCGGTTCCAGGTACGCCAAAGTGAATCCAACCGGAGTTGAATCCATCGACCATCTCCGCCCGAGACGCCGTCCGTCCCTTCGGCATCCCCTGTGAAACCCATAACGTCTCCCATTCTGCCCTGGGAAAGGCGATCGCCTCGACGGAGCGGCCAACAGCCTCCGCAAAAGCATCTGCTATGTCGAGGGGACTGTAACCCTCCGGGCCCGCAACTTCAATATGGCGGATTCCGATCCAGCCCTGCGTGAGCGTCTCTGCACCCGCCTTGCCGATGTCCGCGGTCGCAACCAGAGGAAACTTCCGGTCAAGCGGATGGAGCTGAAACCTGATCTTGCCTTCATTCCGCGCGCTCTCTACGTCACCGGCTGAGTTCTCAAAGAACCAAGCGGCGCGCAGAAATGCATGAGAGAGCGGAAGATCGCTTAACGTCTCTTCGAGGAGATGTGAGCCCGTGATCAAACCCAAGCCGCTGGGCTGTTCCGCTCCTATGGATGATAGATAAACCGCTTTCGACGGCAGAGCCCTTGATAGTGCCTCATGCAGGATCTTCAACGTTGCCTTGACCTCGGGAAAGCCCGGGGCCGGCGCGAAGTTTGGAGGAACCATTACGAACACGCCAGCGACGCCGGTGAACGCTGCCGTAAGCGTATCCACGTCGTCGTAGTCGGCTCTGAAGAGCTCCGCACCTTGCTTCCGCCACTCTGCCGCTTTTTCGGGATCCCTTACGATCCCTCGGACCTTCTCGCCCTTTGCAAGAAGCGCGCTTGCAACGGCACCGCCTACCTTCCCTGTGATCCCCATGACTGCGTACATATTGATGTCTCCTGGTTTCTATCGTGGTTGTCTGAAATGATTGTTGTGAATGTCAGTGCTTCTCCGACCGGTCCTTCAAGGTCGTCAGCCAAAGCTGATGCCCCTCGTGCATGGCGTTCGGTTGCTGCTCACGGAACTGAATGGCGCCAGGACCCTTTACAACCTCTTCTGTGACGATGTGGCACCCCTCAGGGGCCTTGGCAAGAAGGAACGTATGATAAGCATGGACGTCCTTACCATCTCCGAACCATCCGAGGCGGCTACTCGACTCAAACTCCCACACGCGGCTTTCAATGTGAAATCCGAAGGTCTCCCACGAGATTCGTGCGTTCTTTCGGAGCCGATGATCCGGAGTGTTCAGAACCTTGACGTCCTTCGAGTTCGTGTACCAGGAGGGCCAAGCCTCCGCATCGGCAAGATTGGAGAAAACGATCTCGCATCCAGCCTGGATGTCGATCTCATTATGCGCAAAGAGGTCCGCCTGCTCGGGTTCGAACCCCTTGGGCCAATGAATCTGGTCGTTACGCAACGCGCCATCCCCGTTGAACGTCAGTCCCTGATGTGTCGGCGCCTGCGCATGACCGTTCATGCCGAATATCGCTACAGCGAGTAGTACCGCCCATGTTCTACGAATCACCATGCTCCTTACCTCTCTCAGTGCGTCCAACTATCTGACTCACGGGGATTGATTCGGAACTAATCTTTACAGCATTTCACTTATAACCAATTAGCATAAGTGCATGAGCTTCAATGATCGCCTTCTGAATGGCGTGAGCGCCCTTGCAGCCGTGGTGAGATCGGGTGGCTTCGCGGCCGCGGCAAGATCCTTGAACGTATCCCAACCGGGCATCAGCCGTGCAGTAGCGCGGCTCGAGGCGCAGGTTGGAATCCGACTGCTGGAGCGGACGACACGCTCCGTCTCCCTCACGGACGAAGGCAGGCGATTTTACGAGACCATTGGTCCGATTGTGTCGGCGCTCGAAGACGCCACCTCCGCTCTGGCCGAAGGTAAAGTGACCGTCCGGGGGAGACTCCGCGTCAACATGGACCCTTACTTCTCGCAGCTCATTCTCGGACCGCAGCTCAGTGGATTTCTCAAAGCATATCCGGAGCTTAAGGTGGACCTGATCACGCGAGAGGGCCTCGGAGATCTGATTTCAGATGGATACGATCTGGCAATTCGCTTCGGCGAGCCGCGCCCATCCACTCTTGTCGCCCGAAGATTGCTGGACACGAGAGTTCTTACCGTAGCCTCGCCTGGCTACTTGAAGAAACACGGCCACCCTACCGATCCGCAGCAACTGGTCGCGGAACGACATCTGATGATCGATTTTCGAGACCCGGAGACGGGCCGTCCCTTCGAGTGGGCATTCCGTAAAGGCCGAAAGGAGATCAAGATTGAGACGCAAAGCCAGCTCATGCTGAGTGACGTCGCAACGATGCACGCGGTGTGCCTGGCAGGATATGGGATCGCCCAAGTCCTCGAACTCGGGGTCGACGCTCATCTTTCAACCGGACGACTGGTAGCCCTCTTTCCAGATTGGGAGGAGGATCGCTTTCCTCTATATGCCTATTACCCCTCGCGCCAATACCTCGCACCGAAGACGCGCGTATTTCTTGAATTCCTATCTTCGATGGTCCAGTCCTCGCGCTTGCGCAAGACAATTCCAGGTTGAATTCGAAACGGGCCGGGGCTTGGTGGTTCCCGAGTGTCCGAGATGCCGACTCTTTGGCCAAGTGGAAATTACTCACTGGAAATCAGCAAACACTAGAGCGTTTAACAGGACTGATCCAATAAACGAAGGTCCGCCTCAATTGAACCGCGTCAATGAGTGCATTGGCCTGGGCCTGATATTGTCAGCCGCGGATTACTTCCGGTTTGCCCGTTATCTGCCTGGAACAGGCGGTAACGGTATCGACTCCCATTCATCACAGAGAACCCCTTCATCCGCCATTCGATGCTGTCAGCTTCGAATGGCTCAGACGGTCCGAACAGCCGACCGTAGTTGTTCGCGAAACCATTCGTGAGAAGGTTCATTGGTGAGTCGCGGATGCCACGCCATGAAGTACGGAAAGGACTTGATCTCACGAGGTGCTTCCATGACGCGCACACCAGCCATGACCGCAGTGATCTTTGCCAATCTGCGCGGCACAGTAAGAATCAAGTCAGTGTGTGCGATGGCAAAGATTGCTGGCACAAAGAATGGTAGAGTAAGCGCGACGTGCCGCTTTGCGCCAAGCTGCGCCAAAGCACGATCCACTAAGGCCTGTTGTCCCTCCCGTATCTCGACCAGAACGTGCTGAAATTCCAGATATTGCTTCAGAGTAAGACGACGAGCACGAACCGGCATAGCCGCGCCAGCGAGACAAACAAAATCCAGGGTAAATAGCGTTTCGGACTCGAGGGAAGGGGGCGCTTCTTCTGCGCAAAGATACGTATTGATTCTTCCCGCCGCAACATCCTCAAAAGTGTCAGCCCGAGACGCGGATACTTCGAGCTTTATGTGAGTCGCTGCCTTCCTCACGCTCGCCAACAACGATGGCAGCACAATCATCGAGGCATGGTCGCTCATGGCCAGACGAAAAACTTCCCGGCTTTGGGCCGGATCGAATTTTTCCCCTCGCACCATATTCTCAAGCTGGGGTATGAGCGACTCCAGGTCTCGCAGCACACGTTCTCCCCGGACTGTCCGCTGATAGCCGCGGCCGTTACGAACAAGCAAAGGGTCTCCGAACATTTCGCGTAACCGCTCCAGCGCCCGGCTCATCGCCGGCTGACTCAAGAAACTTCGTTTCGCCGCACGGGTGACGTGACACTCCTCCAGGAGCACATGAAGGGGATGTATGAGGTTCAGATCGAGGTTTCGTAAATGCACATCGCGCATGACAATAATTCTAACAATGCATGTACCGGATAACACCCCAAAGTATCTAAGTAAGCGGAACACATTTTCCCCTGCGCTTCTACACGTTCGGAAAAGAACACAGGCCTCAAAGGAGAAACGTATGATCCGTACCAACATTTCGATAATGCTACTCACAGGTGTTCTGTTGACGGCAGCCACCACCCTCGCTCAGTCGTCAGATCGATTGCCGGTGACTGATATAGAGAAGATCGCGGATGCGCTGCGCGCCGGTCCCGCATTCATTACGAAGGACGCGACTTTACTCGATTGGCCCTCTGCGCCTGGAGGTGAATACAGGCTCCTTCGCAAAGGATCGAACGCATGGACCTGTCTTCCGGCTATTCCTGGATATTCGTACGATGAGCCGGGGTGCTTCGACCAGGTATTCCTGCGCTGGATGCAGGACAGCATTTCCGGCCGAACACCGCAGATTGATCGCATTGGCATTTCGTACATGTATCTCGGCGCCTGGCAGTCGGCGGAAGGCTCAGGCCATGAGTCTCACGTTGGCCCGCACCTGATGATTGTCAGTCCCCATCAAGACGATTTTCAGGGATTGAATCCTGACCCATCGAACGGTATGCCCTACGTTGCGCATTTGCCCAATCGCACCGACCTGTACCTGGTTATGCCAATTCGGCACTGGGATGAATGACGTGCTGGCTACAGAGATCTCGGGAACTCTTCGTTCAACTGAAGAACAACAAGAACACGAATAGGAGGACACACGACATGTGCAATTCAGGAATGGTTGAAAGGCGGAGCATATTGAAGACGGCTGCAGCTTTTTGCGGACTATCAACATTAGCTGTAATCGCACCCGGTGTTGCTGGGGCTGCTCAGAAGAGTGAGATTCCAACTGCCGCATCGCCAGAGGTGAAACTTGAGGATGTTGTAGCCGGCCCAAATACTAAACTCACGATCGAGCGCCGGGGGCAGATCGTCCTTTTTGGCATCAATCGTTCTTACATCCAAAACCGCATTGATCCTGAGACTTTCGAAAAACTGGCCGAAGCATATTACCGATACGACCATGATCCCTCGTTGCGCGCGGCGATTCTATTTGGCCACGGAGAGCACTTTTCAAGAGGGATCGACGTTGATGGATTTAAGTCGCTCGCAGGGACGGGCAAGCCCTGGATCGCGAGCACTGGGACGATAGACCCTCTTGCAAAGCGTGCTCCTAACCTCACCAAGCCTCTGATCGTGGTTACGCATGGGGATACCTGGAATATGGCCCATGAGTTTTTTCTTGTTGCAGACATCCGGATTGCATCTGCGGACACTCGCTTTGGGCAGGACGAGAATACTCACGGCCGATTCCCCGGAGGGGGATCGACTGTTCGTTTCGTTCGTGAATCGGGATGGGGAAACGCAATGCGTTACATGCTAACGGGGGACCATTGGAATGCTGAAGAGGCGTATCGGATCGGAGATGTGCAGCAAGTTGCGCCGACACCAGAAAAAGCGCTGGAGGCTGGCATTCAAATCGCGAACAAGATTGCCGATTGCGGCCCGCTTGGCGTCAAGACCACATTGGCGTCTGCTCACCTGGCGATTGATGCCACTGAGGCGGAGGCGTTGTCGAAACTCGACGTGCAATTTGGAGCGCTATTCCACACGCAGGACTTTCTGGAAGGCCGGAAGGCAGAGGCGGAAGGTCGAAAGCCGGCCTACCAGGGAAAATAAACCCCAATCAAAAGCATGTGACCTACCGGTCTCATAGCTTTTCAACCCTATGAAGGAGGGAGTTATGCCATTTGTCGAAGTGTTTACCAGAGAAAAGCTATCCGATGACATCCGAGCGAAGCTTGCGGAAGAATTGTCCAACACCATGATGACCGTAGAGATCGGAGGCCCTACCGAGTCCGCAAAGATGATCGACTGGATGTGGTTCCATACCATGCCGGCCGACAGTTGGGCGGTTGGCGGCCGCCTTGACGATACATACGTGAAGGGGCGGAAAATGGTGCTCGCGCGTATCATCGCGCCGCAAGGTCTGATGAACGCGGAATTGAAGTCAAGGGCGGTCAAAGAAGTCGCGCGTATCCTGAAGTCTGCGCTGGGTGTTGGCAGGGAGGATGACGATACAGGGATCTTCACAATGTGCGTCGAAATCGACGATGGACAGTGGGCAAATGGCGAGAAAATTCTTTCGCTCTTTCAATTGATCGATGACCTCGGCGGTAACGTCTCGGAGCAGAGGCGCGCTGAAATGAGTGCTCGATATCCTCAGAAGCGCTGAGCCGAATGCAGGAGGATATCGCTCCACTTCGGGGCGTGTAAAACTCTCCTGAGCTATAAGCAACCATATCAACCAGAGTAAGCAGAGGCGACTATGAGGCAGGTCAAGTCAGGACAAGTAATCAACGCAGAGAGTGGATCGGAAAAATTGACGGCGCTAGCCGGCCGCACGGTGGCAAAAAGCCGCCTAACGATATTGGCTACGAGGATAGATGATCGTAATATCCCCTTCCTAATCACGAGTGTTGGCATGATTGTGATGCTCCTTTGGGCTGGATCGTATAAAATGACCGCCCCCGGCGCCGAAGGCATAGTTCCACTGGTTTCTAATAGCCCGCTGACTTTCTGGCAATTTAAGTTATTCGGCCCTTACATCGGCTCCGATTTAATCGGCCTTGCCGAGATCGCTGCCGCCGTATTGTTTATTGTGGGCTATCTGAGCCCTAAAGCCGGTATCGTAGGCGGGCTTATTACGTGCGTGATGTTCTTTACAACCAGCAGCATGATCATAACTACTCCTGGAGCGACTATTAGCATTCACGGGATAAGGTACATGAGCTTTCTGGGTCTATTCCTTTTCAAGGATGTCATATCCCTCGGCGTATCCTTCTACCTGATCAGTTGCTTCGGTAAAAAGGCTATGCTTACTTGTTCCAAAAGCTGAGAGGTGCTCATTGCTCGAGGGGCAAAGTCGACGGTGTAGTTGACTGTCCAGACGCTTATATATATGATTAGTTTATGCCCAGACCGAAGAGCGATGAGAAGAGAAGCGCGATCCTGGATGCGGCGACCCGGATTATCGTTACGCAGGGTCTGAGTGCACCGACAGCTGGCATCGCGAAAGAGGCCGGCGTTGCTAATGGATCGCTCTTCACCTACTTTGAAACCAAGACGGACCTCTTCAACCAGCTTTATCTTGAGCTGAAAATAGATATGGCGTCCGCTACGATGAAGGGTCTTCCTATAGGTGAAGAACCTCGTGAGCAGCTTTGGCACCTTTGGCAACACTGGATGAACTGGGCGGTGTCCTATCCCGAGAAGCGGCGAGCGTTGGCACAGCTCGGCGTTTCCGACGAGATCACACCGGAGACCCGCGAGGCGGGTCACACGACGATGGCAGGCATCGCAGGACTGCTGGAACAGATTCGTGCCAGCGGCCCCATGCGGAAAGCTCCGATGGGTTTCATCGTCGCGATCATGAACTCTCTCGCGGAGGCGACAATAGATTTCATGACTCAGGACCCAACCCATGCAAAAAAGCATTGCAAAGAAGGCTTCGAGGCCTTGTGGCGTGCGGTGGCTTGATTTTTTGATTTTAATAATGACTGACTAGACAGACACTAAAGGAGCTGAGCAATGCCGAACACTTCTCCTATAAACAATCCGTCCGAGCGCAAGGCGTACGTCATCACCGGCCCGACCTCTGGGATAGGTCGAGCTACGGCACTCGAAGTGAGCAAGCACGGCAACGTCGTCCTGGTAGGACGCGACCGTGAAAAGCTCAGTCAGCTGCAGAAGGAGATCGAACGAAAGGGGGGACACGCGGCACCGATCCTGTGCGATTTGTCGGATCTTGCGAGCGTGCGACGTGCGGCTGAGGAGATCATCGCGCTCGATCTTCCGATTGTGGGCTTGCTCAACAACGCGGGCATCTTCCCGATGCGGGCTACGCAGAACGTGCTGGGCTGGGACAATGCGTTCGCGACGAACCACATTGGACCATTCGTGCTGACTGAATCGCTCATCCCGTATCTTCCCGACGGCGCGAACGTCGTCTTCGTCGCCTCGGGCGTGGAAGATCCAGAACGCAAACCCGCGAAGATGGCGGGTTTTCGTGGTAGCCGTTACATTTCCGCGGAGGCGAGTGCGCGGGGCGAGTGGGAGCCGGGCGGATCGAAGATGCCGGGCGCGGACGCCTACGCCACGTCGAAGCAATGTTCCCTTGCCACTGCGCTGGCATTTGCTCGTGAGACTCCACGATTACACTTCAACGCGGTCGAGCCGGGATTCAGTCCGGAAACAGGGCTCGGGCGCGATGCTAACGCATTTCTGCGCTTCCTGAGTAAATACGTTCTGTCGCTGCTTGCTCCGCACATCAAGTACTGGAGCAATCCGAAGCTCGCCGCGCCCATGATCACCAAGTTGTTGCTTGATGAATCAAGTACAACTGGCATCTACTACGACGAGAAAGGCAAACCCATGCACGGCTCCGCGCAGGTTCGCGACCCAGAGTTTCAGGACCGCGTCGTTGCTGAAACTCGTGTCCTGCTGTCGATGACAGCACAATGAAAGGAGGAAGGTTGGCCTGTTCCAAGTGAGTCCTGATAAGTCGTCACGTGAGAAGGGATTTGGTTGTGCGTCGTGTGGAACCTTCACCAATGGTGAGAAGCACTCTCAAAAAGCGAAATTTGGAAGGGCTTCTGGTTGGCATCTCATGCCCAAGCATAACCGATGAAAAATCATAAGGTTACAAGGGCCTTATGAGGAATTTAGGAGTCTATACGGTGAGGATTATCGTCCGTAAAATGAGCAAAAACGCCCTCGGAAAAGTTTTGCGATTCCCAAATGTTCCCGCGGAAGAACTCTATTGTTCCCAGAAATGACATCTAAGTTATTGAAATGATTTCGTGGACCCGATCGGGATCGAACCGATGACCTCTTCCATGCCATGATAGGAGTCATGGGCCAAATAATAGACGGCACGGTACTTACGAACCGGCACAATCGGCAGAACTGACATCATGGGCGCTATTTGCCCACAAAATGCCCCCAAATTTCTGGGAAGCGGGCCACGGGCTGATCTGTGTGGGAGCTGCCCTCTTCATTCTGACGAAGCGTATCTGTCCCTGCTCGATGAGGCTCTTAATCACGAGCTTCCTAAACCTCTTAGATGTCGCTCTGTGCGACCGGCAAACATGCCTGTCCTCCGACCTTTGGCCATCTCGGTCTATTCTCTTCCTGATGGGCTGAGAGAGGGTTCGAGCAGAGCATTGCCGCGCACGTTCTCACCTGTCTGTACCGTTTGCACCTTGAACCGATCCGCCGCCAGGCGTACGAAGACAACATCCTGCCCATTGACCTGTTGAATCGCCTCCTGCGATACAAGGACCGTGGGGATGCCCGCTCCCGTTGCGAACTCCGCGCTCGCCAGCATCTCGGGACGAAGTCGATTGTCGGGGTTTCTGATCTCGATGCGTACCTGCATCAGCCGCGTCACCGGATCGAACTCCTGACCAAGATTCGTAATCTTGCCGGTGTAGGTCGCATCCGGCACGTCCGGCAATGTAACCGTCGCCGTATGCGTGAGGCGAAGTTTGGACAAGGTTACCGCATCGACCGAAGCCAGCATCCACAATTGGCTGAGATCGCCGATGACAAAGGCATCCGTGGAGGTCGAGATGGTCGAACCTGGCGTGACGTTTTTCTGCAAAATCCTCCCGCCTGCGGGGGCTTTGATCGGAATGAGGTCGGCGTCGTCCGAGTCATTGGCGGGCGCATCGGCTTTTATCCCGAGAATCTTCTCCATGTGGGCCTGCTCACGATGCACATCGTTGTCGGCCTCGCGGGTCGCACTCTGGCGTTCACCACCTCCTGCTTCGCAGTCTCGACTTGCGAAACAGATTCGGCTTTGAGCGTATAGAGCCGCTGACTCCGCTCGTAGTTCTTCTCCGCCAGTGCTTCGGCGGCCTTGAGGCGTGTTCGTTTGGCTACGGCATTCGCGTAAGCTGCGCGGGTTTCATGTACGTCGTGGCTGTGCATACGGGCAAGCACCTGGCCCTTCTGCACGAAGTCGCCGAGGTTGAAGTACACCTTTTCGACCCTACCCTCGGCGAGAACGCCGACGCGCCAGGTTGCGTTATCTGGAAGAGCGATGTTGCCTTTGGCACGCTGGCTCACAACGGCGCTCCCCAACTCGACTGGCGCAATGTCGATCTTCTGTTCGGCCTGTGCCTGCGTCGAGAGCGTCACCTCGTCCGACGCACCTTTGCTCTCGGCTGTAGTGGCCGCTTCGCCCGTCGTATCCTGTTGTGGGCTACGGTGTCCGTCGATCCAAAGGCACATCTCGTGTACTTCCCGCTTGAGAATATCGACGGACATCCGGTACTGAGGATTATGCAACCTGCTAATTAGCAAGCGAGGGCTGTAGACATGAAGATTCGAAAAACACTAATCATCGCAGCTCTCGCGCTGCTACTTGTAGGTACGCTCTGCGCAGGTGTGCTCAAGTGGCGTGGCCTCCGCGCCACGTCCGCGCCGTCGGCCTTTGAGACGGTCGCAGCCCGGTCCATACGCGACTTTGCGATTCCTGCGAAAGAGCGCCACCTGAAGAATCCTGATGCCAACGATTGGACCGCGATCCAGCAGGGCCGCGAAGACTTCCTCGCTCGCTGTGCCTCCTGTCATGGTTTCGATGCTCGTGGACGAACCCCCATCGGCGCCAACGTCTATCCCCGCGTTCCCGATCTGCGCTCAGATTCCACGCAGAATCTCAGCGACGGCCAAATCCACTACATCATTGAGAATGGGATTCAACTGACCGGAATGCCCGCGATGCCCAGCGCTCACCGGGAATCGGCAGCGGAAAGCTGGAAGCTCGTTGCTTACATCCGAAGTCTTCGTACTCTTACCCGAGAGGAAAAGGCTATGGAGACGAATGCGTTGGCATCGGCGCACTACACCGGCTCGCAAGCTTGCCAGAAGTGCCACGCGGACATCTACGAACATTGGAAGAAAACGCCGATGGCGAATGTAGTGCGCGATCCCCGAGAACATCCTGACGCGATAATTCCCGATCTCAGCACGAATAACGTCTCAAAGTTCACGAAGGATCAAGTGGCTCTGGTCTACGGCAGCATCTGGAAGCAACGCTACTTCACGAAGGTGGGCGACGACTATTATCCGCTGCCCGTGCAATGGGACATCCACAATAAGAAGTGGCTCAAGTATCACGTCCCGGATACAGGCGCCGACTGGTGGACAGCTTTCTATCCTTCGGACAACATGCAACGGCCGACAGGCCCGACCTGCGATGGATGCCACTCCGTTAACTACGACATCCACACCAAGCAGGTCACAGAATGGAACGTTGGCTGCGAACGCTGCCACGGCCCCGGCAGCGAACACGTCGCCCATCCCACCCGTAACAATATCCTCAATCCTGCGCAGATGGACGACGTAGCGGCAAACGACACCTGCATTCAATGCCATTCCCAGGGGCAGCCTCTTACCAAACAGATCGAGGGCAAAGCCTACGACTGGCCGGTTGGCTACCACGTCGGTCTTCATCTGAAGGACTTCTGGAAACTCGAAGACATCACCCTGGGTCAGACGACGTTCACCCACTTCGCGGATGGAACCGCGCGCAAGAACCGTATGCAAGGCAATGACTTCGTGCAGAGCGTGATGTACGAACACGGTGTTACATGCTCTTCCTGCCACGACGTACACGGCGCGGAGAACTATGCCCAACTCCGAAAGCCAGTAGACAAGCTGTGCCTGGACTGTCACGGGCCAACGTCGCCTAACGGCCCGCACACTGCGACGTTGGAGGAACACACTCACCACAAGGACGGCAGCCCCGGCAGTCAGTGCGTAGCCTGCCACATGCCGAAGATCGAAACCCAGGGTGTCCCCGGCGCATTTGTGAGTTCACACACCTTCAAATTCATCTCGCCGTCGATGACAGACAAATACAAGATTTCCAGTCCTTGCACGTCCTGCCATACAGACAAGTCTACGGATTGGGCGACGAAGGAACTGATGACCTGGAAAACGACATCCCCGTGGCGAGTCGGGCAATGACCAAAGACGTCAAACTCTACGAGGACACAATTTGTCTTTGTTGGACAATACCTACCCACATCGCAACCAAGAGATTCCCGAACATCATGATCCTTTGAGATATGACTGCTCGTGCATCCATTCCGACCGATTACTGTTCTATCCAAGCGTTCTAATTTTGCACGGAACTGATTGGATAAAAAGGAGATCACATGAACAGGTTTCAACAAGGAAGTCTCTTTAGGGCAAAGAGGAAAGGGCTGCTCCGATGTGTGGGTTTTTCGCTAGTATGACTATTCCTCTGGGAAGCGAATCTACAAGAAGGAGATCATCGGCAGCGTAGCCCAAATTCGGAGTAAACGAGAAGCGGAAAAGGCTGCCGCTGCACTTCGCAGCTCGATCAACGTCGACATTGGAACGCCACATACCATTTGCGAACTTGCGACACACTATCGAGTGCACGAGCTGACCCAAGAGAAGAAGTCGTTCTCAACCATCGATAACCATCGCAATCTATTCAAGCGTTACATTGAGCCAAGATGGGGGAGCCTTCGAATTGGTTCCATTCGAACAGTAGAAGTCGAAGAATGGCTCCATTCTCTCCCGTTGGCGCCGGCTTCGAAGGCGAAACTGAAGTGTGTTCTGTCGGTGCTATACAACCATGCGATCCGCTATCAATGGCTAACGTTCAATCCGATCAATCGAGCGAGAACGTCACAGAGACGTCTCCGCGGGAAAGACATCGGGGCAGCTAGCCGACCTATCAGGACGAATGAAGGTGTACGAGCAGATTGTCTCTCCTATTCCGACTATCCAGTTTTAATAATCAAAGATCAATTGCGAACACGCACCCATTGGGGAAGCTCCGAGAGATCGCAGAGAGCCATGGCCGATGGAAGGGACCACGGCCTTAAATCCCCGATCTGCTCCGATAACTGACTTGGAGAGCCGCCGCCGAG
>Ga0206868_10217_pt1 | contig 15456 bp, 15 predicted proteins | sample Alteio_BWOrgCont_38_FD_152901 | JGI IMG/M metagenome (GOLD analysis project Ga0206868, IMG submission 152901) | Enriched cells from forest soil in Barre Woods Harvard Forest LTER site, Petersham, Massachusetts, United States -... | ecosystem: Environmental > Terrestrial > Soil > Temperate forest >... | reverse complement strand
GCTACTCACAGAAGCAATAGTCGCCACCTCAACTGCTTGCTGATCTGACAACTCGGGCAAAATACTCGTTAACCGACTCGCCAACATTGTTTTTCCTGTACCAGGCGGCCCCACGAATAATAAATTATGTTTTCCAGCCGCCGCAATTTCTAAAGCACGCCTGGCATGTGATTGGCCCTGTACATCAGCCAAGTCCAATAGAGATTGGCTGTTTTTTGTTAATGTCACGGCCGTACAACGCGTTAAATTATTTCTATTTTGCAAATAACCGCTCACTTCCAATAAATGATCTGCAAAAAGAACTTCTGCTCCTCGAACTAATGAAGCCTCAGTCGCATTGGCGCGTGGCACAATTAAGCAACGACCAGCATCACGCGCACTCAGTACAATAGGTAATATTCCTTCTATAGGACGCAATTCACCCGACAAGGCGAGTTCACCGACGAATTCATAATTCAGCAGTTTTTTACAGGGGATCTGATTTGAAGCAGCTAGAATACCGAGTGCGATAGGTAAGTCAAATCGACCGCCTTCTTTAGGTAAATCAGCCGGCGCAAGATTAATAATAACGCGACCCACAGGAAAATCAAAAAGCGCATTCACAAAAGCACTGTGTATTCGATAACGACTTTCTTTCACCGCTGTCTCTGGCATGCCCACGATATTCACATCTCGAGAACCGAATGCAAGGTGCACTTCAATAGTAATCAGAGGCGCTTGAATACCAGCAGAAGCACGACTATAGACAATAGCAAGGGACATAACATATTCCTTAATAAATTAAAAACCTTGCTTTTTATCTTACTAATTCCTAGTCTAGGCACCACTGCGCCCGTAGCTCAGTTGGATAGAGTATTGGTTTCCGAAACCAAGGGTCAGAGGTTCGAATCCTCTCGGGCGCGGTAAATAGGAAGGAATAAAAAAGATAACTAAGCAGAGTGCCTGAGGTGTGACAGATACAATTTAGGGAGAAAAATTAAAAAAAGCAAGCAAGATTTCTGCTATCACTCAAAATGCGCAACTGTTCAGGCGTACCAACATTATACCATTCCCCTGTAAAATGCTCTCCTGTAACTTGTTTCTGGGTAATAGCCTGTGACAATAAAGTACCTAAACGAAAATAACCAGGCTGACAATCCGCAAATAATTCTGGACGATAAATACCGATATTAGCAAAAGTCAATGTAGGTGAACCACCAAAATAGATACACTGTCCTTCTAAACAAAAATCGCCTTGCATATGAAAGACAGGATTATTCACTAACACCAGATGCGCTAACCCCTTTGGCTCTTTAGGTAAACTTGCTAGAGAATAGTCAGAAATAATATCACTGCTTAAAACAATAAAAGGTTCTTCGCCTAACAAAGGCAACGCTTTAAAAACACCCCCACCGGTTTCGAGCCGCTCTTCTTCTTCAGAATAATGAATAGTCACGCCATAGTCACTGCCATCACCAAGCGCTGCTTTGATTTGTTCGCGGTGATAACTGATGTTAATCACAATGTCTCGAATATCAGCCTTGACCAAGGCTTCAATAGCATAATCAATTAAATAACGCTTACCTATTCGCAGCAAAGGTTTAGGAACATCATCTGTCAAATCGCCCATCCGTAAACCGCGCCCTGCCGCTAAAATCATTCCACGCATAATGCAATTCTCTCTTGTTGTGCCGGCATCATCACATTATATAAAAATCCTTGAAATGCTTGGCATTCGGGATAATACTGACTTTCTTGCATAATATAATTTAAAGTACGGGGAATATGTTTTAAGTAATTTGCGTCACCATCGCGACGATATTTGCGTGAAAAAGTGAGCAACGCTTTTAAATGCCGCTGTAATCCCATTAAATCAAACCATCTTAGAAACTCATCGTTGCTTGATGAAATGTTAAGCTGACCCTTATACTCTAGAACTAATTTTTTAACCTGGTCTTCTGGCCATGCGATATAACAGTCTCGCAGTAAAGAAACTAAATCATATGTTACTGGCCCTATAAATGCATCTTGAAAATCTAAGATACCTATTTGACTGTTCACCAACACCATTAGATTTGCCGAATGATAATCGCGATGCATAAATACTTGAGGCTGACTCGCTGCCGTGGCTGCTAAGAAAGAAAATAGGCGTTCAAGCATTTTCTCATCTGCTGTAGATAAACCAATCGCAAGATGATTAACGAGATACCATTCTTGAAAAAGTTTTAATTCTTTGTACATAAAATCAGCGGTAAAAAGCGGGATTTGCCAACCCGATACCGTTGAACAACATCGCAACACAGCCAATGCGTTCAGCGCCTGCGTATAAAGCAATTCCACATTGTCTGCATTCAACTCACGGAGTAATAATCGATCACCAAAATCGGTAATTAGCAAAAATCCTTGCGACGAATCGTGGGCAATAATCTCTGGCGTCAATAAACCTTCAGCACGCAAAGCGCGGCTGATCGCAATATAGGATAGGGTATTCTCTCTTTCAGGCGGTGCATCCATGACAATATAAGAATCTGCTCCTTGCAGCAAACGGAAATAACGTCTGCAGCTCGCATCACCAGGTAATGCGATCAAAACTGGTTCTGTTATGTCACAGAGTGTAGCCAACCATTTTTGCAAAGCTTGTTCTCGTTGTTTCATAATCACAGACATATTCCCTGTTTACACTGACACAAGACACAGAACCTCCCAAGTAAAGGCCAATATTTTGTCATACAGGAACAATGGAAGCAATGCAAACCCTTAATCTAGCATCTTCAAGCCCTTTCCGTTACACTGACAAACTCTAAAAAAATCCAGGGCTTGCTTGAAAAATAATGCGTATATTCAACCAGTTCCCCCTAAAACTACTCTTAGCACTATGCCTGTTGTCAGGAACAGCTACATTGATGGCTAAAACAACAGAAGCCCCAGTCCAACCTACCTTGACCTCCTCCGCCATTGCCAAAGCACTTGGCTGGATCCAAACAGGTGAAAATCGTTGTGCCGGTTACTATTTTGAGCCCCCCTTTATTAATCCAGACATATCTCTAGAAAAAACCCATATCCAACTCAACAGTAACCAAGGATTAGTCTTTTCGCTCCATGGCACATCCATTTCGCAAGGTCAAATCACTATCACCCAAGATGGCCAGCAAATTATTGCGAATAAAGGGTTTCTCTATCGTGATCCTGCTACAGGTAAGCTCAACGCTGTTGATTTAATAGGCCATGTGATATTACGACAACCCAATGAATTAGTGCTGGCTGACTATGGTCATGTCGACTTAAAAATGAAACAGAAATCGTTGCGCCATATTTTATACCGTAATGCGGTCTACAGCAAAACGTCTACCACCAAGCCTACCGTGCCTAATAATAAACAAATTCAGCATGCGCACCACGTTTACCAACTCAGCGCTTGGGGCACGGCTGAGCAATATGAACAAAATGAACCGGGAATATCGTTGTTTCAGCAAGCTACTTATACAACATGCCCTCCCTTAACAAGCGCTTGGCAAGTCAAAGCCAGTCATCTTGAACTCAACAAAAATACTGGCCGAGGTGTAGCAAAAAATGCTCGGCTACTGGTAAAAGGTGTTCCTGTTTTTTATACACCTTACCTCAATTTTCCTATCGATTCGCGCAGGCAAACAGGCTTCTTACCACCTGCGATACGTCCTAATACAACACAATCTGGCACCATTATCACAGCACCATTTTATTGGAATATAGCACCCAATTACGACGATACAATTACCCCCGCCGCTTTATTTAAACGTGGCATTCAAATCACGAATTTATTTCGTTACCTCACACCCAAAACGGAAGGCAAAATAACAATAACAGCATTACCCAACGATCACTTATTTTCCGCTCTAAAAGATAAAAATATTAACGCTTTTGAGGCACCCTCTAACCCACAAACACAGGCACAATTCAATCGATTGGAAAACGCAAGCACTACACGTAAAGCATTGACATGGGAAAATAATGCACGCTTCGACGAGCATTGGACAAGCACACTCGACTACAACTATGTCAGCGACGACTATTACACCACTAACTTTAACAATGGCTTAACACAAGTCACAACTAACCAACTTTTGCAACAAGCTACCCTGAATTACAAAGGACAATTTTGGCAATTTCAAGGCAATATACAAGGCTACCAAACACTACACCCACTTGACCAAACGCCGTATGCAAACGAATATACACGCCTGCCACAACTCGTCTTAAGTGGTCATTATCTCGATGACAATACAGGCTTAAATTACTCCATTGATAATGATTTATCGCATTTTGTTATTCGCAAAGACCCAGGCGTAGATATTCTTAAACCTTTCGGTACTCGACTTAACATACAACCTGCTGTCAATTGGCCTGTATATCATCCTGCCGTGTTCTTCAACCCCCGCTTACAATTTGCCATGACTCAGTATGAAGTTAGCCAAATTCCAGCAAATAGCCAAGGAATTCCAAATTCTAATTTGCAAAGTCCGCACCGTGCTTTACCTATTTTTGATATCAGCTCTGGCATGTACTTCGAACGTAACTTTACTATACTGAATTATTCTTTGACGCAAACACTAGAACCACAAGCATACTACACCTATATTCCTTATCGAAATCAAAATGACTTGCCCGTGTTTGATACCACGCTCAACGTCTTAACATATGACCAACTGTTTACATATAACCGTTTTAGCGGCCCAGACCGCATAGGCGATGCAAACCAGCTTGCTTTGGGTTTGGCAACACGCTTTATGGATCAACAATCCGGAACACAAAAAGCGTATGCGGGCATTGGTCAAATTGCTTATTTTCGGGATAGATTAGTGACACTCTGCTCCAATGATAATCCAACACAGAATTGCTCCACTCTGATTGACCCTGATAACCGGGTGAAACGCTCGCCGCTATCTGGTGTCTTAAGTTACAGCCTGACACCTTATTGGACTTTCACCTCCAATACTATTTATGACACGCATGTCAACAACGTTAAAAACGAAACGCTGACTCTGGGTTACAGCACAGATCCACAACGCTCTGTTAATTTAAGCTATACCTATGCTTTGAATGGCGCTGTATTGCTAATCAACCCGGTGGGCAGCAGCGCGAATAATCTTTCTCAAACTGATCTTAACTTTATCTGGCCGATCACCCATAGCTGGAGCACGCTTGGTCGCTGGACAGAAAATTTCAATACATCCCGTTTCCAGAACTTGCTGTTTGGTTTACAATACGACAGCTGTTGTTGGGCTGTGCGTTTTCTTGTAGGTCGAACCTTTACCAACGTCAGTTTAAACAATACCCTTAAATACAATACGGAATCTTATATACAGTTCGCCTTAAAAGGCTTAGGGAATTTTGGGACAGGTGATCCAAACCCCACATTAAACAGTGGCGCTATTTCTTATCAAACAGATTTTGGGCAGGATTTTTAAAATGAAAAAATGGTTGAATGCAAGCTTAGCTATCTTATGTATATTTTTAGTCAATGGTTATGCCTCGGGTAACACTAAAGGAAATGAACAATCGCTAGATCGCATCGTAGTCATCCTGAATAAAACAGTCATCACACAAAGTGAACTGGACGAAGCGATTGACCGAATTAAAAAACAATTAGTTGCTACTCATACGCCCACTCCTCCACCTAACATCTTGCGCAAACAAGTTTTAGATCAGTTAATTAATCGCAAATTGCAACTTGATCTAGCTGAACAAACTGGCATTCATGTGACTGAATCCGATATTACGCAAGCAATCAATACGGTTGCCCAAAAAAATCGAATTCCCGTCAACAAACTTTACGCTACAGTTGCTGAGCAAGGTTTAAATAAACAAGAATATCGCAAAGAAATTCATGACGAAATAGCCATCAATCGCATTCAACAGCAAATGATTGGCGGAAAAATCACTGTCTCTCCGCAAGAAGTAGATGACTTCATGCGTTCGGCTGCGTGGTTATCTTACAATGCCAAAGAATATCACTTAGAAGACATTCTCATCGCCTTACCAGAAACCCCCTCTGCAAAAGATATCACCGAAGCAAGAGCACGCGCAGAAGCTGCGCTAGAGAAATTACATAAAGGCGTTAGCTTCCATCAAATCGCTGCCGCTGAATCAAGTGGGAGTAAAGCATTACAAGGTGGCGACTTGGGGTGGCGCAAATTGCCAGAAATTCCTTCTGCATTCGCAAGTCGACTCGTTGAAATGAAAGAAAATGATATTGCTGGCCCCATCCAAACACCCAATGGTTTTCACATCATTCGTGTGGCAGGTATTCGCAGCGTTGGAATGCAAGGAAGCAAAGAAGAACAACGCAAACAAGTACAGGAATTACTGTATCAACGTAAATACGAAGAAGCATTACAAACCTGGACAACTAAATTGCGCAGTGAATCCTATATCAATATCCATCCGGAAAATGAATAATGCCAACAATACCGCGGATTATTCTCACGCCAGGGGAACCCGCGGGCATTGGCCCCGATATTATTTTAAAGGCAGCGCAACAAGCATGGAACGCTGAATTAATAATCATCGGCGATCCCGATTTATTGAGAGCGCGTGCTAAGCAATTGCAATTACCAGTGCAACTTGAAATTTTTGATAATAATCAACTTGCGCAAGCCCATCAACTCAACACATTAAAAATCATTCCGCTTAAGTTAAACGCATCCTCTGAAACAGGGCAATTAAATTCTGCCAATGCATCGCATGTCATTCGCAGCTTAGAATTAGCAACGGATTATTGTTTAGAAAAAAAGGCCCATGCCTTAGTCACAGGCCCCGTGCATAAAGCTGTACTAAATACCGCTGGTATCCCTTTCACAGGTCACACTGAATTTTTAGCACAACGTTGTCAGGCCCAACAAACATTGATGCTTTTTGTGGTAGATAAACTCAAAGTCGCTTTGGCCACCACACATGTACCTTTGATCGACGTACCCAAAAAAATAACTATCGAACATTTGCTACGGACATTGCGTCTTTTACACTGTGAATTAAAAAATCGTTTTGGGTATGCTGACCCTCATATTCTAGTGTGCGGTTTGAATCCACATGCAGGTGAATCAGGACATATGGGCCGAGAAGAAATTGAGATCATCACTCCTGCGCTTAATCAACTACGGGCTGAAAATATCCATGTTACAGGGCCTTTACCTGCCGATACGATTTTTACAGAGAAAATTTTAACCTCAGCCGATGCAATTTTTGCGATGTACCATGATCAAGCATTGCCTGTGATAAAACATTTGGGATTTGATCGGGCAGTGAATATCACATTGGGGCTGCCCATCATTCGCACCTCCGTTGATCACGGCACAGCATTAGATCTAGCGGGAACCGGTAGAGCCAACGCAGGCAGCTTAATAGCGGCTATTGAACTTGCTATTTTGCTTTCTAACAAATCTATTATCCCTGTCACCCCGCAAAATTCTCGTCTACAGTAATCAACAAGAACACTGCTTTATCACGAGAATTTGTGCGGGGTTTGGTAGCAGACTTAATGAGAAAGCAAAAGCACAGATCAAGATAGCTGCCGGATCCCGCACAAAAACACGTAATAAAGACCTGCCTTCTTAAACAGGACAAAGGACGTGTTTTTTGCGGGATGACACGTTGTTTGAGTGGAGCGGCTGGGCGAGCTATTACGACAATCCGCTGTTTTGGTAACAGCTCACCCTATCGCTGTCATTGCGAGCGAAGCGAAGCAACCCAGGCTTTTCAACGCTGCTTCCGAGTTTCATGAATTATTCTAATCAGCTCTCAAAAGCCTGGGTTGCTTCGCTTCGCTCGCAATGACAAGGATAGGGGTTGAGCTATTACCTGTTTTGAACTAATGTTCGATATTTTGCTAGCAACTGTTCTTTCGTTTCCACATACTGCGGATTAACAGGAATACAATTCACTGGACACACTGCCACGCACTGTGGTTCATCAAAATGCCCGACGCATTCCGTGCAACGCGCTGGATCAATTTCGAAAATGGACTCGCCTTGGTAAATTGCCTGATTGGGACAAACAGGCTCACATACATCACAATTGATACATTCATCGGTAATCATGAGCGCCATTGTTAAGTAAACCTCATTTTACTTATGTTTCTCAAGCGCAGTACGTACAATATCAGGTACAAATGGCGACACATCACCACCTAACGCCGCAATTTCACGAACAAAACTTGAAGAAATAGACATATAGTTCTGTGCTGGCATTAAAAATAAACTTTCAATATCGGGCGCTAATTGCCTATTCATGCCTGCCAGCTGAAATTCATAATCAAAATCAGATACCATTCGCACACCACGCAAAATAATACTGGCTTTATGTTTACGCATAAAATCAATTAACAATACATCAAAGTCTAACACTTCTACATTTGTTAATTCTGCTAATACACCTTGTGCCAATTTAACCCGTTCTTCTAATGAAAAAAAAGGCGTTTTATGGCTACTTGCTGCGACCGCAACGATCACTTGATCAAAAAGTTTTGCTGCCCGTTCCACCAAATCGACATGTCCATACGTGATAGGATCGAAAGTTCCTGGATAGACAGCTATCTTTTTCATAAAATGATCCTTTATTAACTCAGCGATGTATTATACGCTAACAACTATCTAAATGCCTTAAAAATCACCAAATATGAGCAAATAATACCCCATGAACGCATTCCAACTAAACTATCTTCACGCAATGGGTATCCAACCCTGGCAATCAAAGCAACCTGCGCCCTCCATAATCGATACACCACTTCAAGAAAATCTGACTGCATTGCGTGCTGCCGTTGCTCGCTGCACTGCCTGCACCCTCCATAAAACTCGCACCCAAACCGTTTTTGGCACCGGCAATCCACAAGCTGACCTCATGCTCATTGGCGAAGCCCCAGGTTTTTATGAAGATAAAAAAGGGGAACCATTTGTAGGCCGAGCAGGCCAACTACTCAATGCCATGCTACAAGCCATCGGCCTAGATAGACACACAGTCTACATTGCAAATATTTTAAAATGCCGCCCACCTAACAATCGCGACCCACTACCAGAGGAAGTCTCGCAATGCACGGGCTTTTTGACCAAACAAATTGAACTGATCCAACCTAAGTTATTGTTAGCGCTGGGACGCATTGCAGGCCATTACTTATTAGATACACAAACATCGTTAAGCCAAATGCGAGGAAAACTCCACTCTTATGGCTCACAAGCCACCCCACTCATCGTCACCTACCATCCAGCGTATCTTTTGCGTAATCCTCGGGATAAAAACAAAGCATTTCAAGATTTGCAATTAGCTCACAGATCTTTAAATTTAACGATCACACCATCAACACGGCTTGAATGAGTGCCAACTGCTTCTGCAATGCCCCGCGGTTGGCTGCAACCACTTGATACGCATTTTCTCCTGTTAATTTGCAATAGGTAGAGTCAGCAAAAAATCGCTCCACTTGGGCGGCAAGCTCTTCGGCACTGTGCACCACAACCATCCCTTTTGCATCGAGTAACATTTGGCTGATATCAGCAAAATTAAAAAGCACAGGCCCTGTCACAATGGCTTTTTGTAACACGGCTGGCTCCAACATATTATGGCCACCCACGCGTGCAAAACTACCCGCAACAAAAGCGACTTGAGCCACTGAATACAGTAAAAGTAATTCACCCATCGTATCGCCCAGGTACACTTGCACTTGAGGCGAACAAGATTCTCCGCTGCTGCGTCGCACCATTTTAAATTCTCTTTTTTGTACTAACTCAGCTACCTCTTGAAAGCGATCAGGATGACGAGGCACTAAAATTAACAAAGCAGATGGATATTTTTCTAAAATAAAACGATGCGCAGCTAAAATAATTTCTTCTTCTCCTGGGTGCGTACTCGCTGCAATCCAACTCGGTCTTTCTTTACCAATACGATGTTGCAATGCTTCACTTTTATCAGAGAGATCCGCAGGCAATTCTAAATCAAATTTTAAATTACCCGTCACAGTCACTTTATCGCGACTCAATCCTAAAGCAATAAAACGCTCTGCATCAGCTGATGCTTGCGCTGCCATACTGTGAATTGATAAGAACATATCCCGTGTTAAGCGAGGAATGTAGGAGTATCCTCGCGCTGATTTCTCAGATAAACGAGCATTTGCTATTACGATAGGAACATGATACTTGCTACAACCAGCAAATAAATTTGGCCATAATTCCGTTTCCATCACTACTGCTACTTGAGGATGGATACGCTGTAAAAACCGATTGACCGCGCTTGGAACATCATACGGAATATAAATTTGTTTCACACTCTCTTTGAATAGTTCTTTGACCCGTGCCGCTCCAGTGGGCGTCATATTACTCACAACTAAAGGAACTTGTGGAAATGCTTTTAATAACGCTTTGATTAATGGCACTGCCGCGATGGTTTCACCGACTGACACGGCGTGCACCCAGATGGATTTTTCCAATTGAGGACAATACCCCAACCTCTGAGCCCATCCCTGCCGATAGCCTGGAATTTGCCGAGAGCGCCACAAAAGGCGCAAGAATATAAATGGCAAGGCAAGATAAAATAAACATGTGTACAAATAGCGCAAAGAATATCTCCTTGAAGTATGATCAATATATAACCTTTTACTTTAACCGCAGGAAAAGATACCATAAAATCCTTTATAAAACATGAACTGATTTACCCATTAAGGAACACTCAATGCCAGGGTATGTAATCGCCCCCTCCTTACTATCCGCTGACTTCGCTCGCCTCGGTGAAGAGACAGAGAATGTTTTAAAAGCCGGCGCAGATATGCTGCATTTGGATGTCATGGACAATCATTATGTCCCCAACCTGACAATAGGGCCTTTGGTTTGCGAAGCATTACGTCGATATGGGATCAAAGCGCCCATTGATGTCCACCTCATGACACGCCCTGTTGACTCATTAATCATCGATTTTGCCAATGCAGGCGCAAGCCACTTAACATTCCACCCTGAGGCCTCTGACCATATAGATCGCAGCCTCGCGCTCATTCACAAACATGGCTGCAAAGCAGGCTTAGCAATCAATCCAGCTACCACACTGGATTGCCTAGCACATGTCATGGACAAACTCGATATCATCTTAGTGATGTCAGTAAACCCCGGTTTTGGTGGTCAACAATTCATTCCAGCCACATTAGAAAAACTGAAAAAAGCTCGCCTCTTGATTAATAACAGTGGAAAAAACATTCGATTGGCAATCGATGGAGGCATCAAAACTGAAAATATTCACGCAGTCGCTCAAGCTGGCGCGGACATGTTTATCGCAGGCTCTGCTATTTTTACTGAGCCAGACTATGCTAGCGTAATCCGTGCCATGCGGCATGAATTGAATAAAGTAAAATAACCATGCAACGACCGAGACCTACCGCTGGGCTTCATCACATTGCTCTCTACGTTAGCCAGTTTGCCGACTGCGAATATTTTTATACACAATTGCTAGGCATGACAATTGACTGGCGCCCTGATGCTAACAATCTTTACCTCACGTCTGGCAGTGACAATCTCGCATTACACCGCGCGCCCATTCACTTTAATCCTGCAAAAGAACAGCGATTAGATCATATAGGATTTTTTCTAAACGAGCGCGATGATGTCGATGCTTGGCATACTTTCTTACAAGCCCATCATGTCAAGATTAAAGCCGCACCCAAAGATCATCGAGATGGAACACGAAGTTTTTATTGTGCCGATCCAGATGGCAATACGGTGCAGATGATTTATATGCCTAAAAACACAACAAAACACACAAAATAGCGTCAGAACACCTTATTCTAGCGTATTAATTGGCCTATTTTGCCCCGTTTACAATCTCAAAATAGGAGTATAATGGGTTTTGTGTTCTTCAATATTCCTCTTGGAGGTTTTATGAAAAACGAGTACAGCAAGGGAAGCAATACGCAAGGTAACTACAACAAAGGTTACCAAGCTGCTACCAACAAATCCGACAGCACGAACCGTAACCCAAATGCACCAACACAAGGGGGCTTCTCTACCCCCGGTGGCGGTAATTTTGGTCAAAAAGACAAAAGTAACCCCTCTAAAAACCCACAATCAACAAACCGACAACCCAACAATACGTGGGGAACAGGTTCTATCAACAAAACTGACAAAGACAGTCACAGATAATTTTTATTAATTATCTTTATCCGTTCATATCCCGACTATTCTGTCAAAGAATAGTCGGGATTTTTTTTAAAAAAAATAAAATTTATTTTTAAGAAAACAACAAACAATGCCCCTAAAATTTCCTTGAGGAAACGAGACAAGAGTATAATAGAAGTGTACATAGCAAGTGATTAACAGATCAATAAAGACAGAGGTTAATACTAATGGATTGGCAATTAAAAAATGATTATGTATTGATTCACTGTGGCGATCATATGAATTTGGCGTGTATTCAAGATCATAAAAAAATATTGTCTGAGGCTTTAATGAAAAATAAACCCATTACGTTAGAAGCAGATAAAATAAACAGTATAGACACAGCTTCACTACAATTATTATTGGTTTTTACACAAGAAGCGACGCGAAGAAAAATACAGTGGGAATGGAAAGCACCTTCCTTTACATTCTTATACGTTGCCAATTTAACAGGACTCAAGGAATTACTTAGTTTGCCAAAAGAATAAGAGGACGATAGCATGCCTATCAACACTAACCAATTCTTGCAAACATTCGTCGATGAAAGCATGGAATTGCTGCAAGAATCGGAAAAGACTCTACTCAGCATAGATATCCAGTCTGTGAATAGTGAAAATATAAATCATCTTTTTCGTGCCATGCATTCCATTAAAGGAACGAGCGCAATATTTAATTTTACATCCATTAATCTTTTTGCAAATACACTAGAGAGTTTCTTAGGGCAAGTACGATCTAACACAAGAATTCTTACAAAAGCAGATATAGACTTACTTCTCAAATCAGTAGACTGTATAAGAACCGCCATAGTCAACATAAAAAATAAAAATCCTATTAATAACGGCGAATTAAGTGAATTATCTACTATTTTTAATGAAAAAATGGTCGGTATGCCTCACGCGGCGTCTGATAAAATAGGATCACTTGAGAAACCTATAGAGAGGAAAACACAAAAATTTGGTTGGGACATAACATTTACCCCATCGAGAAATTCCTTTCAATGTGGCACAGAGCCTTCAAGGTTGTTTAAACAATTATCCGAAATTGGAAAATTATCAATCCAGGCTGGCATTGATCAATTACCAGAATTTCACCAACTGGATCCGACAGAATGCCATCTAAATTGGCATTTAAAATTATATACGGATGCTCCTCAAAAAGAAGTCGAAAATATTATTTACTGGGTCGAAGACAAAGAAAATGTATGCATAACACCTATTTGCACTGAGGAGAAAGAAAGCCCTATTATTGAAAAAAAATCAACCGTAGAAAATAAAACAACTCAAAAAAATGCTGCACAAACAACCTCCATTCGAATAGAAACAAAAAAAATTGATTCTCTCATCAATATCACTGGAGAGCTTATCATTAACCAATCTAAATTAAATCAAATCACTAAAAATTTTAATGGGACGCCCTTAACTGACATTTATGAAACACTAGACTTATTGGAAACACACTCAAAAGAATTACAAGAGAAAGTCATGCGAATCAGAATGGTTCCTATTGAATTTCTTTTTAATCGCTTTCAACGATTGGCACATGATCTATCAAAGGATTTAGGAAAAGAAGTGAACCTTATTATTGCTGGGGAGCAAACAGAATTAGATAAAAATATGATAGAAATGTTATCTGATCCTATCTTACATTTGATGAGAAATGCATTAGATCATGGCATTGAGCTACCCGCAGCGAGAGAAAAAGCAAAAAAACCATCCGTTGCCACCATTTGGTTAAATGCTTATCAAAAAGGCAGCCATATTATCATTGAAATGATAGATGATGGAGCTGGTCTAAATAAAGAAAAAATACTTTCCAAGGCAATTTCCGCTGGATTACTGAAAGAAAATCAAGGACTCAGTGATGATGAAATTTACAAATTTATCTTTCAACCAGGCTTTAGTACGGCAGAAAGAATTTCTGATATTTCTGGTCGAGGTGTTGGCCTGGATGTTGTTTATAAAAATATAACTGCACTGGGTGGGAAAATTGAAGTCCAGTCAAAAATGGGAATAGGAACGACTTTTAGATTATGTCTCCCATTAACACTCGCTATTATGGAATGCCAATTGATCAAAATAAGCGGTCAAATCTATATTATTCCATTAATGAACATTCTAGAAATTACAAAACTTGATATCAAGCAATTCAATAAAATTAATGATCGAACCAGATTGTATCATTTTCGAGAACAATATATCCCCATTGTTTTTCTGCAAGAAATATTCTCTATACCAAATTTCTCTGTTGATATAGAGAAAAAACTATTAATTATAATGGAAGTCAATAATCAATTAATTGGCCTCGTCGTCGATGAATTACTATCACAACAACAGATTGTAATAAAAAATATAGAAGAAAATTATGAAAAAATTCCAGGAATAGCTGGAGTAACCATTTTAGATGATGGGAAGGCCGCCCTGATATTAGACATCAATGCCATACTGGATTTTGCTTCAAACCCACAATTAATAAATAATAAACCCGAATTTAGTGAAAAAAATTGATTCGCGATGCAAAACCCAGAAAAATCAACACACTAGAGGAAAGTAATCTGAGCGGATCTTTTCAATTTTTGAGCTTTAATGTTGCGGGTCATTACTATGGCCTCGATTTATTGACGATAAAAGAAGTAAGCTTATGGCACGAACCCACATGGATTCCCAATGCACCAGATTATGTAAAGGGGATAATTAATATACGTGGAACAATTATCCCTATTATTGATTTGTGCGATCGATTTTCTTTATCGCCTGAAAAATACGACCCTCTATCTAAAAGAATCATTATCATACTGCATTCAAAATCAAATGCGATAGAACGCAGCATTGGAATACCTGTATATCAAGTACCCAATACTTACACTATTGATTACAGTGATATTGTGCCGTTTACTGATAATAAAAATATTATTCTAAAAAATTATATACGTGGGCTCGTCACTATAGAGAACAAAATGGTCATGTTGTTAAACGCGAAAGATTTGATGTCTGACGTCATTTAAGGAGAAAAAAATGAATATCTTCTTTAAACCAGCCATTGCTTTAATGAATAATTTGAAGTATCCCAGAAAACTATTTCTCATAGGGGGGGTTTCCGCATTGGCGGTAATCATATTGACACTTCAACTTGCCTCTCAAACGAGAGGTATTATGGAATTCTCCAATAAAGAATTACTGGGGGTCGAATATATAAAGCCTCTCTATAACATCATGAAAGATATCCAACATTACAGAAAAATAGAAACTGATTATCTATTGGGTGATACATCTGTAAAAAACAATTTGGTCACAGAAAGAGAACAAATTGACCACGAAATTTC
>Ga0206868_10216_pt1 | contig 15470 bp, 17 predicted proteins | sample Alteio_BWOrgCont_38_FD_152901 | JGI IMG/M metagenome (GOLD analysis project Ga0206868, IMG submission 152901) | Enriched cells from forest soil in Barre Woods Harvard Forest LTER site, Petersham, Massachusetts, United States -... | ecosystem: Environmental > Terrestrial > Soil > Temperate forest >... | reverse complement strand
CCCCCGCCACCGTGCGGGCCAGCCGCAAATACGGGCGCGGACGTGAGCGCAAGAGCGAGCAGCGCTGCCGCGAGCAAAAGAAGTCGAACGATGTTAGGACGATTCATTTTTCCCTCCCCGGTAGCGCGGTCAGGGTCGCGAGTGTCCAATCCAAGTCGTACCGAGGGTCGGATGCTGCGCGTGTTCCCCGGGCTCGCGTGTACCTCAAAGACAACCATATTTTAACTCTCTTCAAGCCGCGTCGCTGCCCACTTTTGAGCTTACTCGGCAGCCCGCTCGTGCTGCTTTGGCCACGCGACTTTCTGCTTCAGCTCACGCGCTGCCGACAACGCCCAGTTCGGATTCCGAAGCATTTCGCGTGCGAGCAGCACAATATCCGCGTTGCCGTTCCGAATGACCTGGTCGGCTTGCGCCGGGCTGACAATCATCCCGACGGAGCCGGTGAGAATTCCCGCCTCACGCCGAACTTTGTCCGCGAACGGAACCTGGTAGCCCGGGCCCACCGGAATCTTGGCGTTCGGCATCAATCCGCCGGAAGAGCAATCGACCAGGTCGATCCCCAGCGGCTTTACCAGCTTTGCGAGTTCCACCGACTGCTCCGGAGTCCATCCGTCCGGCAAGTAGTCCGTGGCGGAAATGCGCAGGAACAATGGCAGGCGCTCCGGCCAGACTTTGCGGATCGCTTCCACCACCTCCCGTACGGCGCGGGTACGATTTTCGAAGCTTCCACCGTATTCGTCCGTGCGTTGGTTGGAGAGCGGCGAGAGGAATTCGTGCAGCAGATAGCCATGCGCGCTGTGGATCTCGATGACGTCAAAGCCGGCGGCCAGCGCGCGCTTTGCCGCATCGGCAAACGACTGCACGATGCGCTGAATCCCGGGCTTGTCGAGCGCCGTCGGAACCACATAATGCTCGTTGAAGGGAATCGCGCTGGGGGCATACACCGGACGCCAACCGCCATCCTGCACCTCAACCGCGCGGCCGCCATTCCAGGGCTCGGCGGTGCTCGCTTTGCGTCCGGCGTGCGCCAGTTGGGTGCCGGCATACGCGCCTTGCGCTTTGATAAATCGCACGACCCGCGCGAGTGGCTCGATGTGTTCATCCTTCCAAATACCGAGATCGGAGGGGCTGATTCGTCCTTCCGCCACTACAGCATTCGCTTCCGTGAATACGAGCGCAGCGCCTCCGACGGCGAAGCGGCCCAGTTGAACGAGATGCCAATCGCTGGCAAAGCCATCCTGGCTGCTGTACTGGCACATGGGAGAAACGACGACGCGGTGTTTTAAGGTGATGTCGCGGATCTTAAGGGGTTCGAACAAGTGCATGGTTATGAGGTTCCCTCGGTTAAGTGCTGATGATCTGATTCAAACGGTGAGGTGTTGGATTCGAACCAGCTATTTTCCACTGTAAGCCACTTCCGAGGTTGTTCTCTCGCGCCGCAGGCGTAGAATCCTCTCGCTTTTTCAAAAGGAGAGTCGCGTGGCCGAAAATGGGTGGACCCGTCGTGGATTCATAGGGAGTGCCTTGGCCGTCGGAGCTGCTGTTACGGCGAATCCTGTCGCGGCGCTTGCGGGCGAAGATGCGAAACCCGCTGCCGATCATTGGCTGAACGAGCCCCGCCACTGGAGGAAGGAAGGGAATGTGCTCATCTGTACCGCCGATCCCAAAACCGACTTCTGGCGCAAGACGTTCTATGGCTACATCACAGATAACGGCCACGCCTACCTGCGCAGCGTCACGGGCGACTTTACGACCACTGTCAAACTGAGCGGCGCCTTCCACGATCTTTACGACCAGGCCGGATTCATGGTGCGCCTCGACGAAAGCAACTGGATGAAGTGTGGCATCGAGATGGTCGATGGCGTCCCGCACATGAGCGCGGTCTTTACGCGCGATTATTCCGATTGGTCCTCGTTCAGTCTGGGCAACCACAAGGGCCCATTGTGGCTGAAGCTCGTCCGCAAGGGCGCGGCTCTCGACCTCTTTCATTCGCTCGACGGCAATACGTTCGTGGAAGATCGCACCGGCTACCTCACTCCGGCGCCGGCAGTCGATCTCGGTCTGATGTGCGCCGCGCCGGAAGGCAAAGGCTTCGAGGTGCGCTTCGACGATTGGGCGGTGACTCCGAGTTAGTCGGCCTGGTCGATTCGAGGTAGAGTGTACGCGATGAAACTCGCTATCTTGGCAATTCTCAGCCTCGTCGTCTACGCTGGTTCGCTAACGGCACAATCGAGCGACTCCAAGTCCGAAACTCCGCCCACGGTGCTTCCGGAAGGGAAGGTGAAGAGGATCTGCGGCTTCTGCGGATTGGAGCAGCCGGTTTATCCTCCCGAGGCGAAGGCAAAGGGTATCCAAGGGACGGTTCACCTGAAGATGTTACTCGGGACAGATGGGAGAGTGAAAAACGTCGGCGTCATCGACGGTGATCCGCTGCTCGCGCCGGCTGCGGTGCGTGCGGTTCAGCAGTGGACCTACAAGCCATACCGGAAGGACGGGAAACTGGTTGAGGTTGAAACTTCTGCGTCCGTGAACTTCACGATTTCAAGCCCAAAGTGAGAAATGCTTGTTCGGGTCCTCTTAGTCGGCCTGGTCAATCTTCATCACCTTCGCGATCATGCGTTCGTAGCGTCGCCAGGGAAGAACGTTCTTAAGAAACAGCTGAATGTGAGCATCGCTCCCCGCTACGTAGCGCAACTTGGGACGCGGATTCTGGGCGATGCGTAGGATCAGATCGGCCACTTCCCGGGCATCGCGCTTGTGCACCTGCTTCAGCGCGTAATCCGAAAATCGCTTGGCCCGCGCCGCGTTGGGTGAGCTCGGATCGAATGTCATAGGGCTGATCTGCGAATTGCGGTCCCAGATGTCCGTTTTATAAGCACCCGGTTCGACCAGCACTACCTGCACTCCTACCGGCTGCATCTCGATGCGCAGAGACTCGCTCCACCCCTCCAGCGCATATTTCGAAGCCGAATAGGAGCCGATGACGGGAGCGGCGCAGCGCCCGCCAATCGATGTGACCATGATGATTTGGCCGGATCGCTGTTTGCGCATGACTGGTAGAGCGGCTTTGGTTACGGCCACGTGGCCGAAGAAATTGGTCTCGAACTGCCGGCGTAGTTCGTCAAGCGTCACGTCTTCGAGGAAGCCGGCCATGGCAAATCCGGCGTTGTTCACCAGCACGTCAATGCGTCCGTAATCGGCGACTATCTTGTCGATCACGCCGGGGATCGCGGAGGAGTCGGTGATGTCGAGCTGCCGAACATCGACATTCGTCAATAAGTTCCGCTGCTGCAACGCGCCTTCGAGGAACTTCCGACGTTCGAGGTTTCGCATGGTGGCCACCACGCGATAGCCGGCTGCCGCCATCTCCACCGCCGTCAGAAGCCCGAAGCCGCTGGAAGAGCCGGTGATTACAGCAATCTTTTCGCCCATACTAGAATGAAAACACGTTCGGGAACTGCGGGAAAGTGCGAAAGTGGCGTGTGACGTACGTCACGAGAGCATGTTCGCCGGTGCGGCTCACTGTCGCGATTGCACGTTTCGGCGCTGTTTATGCGCCTCCTGCCGCGCCATGGTTTGCAAAAGCGTAACCCATGATAGAAACTTGTGAGTTTGGAATATCTCATAGGAACGGACTAGATACATGACCGATAAGAACAAGGCGGGGGCAGGCGAAATCGAGCCCTCGAAGGGAAAGCTCGGCATCATGATGCCGGGCATGGGCGCTGTGGCGACAACCTTTGTCGCAGGCGTGGAAGCAATTCGGCAGGGGATTGCAAAACCGATCGGCTCGCTGACCCAAATGGGTACGGTCCGCCTCGGTAAGCGTACTGATGGCCGCTCGCCAAAGATCAATGAATTCGTTCCTCTCGCACAGCTCAGCGATCTCGTCTTCACCGGTTGGGACATTTTTGAAGACAACATGTACGAAGCCGCTCTGAAAGCGGGCGTTCTGGAGAAGAGCCTGGTGGAGCAGGTAAAGCCGCTGCTCTCGTCGATCAAGCCCCGCAAGGCTGTGTTTGACCAGAACTACGTGAAGCGCCTCGATGGCCCGAACGTGAAAAAGGGCAAGAACAAGATGGACCTGGCCGAGCAGCTGCGTCAGGATATCCGCGACTTCAAGAAGGAAAGCGGCGCTGACCGCCTGGTCATGATCTGGTGCGGATCGACCGAGACCTATATCGAGCGCGGGCCGACTCACGAATCGCTGGCGAAGCTGGAAAAAGCGATGCACGACAACGATCACAGCATCGCACCCTCCATGTGCTATGCCTACGCCGCGCTGCAGGAAGGCGTGCCGTTCGCAAATGGAGCCCCGAACCTCACCGTCGACATCCCGGCCATGTGGGAGCTCTCCAAGAAGAACAACGCTCCGATTTGCGGCAAGGATTTCAAGACCGGCCAGACCATGATGAAGACCATCCTGGCGCCGGGTTTCAAGGCGCGCATGCTGGGCCTCAGCGGCTGGTACTCCACCAACATTCTCGGCAACCGCGACGGCGAAGTGCTCGACGATCCCGAGTCGTTCAAGACGAAGGAAGTCTCAAAGCTCTCCGTACTTGAGCACATCCTTCAGCCGGAAAAATATCCCGATCTTTACGGCAATATTTTCCACAAGGTTCGCATCAACTATTACCCGCCTCGTGGTGATAATAAAGAAGGTTGGGATAACATCGACATCTTTGGCTGGCTGGGGTATCCGATGCAGATCAAGGTCGATTTCCTCTGCCGCGACTCGATCCTTGCTGCTCCCATCGTGCTCGACCTCGTGCTCTTCCTCGATCTTGCCAAGCGGAGTTCCGCTTTGCGCGGACTTGGCATCCAGGAGTGGCTCAGCTTCTACCTGAAGTCGCCGATGACTCCCGATGGTTTGTACCCCGAGCATGACTTGTTCATTCAGTTGATGAAGCTGAAGAACACGCTGCGACACCTGAAGGGCGAAGAGCTCATCACCCACCTCGGACTCGAGTATTACGACTGATCGTTCATTGCAGTTAAGCCCAACGCCGGAGCGAAAACTCCGGCGTTTTGCATTTTCCAGGGACGGTCTTCACACTTCTTCACCACACAATCATTGACACTGCCGTAACATCCGCGAAGAATAGGAGAAACAAACCTTTTATCCGAGGTATTACACATGTTGCTGGAAGATCCAGGCACGTCTCCGAAACCCGCCCCGTCGGAGTCGCACGGCATGAATCCGGTTCTGCGAAACGTGCTTTTGGGTGTCGCCGCCGTTTACGTCATCGCTTCGCTTTACCTCATGTTCGACATGCGCTCGCGGCTGGAGCTTACGGAGGCCCGCGTTACCGCCCAGGAAACGGCGCAGAAAGAGACCTCCGACGCCCTGAAGAGCACCCGCGCGAACCTGAAGGATTCGATCCAGGCCCTCGGGACGAAGGTCGGCATGACCTCCGATGAACTGGCGAAGAAAACCGAGCAATTGAGCAAAGCCCAAGCCCAAGCCGCCGCGAAGCTGACCCAGGAACAGCAGGAGCAGGGTCAGAAGCTCTCGCAGGTCACCGGAGAAGTCAGCTCGGTGAAGACCGAGCTCGGCGGCGCCAAGACGGACATTGCCACAACCAAGACCGATCTTGCCGAAACCAAGAAGAAGCTGGATTCGACGATCGGCGATCTCAACGTGCAGAGTGGCTTGATCGCCCACACCCGCGACGATCTCGAGTTCCTGAAGCACAAGGGCGACCGCAACATCTACGAGTTCACCCTGAGCAAGAACCACCGCCAGCCAGTTTCAACCGTAAGCCTGGAACTGAAGAAGGCGGACCGCAAGAAGGGGAAGTTCACGCTCAACGTTATCTCCGACGACCGCACCATCGAGAAGAAGGACCGGACGTTGTTCGAGCCGATGCAGTTCTATACCGGCCGCGACAAGATGCTGTACGAGGTCGTGGTGATGAGCGTCGACAAGGACGCCATCAGCGGCTACCTCAGTGCTCCGAAGAACGCACCGCAACCACTGTCGAAGTAATCCACAGCATTACTCGAAGGCCTGCCGCGCGCAGGCCTTTTTCATTTGCATTCGCGGCCGGGGTTCGCGATGATCTTGAACCTCCACGAGGAAATGATGCTGACAAGCTCGCACACGGTTTTGGAAATCCTGCTCCGCACGTTGACGATCTACTTCGTTGTCCTGATCGGCGTCCGCCTCACCGGCAAGCGCGAGGTGGGCATGATGACGCCCTTTGACCTGACGCTGCTCCTGCTCCTCAGCAACTCGGTGCAGAACGCGATGACCGGCCCGGATACTTCGCTGATCGGTGGGATCGCAGCGGCCGTCACGCTGCTGGTCCTCAACTATTTGATCGCGGAAGTCGCCGGCATGAATCGGCGCTTTCGCCGCTTTGTGCAGGGGCAGCCGACGCTGCTCGTGCATGATGGGCAGGTCATCGCCGCACACATGGCAAAAGAACATGTCAGCAGCGATGAATTGCATCGCGCCATGCGGGAGCATGCGATCTGCTCGCTCGACGACATCTCCATCGCGGTTCTGGAGGTCGATGGCTCGATCAGCTTCCTCAAATACGACGACGTCAAGGAAGGCCACGCTCCGCACGCGCGCCGGAAGATTTTCAAGAAGCCAGAATGAAAAAAGCCGGACCCGTAGGTCCGGCCGCGTCGCGCGAAAAAATCATTTGCCCTTGATCTCGATGGGAGCGTTGTCGTAGGGAATAATCGTTACGGAAACGGCAGTGCGTTTCTCAAAGTCCGCGAAGGTCACTGGGAAATTCACCAGTACCGTCCCTTTCGTGCCAGCTCCGGGTGCGATCTTCGTTTCCACCTTGAGCGGTTCTTTTACCACCATCTTTAAGTCGGGATAGGCAGCGAGGTAGCGGTCATAATCGCCCGCGCCCGCGGCGTCGTCCACGAACGAGCCTGAAGGTGTCGTGATCTCCGCCTTGATGTCTTTGATGTACAGCGTCTTGTCGCTCGAATTCCAGAGGACAACATTGATCGCCACAAAGCTGGTGTTGTGCGTGCTCTGCTCGACGGCAAACACGTTCTCGATCGACCCATTGCCGACGGGCTTGGAACGGAGCAGGTAGGCCGCCGCGCCTACGACGATTGCAATGATGACGAGCGCAATGAGCACAGGCGCCATGTTAGGCAGGCTGTGTTTGGCGTCGTCGAGTTCCTCGGTCATGGGCACATGACCAGCGTCGTACTCGGGATCCGGGGCCTTGGCTGCGGCATTGTTGTCGGGCATTGGGCCTCCTTTCGCTCGAAAGATGCGCAAAGCATACTGCCGAATGCGGGGTGTGGCACAACTTTATGTTGCGCGGGTGCTTGGATAGGAAGCTGGTACTAAGCAGCCGGCCACTGCTTCTTCATGGCTTTCTTGAACTGCTCCGGCGGCAGCGTATTCAGCACATTGGATGGCTGCAGCCAAGCGCGGCGGGCTTGCAGCACGCCGTACTTAATCAGGTCCATGTGCGAGGTGTGGTGGGAGTCGGTATTGACGACTATGGGGATGCCGCGTTCGCGGGCCATCCGCAGATGGACGTCGCAGAGGTCCAGCCGGTCAGGGTAGGAGTTCAACTCCATCGCAACCTTGTGCTGGAGGGCAGCTTTCATGACAGCGTCCATATCGAGGGCATAGGCATCGCGGCGTAGCAGCAATCGTCCGGTCGGATGTCCGAGCAGGGAAACGTTGGGGTTTGAAATGGCCTTCACGATGCGATCGGTCATTTCCTGCCGATCCTGCACAAAGTGCGAGTGCACGCTGGCAATTACGATGTCCATTTGTGCGAGCACTTCGTCCGAGAGATCGAGAGCGCCGTCGGCAAGAATGTCGCACTCAATGCCGGCAAGAATCGTGATGCCACCGATCTGATCGTTGGCGCGATGGATGCGCTGGATGTGCTCCAGCGCGCGTTTGTCGTCGAGCCCATTCGCCATCGCCAGGTTCTTGGAGTGGTCAGTGATGGCCATGTACTGGTAGCCGCGCGCCTTCGCGGCTTCGGCCATCTCTTCGATCGTGTTGCGACCGTCGGTTTCCACGGTGTGCATGTGTACATCGCCGCGGAGGTCTTTCTGTTCGAGCAGCCGAGGCAGTTGATGCTTGGCCGCAAGCTCGATCTCGCCACAGTTCTCGCGCATCTCCGGTGGAATGCAATCAAGGCCGAGCTCGTTGTAGATATCGTCTTCGGTGTGGCTCGCGACGATGGAGTTGTCGTCGAGCTTCGCGAGCCCGTATTCGTTGAGCGTGAAACCCATCTTCAACGCGCGCTGCCGCAGCGTGACGTTGTGGTTCTTCGATCCCGTGAAGTATTGCATCGCGGCGCCGAACGACTCCGGCGGCAGAATGCGCACATCGACTTGCAGTCCCGAGCGAAGCTTGAAGCTGACCTTGTTTTCGCCTTTGGCGAGAACATCGAGAATGCCGGGGAACTTCAGGATCTGTTCGATCACGGCGTTGCGCTGCGCTTCATCTTTCGCACACGGGCCGGTGACGAGAATGTCGAGGTCGCCGACGGTCTCGCGGCCGCGGCGCAGGGAACCGGCGGGGGTGATCTTCTCAATGCCGGGCATCTGCGCCAGGTGAGCGGTGAGTTTCTCGGCGGTTTGATCGGCGGTATCGATCAGGAAGCGCCCGGAGATGCTGCGATAAGTCTCGATCGCCTTGAGGATCTTCTGCTCGCTCTTCTCGCTCATGCGCGGCAGGGTGCGCAGCTTGCCTTCGCGCGCCAGGGTTTCCACGCCCGCGATATCGCTCACGTTGAACGCGCTCCAGAGCAGCGCAAGCGTCTTCGGCCCGAGGCCTTGAATCTTCAGCAGCTCGAGCATCGTGGGTCGATATTTTTCCAGCAGCTCGGCGTGGATCTTCAGTTTGCCTTCGGTGAAGATTTCTTTCAGGTTGAAGACCATCCCCTTGCCGATGCCGGGGATGGCGAGCATCGCTTTGTCGTCGCCGATGATGTCGGCGATCTGCGTCGGCAGGCCTTCAATGGCCTCGGCGGCGCGGCGGTAGGAGCGGATGCGGAAGCTGTCGTCGCCCTGGACCTCCATGAGGTCGGCGGTTTCGTAAAAGATGTTGGCGAGCGCTTTGTTATCCACGGCGAGTATTGTAGCGAAAGGTATCCCGCCCCATGCCCTCTTGTGTTGGGCATGCACAGGGTCACGACAGGGAGTGACGGGATGAATCCAGTCACTCCGTCCCGCAGTCTGCTTCCTTAATCGTGGTTGCTACCCATACCACCGACTCCGAAGTGGCGTAAAACGCCAGCCAATAGGGGCGGAGCACTACGACGGTGACTTCATGGTCGCTGTGCTTCCAGCGATATACCTTTCGCGTGGGAGTGTCTTTTATGATGTGAAGATCAAGGTTTTGATCGGGGTAATGAGACTTCAGTGCATCCAAGGCAACGCGTTCTGGATCTTTGAACGCCCACGCTGACTTGCCCTGATCGGCGTTTTGCTGCTGTTCGATGGTTTGCGCGTCCCTATCCTCGCCGTAGGCAGCGGAGACACCTCTGATGCTGCGCTCCGTCCCACTCTCGCAGTCTACGTTCACATTCGATCCAGCTTCTGCTGAGTAATCCAGATCCTTTCGCGTGTGGCCTTGAAACGACACGATGCGCTGGATTACCAACAAACTGCAACAACCCATGTGTCCCATGCCCGCCCAAAAAGTGTATCCGTTGCTTTCGCGCTTTTCCCCAGAGAAAAATGTTCCCACTAGAGTCGCGTGGATTGTGGTGTCATGCTCTTTTTCGATGAGCGCTCGAAATCTCCGGAAATTCGCGTCCTCGCTCAGGGGCAGCTGCACTCCTTCGATCCTGAGCGGTTCGCTCCGAGTTTTATGTCCTCCCTCGCCGGGGCAGCAATATACAGTGCCAGACTCAGCTCGACCGCCGTACATAATCCAAATCGAGAATCCTTGCGTAGGACATGGCGGTTCGGAGAATTGAAAGTCTTCGAAGCCATGGGTGACAAATCCGGTGACGCGCACCAACTGATGGTTGAAAGCGGCGGGATTTCTCGACAGTTCGCAATAACTTACATCGCGCGGCTCCGACGTCGCGGTTGGTACAGGCGCCGTCGTTTGGGCGTGAGATGCAAATGCCGCAGCGACCAGCACGAGCGTGAGAACGTATGAATTAAATTGGGTGGCCAATCGGCGCATGGAATTACCTTACGCTCGTTAACGCTTGATATAAATGTTCGAACTGACGCAGCTTAGCGCTTCGCCTTCGGCTTGCACTTCGCCTTGAGGTTCAGCGCGACCGCCGCGCGGATAAGCTCTTTCAAGGCCGCTTCGTTGATCTTTTCGCCTTCGTGGATGTCGATAGCGCGCCGCACATTGCCATCTAGGCTGGAATTGAAAAGTTTGGCGGGGTCGGGCAGGGAAGCGCCCTTGGCGAAGGTCAGCTTCACGACGCTCTTGTAGGTCTCGCCCGTGCAGACGATGCCGCCATGCGAGAAGACGGGAGTGCCCATCCACTTCACTTCTTCGACGATCTCCGGATCCGCCGCGTGAATGATGGTGCGCACCTTCGCGAATGTCTTTCCGCGCCAGTCGCCCAGTTCCTTGATCTTCTCGTCAATCAATACAGAAGCAGATTCAACGCCAACGGGCTTATTCATATCGTTCTCCAATGCGACTTTCTAAAGCGATTAATTCTCGACGATAAATTCGTGTCCACCGCTGCAATCTGGACGGACGGAAGAGATGTCGATCGTCACGGATTTGGTGGCCTTGATGCCTGCAAGTATCTCCACGTCAAACCAGCTTGAGGCTCCCCACGGAGCGTCTATTACGAGCATGTAATGACCGCCTGGAATGGTGCCGAAATCGAACTGGCCGTTTTCACCGGAACGAGCTGACTTAACAAGATGGAGATCGCTACGCTGCGCGACCGGCATTTGATACTCGTACAGATCGAGCTCAACGTGCGCCCTGGGTTGTCGGAGCCGCATCCACCGAATCGAATGGCGAAAGTCGCCGTCATTCACTCCGACCACAAGACCCTGCAAACGTGTGGCGCGGTGGAAGTATCCGACTGATTCGGAACACGGCCAAGCGGTGGTAGCCAAGACGATCGAGAACAGGCCGACCAGGAAGCAAGCAGGTTTCATAGATCCTCAGAAAGCAGGATACCGATTTTCCCTCGCAAACAGCCGCCGAACCAGGTGACCTTTCCACATCCATAGTCCGGTCAGGACCATGATCGGTAGAAAGATGAATCGCGTTGGAAACGCGTAGCCGGGAAGTTTGTCGAACGGACTATAGATGTAGCCGACGATCGGAATGCTGAGGATGATGTGAATCCAGCGAAAAACAATACGTGAGTTGAAGCTCTTCATAATCTTTCTCCTGCGAGTTATGACTTCGGCGCCGACCACCCGGGTGCCTCTACCCCGAGTAGCGCGGCATATTCCCCGACGAGGCCTTTCCAACCGCCGTGCTGTATGGCATTGCCGCCGACCATGCGTCCGATGGGCTCGCCCGCCAGCAGCCGGTCGAGGACGTCGAAACTGATGTGCCACCCCGCCGCGCCCCACGAGATGAAGCGACGGTCGATGTTGTGCCAAAGCGTGAGACGCGTGCCGTTGCCATGCGGCTCGAGCTCCCACCGGAGATCCATATTGCCCCAGCTGTACTCGAGCAGATGCGGCGGCTCGGCCCGCTTCACGCTGGTCTCAAACGCCTGCGCATTCGGCGAGTTGACCATCGACATCCTGACCGGCCCGGCCGTGGCCAGGTTCCGGTCGGCGTCGAACGGGGCCCACTCGGCGAGCTGCGCCGGATCGGTCAGCGCCTCCCACACCATCTCCGGCGAGTGACGGAATTCGCGGACGATCACGAGCGTCCACTTCTCTCCGTCCTTTTCTACGTGCGCCCCGCTGGCGGGACCCGGTGTGTACTGCGCGTGAGCGGCCATCTTGCTCTCCTGGGGTTACCAGTGCTTGAGTTGCGTGAGCTGGATCAGGTTGCCGCAGGTGTCGTTGACCATGGCGATCGTGGAGGCGGTTACGTCTTTGGGCGGCATGGTGAACTCGGCGCCGCGGGCTTTCATGCGCTCGTAGTCGGCCTGCACGTCGTCGGTAAAAAACATTGCCGCGGGCTGGCCTTGCTGGAATAGCGCCTGCTGGTAGGCTTTGGCCGCGGGGTTGTTGTTGAGCGCGAGTTGCAGTTCCGTGCCATCCGGCTCCTCGGCTGAGGCGAGGGTGAGCCAACGATACGGCCCGTTGCTAAAGTCTGTCTTCTTCACGAAACCTAGGACTTCGGTATAGAAGTGCAGGGCTTTTTCCTGGTCATCGACGTATACGCTGGTAATTTTGATCTTCATTTCGTATCTCCTTTAGGACGATTACGGTTTGGCTTGGGTAAGCTCCCGCTAGTCTTATTTTTCTTGGTTGAGGATTGCTCCATGCGGTCGAGGTGACGCTCGAGGGCATCGAGGTGTGTGGACCAGAACCTGCGGAATTGCGCCAGCCAATCATCGACCTCGCGAAACGGTCCAGGCTTCAGCCGGTAGAGACGGCGCTGTGCGTCCACCGTGGACTCGACAAAACCGGCGTCGCGCAGCACGCGCAGGTGCTTGGATACCATCGGCTGCGACATACGGAGTTGACGCTCAATCTCTCCTACCGACTGTTCCGATGAGATCAGCAGGCCCAGGATCGCCCGTCGGTTCGGCTCGGCAATAATTTCGAAGGCAGATTCCACGCTCTTTATATACTACACAGGGTATATACGTGTCAAGACATATAATGAAAGCGGTTTGGGAATCCCGCCATCGTGAACAAATCACGGCACGTCCCCGTATCTCTCTCAGCCCTATCTGTGAGGATCAATGAGAGTGAGTGGTTTCGCTGGATTGATAGTCGTAATGCTTTTTGTGTTCTCCTCCGCGCTATTTGCGCAGAGCGAGAAAGACGAACTGTCCACGACGATTCTGGCGCAGGATGGCATGTTCTGGAGCGCCTATAACCAGTGCGACGTTGAGAAGATGTCGCAATTCTTTTGGCCGGATATTGAGTTCTACCACGACAAGGGCGGACCGACGCTCGGCCTGAGCGCGCTAACCGCGAGCCTCAAGAATAATCTTTGCGGAAAGCTCGACTTCCGCCTGCGCCGCGAGGCCGTGGCCGGAACCGTGCATGTCTATCCGTTACAGAAAGACGGCGTGATCTACGGGGCCGTGCTCTCTGGCGAGCATTATTTCTACATTAACGAGAAGGGCAAAGCGGAATACCGCGACGGCCTGGCGAAGTTTTTCCACGTTTGGCTGTTGAAGGATGGCACGTGGAAGATGGCACGCGTCGTCAGCTACGATCACCACGCCGCACCCTACGAAACCGCCAAGAAAGAAGTCACTCTTCCGGCGGGAGTGCTCGCACAGTACGCCGGCACTTATCTCGCGCCGCAGAGCGGAACATTGGTTGTGACCACGGGAGACAACTTACTCACGCTAACGATTGGGGACAAGCAATATGTCCTGCATCCCGAGTCTCAGAGCCTGTTCTTCACCAGCGATCGCGATCTGACCTTCGAATTTGTGAAAGACGGATCGAAGGTCGCCAAGGTTGTGGTTCGCGAACATGGTGCCGTGGTGGAGGAAGCGAAGGCCAAGTAAATGGCCCTCGCTCGTCTCGAATTCAGCGGGGATTGATTGCCGCGGTCTGCGTCTGATCTGAACCTGAAGGTTCAGGCGTGTCGGAACCAAGAATTGCCTGCTGTGCCGAGGCGCCGAACAACTCGGGGTGCAGATACTTTCCACGTTCTGCGCCCTGTTTCTCGACCTCAACCGGCCCACGATTCGCCACAGCAAACGCGTCGTGTCGAATGCCGGTGACTTGCCATGAAACTTCCATGTTCGGTTTACCGCCGGATATCTTGAAGCGGTTGTTCGCGACTTTGTGCGAGACATGCAGGTAAGGGGCGCCGCGGCCGATCGGTGTCAGCATGTAGCGGAAGTCCTGGTTGAGGGCCTCGAAATAATCCGGCAGTGTCACCCAGGCTTCGCCCTTGGCATCAAGCTTCGCCACGCCGTCGTAGAGCGTCTTCATATCGGGCGATTCGACGCTGGTGTGATAGAGGTATTTGTTCGCGGGGTCGCGCGGGTCGTCGATCGCAAAATCTTTTGTGCCGGCCGAGATTTTGCCGCCGACATTGAGGTTGCCGGTGATCGAAACCGTGCCGCCTTGGGCAATCGTCATTTCATTGGTATTGTTCTCGCGAAAAAAGATCGCACCGCCGGTGACACGATTCACAAAAAGGTTCGTACCATCGCCCATCATCGCGTAATTCAAGCAGTTCGAGAAAGCGAAAGGTCTTGGGCCGACGCCAATCCCGGCATAGGTACCGCCGCATCCTGGATCGCCGATCAAGATGTCCGTCGTGTAGTTCTGCTGAAACCGGCCGTTGCCATAAAAGAGACCAGCATCGCCGTTGGAGGCATTTCCGGTACCAGCCACCGCAACGACGCCATTTCCTCCGATCGTGCCAGCCACGTTGTTCCCGTATCCGCCGATGAAATAGCCTCCCATTCCGCCTTGACTGCCGGTTCCTCCCCATCCCTGGACGCCTTCGCCGCCTCGCTCATACGTCCCGCCATTTCCGCCGTACCCGTTCAGTCCAATGCCAGCTCCGAAATTGGCAAGTGCAGACGCTGCACCGCCCGTCGCATCGACACCGTCGCCGGCATTGTAGGTTCCTTTATCGTCGGAAGACGGGCCACCGGTGAATACGCCCCCAGCTGGCCCGTTACCGCCGAATGAAGTTCCGCCGGTTGCCGTGATTCCGGAACTGTAGTACCCCACGGCTTGGATGGCCGGGTAGTAGGTGTTATAGCTTGCCGTGGCCGTCAACGACGCCGCGGTCGCGTTTCCATAGCCATCGACGGAGAAGACTTCCGTGTTCGTCGCGCCGGTTTGGCCGCTGATGATCTTGCCGCCGCCGCGAGACTGGATCACGGCGGCGGTTCCTGTCGGGCTGTTGTCCTGGGCTTCCAATCCAACCGTCATTCCGGTGGTTGCAGTGCTGGCGGCTGCGATTCCCGTGCCGCTCACGCTGTTGGCCTGGCCATAGAGTCCGAAGTTCACGCCTGTCGTGGTATTGGCCCAGCCAAAGATGCCGCGACCCTGGCTGGCGGTGGTCACGCCTTCTAAAGCCGCGGCGGTGGCGTGTGTCGCGCCGTTGCTTGCGCCATAGATGGCGGTGTTGGTGCTGACGCCACTCAGGGCATAGTTGTTTCCCGCAGTCGCGCTTAGAGCGGCGCCCGTGCCATTCTGGGTAACCAGGACGACCTGGTTTGCGGTGGTATCGGTGAAATCCGTCGCGCCGTCTAAAACCGGACCGTTGTGATTGGCCAATTTGCTGACGGCTTGCTGAGTATGGGCTGGCGTTGAAGTCGTCTGTTGTTGCAATTGCTTTTGCACGGCGCTGCTGAGCTTGTCGGCTGTGACGAATTCATCCGCCGCGTGGCCCGCGAGGGTGTCGGCCT
>Ga0206868_10215_pt1 | contig 15571 bp, 12 predicted proteins | sample Alteio_BWOrgCont_38_FD_152901 | JGI IMG/M metagenome (GOLD analysis project Ga0206868, IMG submission 152901) | Enriched cells from forest soil in Barre Woods Harvard Forest LTER site, Petersham, Massachusetts, United States -... | ecosystem: Environmental > Terrestrial > Soil > Temperate forest >... | reverse complement strand
CAAAGGACGAAAATTTTGCGGGGTGACAGTGTTGATGTGATCTACCTACCAAGCCATAATTTGATCGAAGTCACTGTTCCCTATGGCGTTACTGAGTAGCACCCTAACCCCCTTTGGAGTAAACAGCGAAAAAGAACGATGGATACACAATGCTTCCAGGCCGAAAGGCCGTGAGAAAATAGCCCAGGGAAAGCGCGTGTTTTTTACGCGCGCAGCCCTGGGTATATCATCCCCCATCTTAAGCGCCGAAGGTGCGGAAGATAACCAGAGAAAAACCTTGTCACAATCTTAGAATGAAAAATATCTCTTAATCTTGATCTTTCGCGCCTTCGGCGCTTACTCGGGTTGGGTTTTTACCCAGGGCTGCGCGCGTAAAAAACACGCGCTTTCCCTGGGCTATTTTCTCACGGCCTTTCGGCCTGTGACAAGTATCAAAAAAGAATTTCAGCAAACACAAAATCAACGGGTTACGTTGAAGTTCTTTGGGAGGATGACACCGAGACAACACGTACCCTTATCTTGAAACAAAAGAAATATTTTTTGTAACTATTTTTTAATTTAACGGAAATGCGTTGCGAATTCTTTTAAGATTGTCACACGGGCATCAATTATTCAGTTCAGTATGTGTGTTTTATTTATAATCGCACTTCACAATTTTCGTTAAAATCTTGACAGACAATGTAATAGTCATTACATTGCCATTACAATTAGATGTTACGCATACAATAAAAGAGAGAGGAGAGAAAAATGTCCAGCCCGAGAACCGCTGCGGTATCCAGCATGCAAGAAAACGCCAATGGTGAACTGTATGCTGAACAACCCATAAAGGTTAACATAGAACCAGCAGACAAAACTGTTGTACAGTTGAACGATCAATTAAGTGCACAATCTAAAGAAACCAAATCTGTTGCACAAATTGAAGAAACGAAAGACGAGCCCGTAATAGCGCAGCCGACAGAAAAATATCCTGCCAATAAGTTGTTGCAGTCTATCCTGGCCACTTATCAGTCAAGCGGATTTGGGGTTAGTAATAGTAATGTGGTGAAAGCATTAAAATCGATCAACCAAGACTGTCCTAATTTTGAAGATCAAGAGAAGCTTTACAGAGAAGGTATACTTTTAAATGTGCTGTATCACGCCGATGTGCCTCAAAGCGACCTGGCAGACCATGAAGAATTTAGAAGAAACGCAATATCACCAGGAGCTAAATTTACTACAATCGAATTAGAAGATAAATTTCTTCATTATCATAGCAAAAATTATTTTACTCCAGGAACACGCGCTGCATTAGATATACTAAAAAAGGAGATAGATAAAAATAAAGCAGCTGCTGAGCGTGATGAAGAAGAAAGTTTAAAAACACATGCTGTAGAGATGGGTAGAAATAAAGAAAAAGATGAGGATGATGAAAAAGAAGATTTCAATGTGAGAGGGCGAAAACGTTCTCCATCCGCAGAGAGTCGCACTAGTGCTGCAATGACGGTTGCTTCTAGTAACGTCAATGCCAGTGAAAAATTTACAGATTATGTGACGGGAAGCACACTTAAAGGATTAAGTCATAAGCAAGAAGGGAAAATGTTTGGTAAATTATATCCTATCATAGCAGCATTAAGAAAAGCGCAAAAAGAGGGCTGTCCCCCATTAGATGAGAGACAATGGGGATTATATATAAAGATGCTGCATTTATTTTTAAATGCTTCTTCTCTCTCTGCGGAGGAATCTATAGAAAAATATGCAACTCTCTATGATGAGATTATGCGTGATTTTGGATTTGATGCGAAGACTAGAAAATTGATAGCCACATTTGAAAGTAATTTACTAAAATTACGAAACGGAGCTGATCCTTCAAAGGAAAAATTGGTATTTTATGATGATGTAACACAAGATATTCTGATGAGGGAAGCGATTCTTTCTTGTATGATTCGAGAAGCGGGAACTGAACGTTCTAGGCTGCTTAAGGACGAGAGGCTTGTTAGGTTTAAAGAAGAAATAATTGACAAGAAAGAATATGAAAGATTCCACGAAAACGCTGCTATTTTGGAAGTGTTGAGAAAAGCAGAGGCAGAGAAGCGTCTTGCCCCATTGAGTGAGTTGCAATTCAAACTATATAAAAAAATCCTGGATTCTTTTATATTCCGTTACTCTGCAGAACAATCTTCAGCTCTCTATCAGGAGATTTTGGGAAGATTCGGATTTGATTCTCAAATGAGAGCAGAGATCGAGTCACGCGCTGCTGAGTTAGCGGGTAAATGGCCAGACGTTTTAAAAGAAGAGTTGGTGTACAATGATGATCTGATCGAAGATATTGGAATAAGGAAAAAAATTATTGCTTGCGCGGTTGCTTGGCAAGGAACAGTTTCGTCTAGGCTGATTAACGATAAGAGACTTAAGATATTTAACGAAGAAGAGTTTAGGTCAGATGAACCTTGTTTAGCAGATAAGAAAGACGTTCATGCATCGCACGCAACTGCACGGAATGCTCTTTTTAGTAATAACCAAAAACATTCAACGAATGTAACAAATTCTACCTTATTAAGGACGTTAGGAAAGAAACCAGAGGATAAACAGGCAAGGTGTGTTATATCGTAATGGAGAGGGATTGTTTTCTGTTTTTAATAAGCGACAAATTCTTTAAGGAATCAGAATATGGGTACAGGTATTGATTTGAATGATTCAGGAGCGGACAACGCACCAGCAGTTGATGTTTCGGCGTCATCGGTCGAAGGCGATGATATTGATAACTTATTTTATGACTCAAATGAACAAAAAATTAATATATCAGAATCATCGAAGGAAGGTGATGCGATTGAGGATTTATTTAACTCTTCTCAGGTATCGGTCGCATCACAAAAAAAAGCGGCACATGTCCCTGTTCTAGCTGGGGAGGAAAAAGAAAATGAACATCCCAATCCAGATCAAAATCTAATAACTCCACGAAAGGAGAAACAGGAAATCCAATTACAACCAACACAACCGGTGAGGTCTTTACATTCCGGTCGTGGTTCTCCAATAAATCCTGCAGGTTCTGTCGCAAAAAGACAGTTATCTATGCAATCACCACAGTCACCATCAGTGCGGGCTGGTGTTATGAACGAGGAAGAGAAACAAAGTGAAACTGCAAGCTTTCCTCTTCGTGATATTACAAGGCAGGAGCAGCAATCCCCTTCACCAAGAAAAAAGTTAAGCAAACGATTCTCTAATATAGCTGCACCGCTTGTAAATGCAGGTGTTCGAGACCTTGTGACTGCCTTAGATGCTGCGTTAGGTGCTGCTATAGATGACGAAGACGGTAGCAGTAAACCTCTTGTGCTAGAAAATCCACAACCAATGCAGCAATCACAGTTAGTTGTAGGTGATAACAGCAATCATAATGATGATAACAATTCAGGTGATCCCGATGATGCTTTCTTGAACCAACCTGTTGAGTTAGATTGTATAGGAGGAGGCGATAGTAGAATTCTAGCTGATTTACTACCCGCATTTCCAACAACGCCGTTTGCAACGCCAACAAAACCGAATGGGGAGAGTGCGTCACCGATTAGACGAGAGGTGCATTCACCTGTTGCTACTTTGTCTTTTCTATCAGGAGACGGACTCGAATCTGGAAATGGTGAGCGTACTTGTGACTTCATCAAACCTATCGAAATTTTTTTAGAGACTGATAGTCATGATAAATCAGAAGCTGAACGAGCTGCTGTTGTAGCAGATGCTCTGTCGGTTGCCGACGAAATGGCAGGGCAACTTGGTTCACAAGACGGTATTGATCTGGAAAATAAATTAGCGGTAGTTGTTGTACAGGAATACGAAGAAGCATTTGAACGTGAAAAAGAGCAAGCGAGACAAAAGCAAAGTGAAGCGGCGATACTTGCGGCACAAGACAAGGCATTAGCGCTGGAAGAACAAAAACAAACTCTTACGTTACAATTCGAAACTGCACAAGAAGAAGCAATAGCAGAAATAGCAAGAATAGCTGAAACTGAAATGAAAGGAGCTCAACGGGCTTTACAGGAACGCGAAGCGGTATTTAAAGAAGAACAAGCGAGAGCAGCGCAGCGAGCAGAATTGGATAAAGCAGATGCACTGGCAAGAGCTCACGCAGAAGCGGAGCAAGCCAAGGAGTTGGCTTTACAAGGACAGAGAATAAGTCTTACATCAGAGTTCGAAGCTGCAAAAGAAGCGGCGGTAGCAGGAGTTAGAAAGGAAGCAGAGAAAGCCAAAACGCTAGCGGTAGAACAAGCGGCACGAAGTGCCCAAGTTGCAGCAAAAGAAGCGCACGACATAGATTTGAAAAAGCAAGAAGAAGCTTTTGCATCAAGACTCAGTGCTGCTACAACAGTAGCAGCCGAGCATGCGGCAGCAGAACATCAAATGCAAATGCGTACAATAGAAACGGCTTCACAGGAACGCGAAGCGGTATTTAAAGCGGAACAAACGAGAGCAGCGAAGCAAGCAGAATTGGATAAAGCAGATGCACTGGCAAGAGCTCACGCAGAAGCGCAGCAAGCCAAGGAGTTGGCTTTACAAGAACAGAGAATAACTCTTACATCAGAGTTCGAAACTGCAAGAAGAACGGCGGTAACAGAAGCAGCAGCTTATGAAGCGCAACCTCCAGCATTAAAAGCGGGAATTACAATATTAGAAAGCGATCTTAACGGTCAGGAGGAAACTGATGAAACAGAAAGCGTCTTATCAGTAAATGAAGAATCAAAAAATCCCTCGCTTTACCTGGTGAATCCTGATTTCAAAAATTTGTTATACGATATTGAGACCTTAAGATGGTATTTGCAGTGGCTAAATGATACTAACCGAGCCGATATGCAAAAACTGCATCGTACTGAGGTATCAAGATCGAATGATATGAAATTAGTAGATGAGAAAAAAAATCTTACGACGAATCTTGCTTTGTCTTTAAAAAGCCAGATTGATGGTTTTAACAGCGAGGAGAAAACCGTAGGAAAATTGATCACGTTTGAAAAGAAATTTTTAGAGTTAATTGATGAAGCATATAAAGATCCTAGAATAAATCGCCATCGAGATTGTCGACCTTTGCTTGCTAATATAGCAATCGGTGTTGTCACAGTGGGTGCAGTTTTCGCGCTAGGGTATGTTGCCGTTGCTGCGCAGATTGCGCTTGCTGTGGTTGCTGCGGTGGGGTTGGTGGCAAAAGCGTATCATTCGTATAATGTATCGGGCAATGCTTATCCTTTCTTTGCTAGGACAGCTAGGCAAGGATATTTGGATGCGATTAGGGATGAGGTGCCGCGACTACCGATGTTAGCTACTCCTGGTAATTAACAAAAATACGGGGCGGTGTCATCATGTCATCGCCCGTTATGACAATTTTCTCTGGTTATCTTCCGCACCTTCGGTGCTTGCGGGGTAAGGGATGGTATACCCAGGGCTGCGCGCGTAAAAAACACGCGCTTTCCCTGGGCTATTTTCTTGCGGCCTTTCGGCCTGGGTTACAGGCACTCCCAAAAAACTTCAACCTAACCCGTTGATTTTGTGTTTGCTGAAATTCTTTTTTGATACTTGTTACAGGCCGAAAGGCCGCAAGAAAATAGCCCAGGGAAAGCGCGTGTTCTTTACGCGCGCAGCCCTGGGTACACCCCATCCCTTACCCCGCAAGCGCCGAAGGCGCGGAACGTCAAGACCAAAGATATTTTTCATCGAACTTAATTTTATAAGCCATTAACAGTTTTTCTAGTTCATCTTTAAAAGACAATGTCTTGTGATGATGCTCTTGATTATTGATGTATTTTATAACCGCATCAATGTTTGATTGACTAACGCTAAAGGCACCATACCCATTTTGCCAACAAAAATATTCTAAACTTATGCTGATGGATTTAATCCATTTTGAAGTAGATGTTTTTATTTTTTCAACGAGCTTAGAAACAGCCATTTTTTTATTGAGAGATAATAACAAATGTATATGGTCACTCACGCCACCTGCTACTAATAAGTGGCATTGATGATTTTGGCAGATTTTATTGATATAAAGATACAGGCGATCACGCAATTCCTTGTTAGAAAGATAAGACTTGCGATGTTTTGTTGAAAATACAATATGAACATATATCTGTGACAATGATTGTGACATGATTTTTCCTTTTAGTTATCTTCGCGCCTTCGGCGCTTGCGAGGTGGGGGATGGTGTACCCAGGGCTGCGCGCGTAAAGAACACGCGCTTTCCCTGGGCTATTTTCTTGCGGCCTTTCGGCCTTGAGATTCGATTTGACTTACTACTGAGTGAACACAACCCAGCAAACCCCCTAAAAAGAGGCCATGCTGGATAACGTGGGAGGGAGACAAGATTACTTGGTTGCGCGTTTTGCTACTTTTTTCTTAGCTGTTTTCTTTGCGGGTTTTTTCTTTACCGCTTTCTTTTTGACGACCTTAGTCTTTGTTACTTTTTTCGCTGGTTTTGCAGCTGTTTTTTTACGCTTAGCAGCGGGTTTTGCCTTTGCCTTCTTTTTTACATGTAACATGATTGTTCCTTCTAAAGTTAAAAACGCAATCAGTATATCAAATAAAATTATTATTTGTAATAAGTTTTAAAGAGTTAGCGGGGGGTTGTGGTTTTTGTACTGTTTCCTATGGCGTTACTGGGTAGGATCCAGTTTTTTAGCGACATCAATGAAGTCATATGAATTTATCACATCTATTTAAACGCAATTCATCGAGAAAAAGAATTGAAGCGATTGGGATGAAAAAAAATGGCGTTAATCGAAAAAGGAAATTGTGTAGGGTGAGGTCTCGTAATAGCTCAACCCCTATCCTTGTCATTGCGACTGCGAGCTTGCGCGGCAGGAAGCAACCCAGGCTTTTGAGAGCTGATTAGAATAATTCATGAAACTCGGAAGCAGCGTTGAAAAGCCTGGGTTGCTTCCTGCCGCGCAAGCTCGCAGTCGCAATGACAGCGATAGGGTGAGCTGTTACGAGGTCTCTGTAGTGATTTTGAATAATCCGCTAAAAGACTGGATCCTACCCAGTAACGCCATAGGGAACAGTGGCTTCGATCAGATAGAGAGGGGCGTTACTGGCTAGGATGACACCTGCGCGACATTGGATTTCGATCAAATAGAGAGAGGCGTACTGGCTAGGATGACACCTGCGCGACATTGGGTTTCGATCAAATAGAGAGAGGCGTACTGGCTAGGATGACATTGGAGTGACAAGAGGGCATAAACCCGTGCCCGTTTTTGTCGAGAAAAGCATCGAAGAAAAGTCGGGCACGATTAGATTTCCTGAAAGAGGATTGAGTTACAAAATACTCTCTTAACACACTGCACGCTGACGACACTCATATACAATTTTGCCAGTGACTAAATCAATCACTTCACCTTTTGCATAAGGAAACTCTTCTGACATCAGGCGCGCCAACTTAGCGATGGCATGCATCGTATCTTTAGTCTGGAAATCGCATACAATATTTTCTTGATATTTGATAACGCCACGGTACTGTTCTTTGCTCCACATCATATTGCCCCCCTTTCGTAATGAAGTACTTATTCTCTACACAAGTATTCAATATACAGATCTTCTTAGCTCAAATGTAGGATGCAAGATGCGGGGTTATCCTAATAATGAATGATGCAAACCATGATACAAATAAGGGAATAAGGTTGAATAATCAGCAGGATAAGGTTTATTTTAGAATGCGAAAAATGTGCAAAATAAGTATTTTTAAGAAGATGTCTTTAGCGTTGTGTGGCGAATGTCTTACAAATGATATGGCTTAATAGCAGTGAGGCTCCGGGATCAGCGGCGTCATCCTAGCTAGCAACGCCCCTCTCTATTCAATCGAAGTCACTGTTCCCTATGGCGTTACTAGGTAGGATCCAGTCTTTTAGCGGCTGCAACAAGATAACACGCTTATATCCCGCAGATGCCAAGCGTTCTTCTTCTATTATCATTTGTATTAACACCAAGCTTAACTGATGCCACACCACCACCTGGTTTTTCTAAAAAAGATAATCCAGAAGCAAAAGAAGAGAATGTCTTCTGTGGAGGACTAGATAGTACTTTTAGCGGTTTTACCGACTGCTTCGATTCCAATTCCATTAACTTAATCCGAGCCAACTGAATCTGATGCTGAATAAATTCTTTTTCTGCCACCGTACTTTCTAACGCTTCTTTCTGTTTCCTATCCCGTTCATTGATTTCATCGGTATAATACCGAAACGTTCCCCATACTAAAAATGTTGCCCCAATGATGGCTAAAATAGCCGGATTACTTAATGCAGCCACAGTCGTTGCCATATGAAATCCGGATGGTAAAAAAGGCGATGTACATAACACCAGAAAAATCCTCGCAATATAGACACCACCCATCGCACCATTAAAAAACCGCGGAATAGGGTGCTTCAGAAATTGACCCACACGATTCGCGAAATAACGTATACCACGTATGACCCAGTGTTTTTCTTTGGAAGTATCAGGGCATTCTTTTTCTGGTGACGGTTTTTTAAGCCATGTCATAGTATAGTGATTATCAATCTCCTTCATTTCCCACTGTATTCCATTATATTCATTTGTCAAAGCCGCAATATCAGGCTCCCCCGCCAATGCATCTCTCTCTTTGACATCTTCCAATTTCTTCCGCATCGCTAACACACCATAAATACCCGCCATAGCAAAAGCCGCAATAGCAAAAAAATCCACTAAAAATCCATTTAATAAAACAGCTGGAAAAATATCAGAACCCAACCATAAAATATAATGCGCCATCGCATAGGTTGTCCCGGCGGAAAGAATACCTGCCGCAAATATTTTTGCTGCGGCATAAGATGTATTATTTTCTCTACCGACTTCCACTTTTTTATCCATCGACGGAAGAACAACGCCACGCCTCTGACATTCCAATGCAATTTCTCGTTCACGCAAACAACTCACCATTAATTGATTCGCTATCGCTACATCCTCTAACGTAGGCTGATATCGAATGCCAAGCCACTGTTTGAACTCATACCAAACACCTTTTTCGTGAACCGCTTCGTCTGATTCAGCAGGATCTATTTCAAGCTGACGCTTGACCCAATGTGCTATTTGCAGCCAACGAGGCAATGAGCCCAATAATAAAGGCAATCCAAAACCAAGCCACGGTGTGACACCAAAAATACCCACAGACAATACGCCCGTGATACATCCGCTACCAATCCATCCAATCCAATAAATAAAACTGGATTGCAATCCCACTTTCCACGAAGCATCCAGAATATTAGATAAAAAAACAGGTGTTTTTTTCACTAACGTTAAGCTGGTTTTATCATCACGTTGTGTGAGCACAGCACGTTCATATGCTTGAAAAGCGGGTTGTGTTAAGCGTCGTGTGAGACATTCGTTCAATGCGGCGAGTTCTTGAGATTTTTCTGCTTTACTTAAATGGGTTTTTTCTTCTTCTTTACTGGATGGCTGAGGATTCATTAAAGACTGAATCTGATCATTGCTATTTTTGTACTGTCTTCTCGCTTTCCGCTTTTTTTCCTCTTCTTTTTCCTGCTCTTCGTAATAATAATAAACCGCCGCCAAAAAACTAAACCCGAGCATGACTAATGTGGTTAATATCCCTAGAAAAATATCTTGCGAAACCGTATCAACTAAAATACCTTGTGTTTGTGTTGAAAATAAGGCACTGTGCTGGTGCGGCAAATCATAAGAGACCAGACGCGCGGCGCGGAAAGTGTAAGTATAAACATTATCGGGCCCTTGCAAAGCAAAATAAAATAGGTTGTCCAACTGATTGGATGACATTTCATCACGAAACGTCGGACACTCTATCTTAAAATCAAATGTAATTGTCGTTGCCATACAATAATAACCGTGTTGAATAAAGCATAATAGTTCACGTTCAGGTTTTTGTTACGTGTTTTTGTGCGGTAGCGATTTTGACCTGTCCTTTTGCTTTCTTATTGAGTCAGCTACCAGACCCCAATGGCACTACCTTAAGTAAATGCAGTCTTGCTTCAGTGGCAGAGCGTCATCCTTGCCAGTAACGCCCCCCGTGCTTGATCGAAGCAATCGCGACTGAAGGCGTTACTGGGTAGGATCCAGTTTTTTAACGGCTTAACAAAGTCACACGCTGAACTGCTAAAAGACTGGATCCTACCCAGTATGCCGAATAAGGTTATTGTTTCTGTCTCGTGTGGGGCGGCATCCTGGCTAGGATGACGCTCTGCCACTGAAGCAAGACTGCATTTCTACTTAAGGTAGTGCCATTGTTACCTACCTAGTAACAGCTCACCCTATCGCAGTCGCAATGACAAGGATAGGGGTTGAGCTATTACCCTACCTACAACGTCTCCGTATGCATATAATCTGGAACCACACATGTCCACTGAAATTGTTCTTCAATCTTTTGCTGCAAAGACAAAGCAGCATCCGGTTCTCCATGCGTAATAAACACTTTTCGAGGATGGTGATTAAAATGCCTCAGCCAATCCAGAATTTCTTCATAATCCGCATGCGCCGACATATTACTTAAGACTCTCACTTCCGCTTTTATCTCAATCGTTTCACCAAATACTTTCAATACACGTTTGCCATGAATCACATCAGCGCCACGTGTTCCCGCTGCTTGATACCCCGTAAAGACAATCATGCTGCGCTCGTCTGGCCCAAATGTTTTAATATGATGTAACACACGCCCACCTTCTAACATTCCGCTCGCTGAAATAATCACTTTGGGGGAGGTATCCCGATCTAATAATTGTGATTCTTCTTTAGAATTTATATATTTCGCTACTTCACACACTTTTTTTGACAATGCAGCGTCCAGACGATGCAGTGCGGTGTACTTCAAAAAAATATCCGTCGCATCTTTCGCCATGGGACTGTCTAAATAAATGGGCACATTGGGAATGCGCTTCGCTATTTTTAATAAATACAACAAATACAACATGTGTTGCGCACGACCCACCGCGAAGGCAGGAATGACAATCGTGCCACCGCGCTCTGCCGTGTGGCTAATGACTTCTGCCAACTCAATCAGCGGATCTATTTTCGGATGCAACCGATTGCCATACGTCGATTCCAATACCAAATAATCTGCTTGTTGCATAATGGCCGGAGGATGCATCACTAAATCATGTGGACGACCTAAATCACCCGAAAATAATAACGTTTCGCCATCATGTTTAATTTCCACAAAAGAGGCACCTAAAATATGTCCCGCTGGCACTAATGAAATAAACGTTTCCTCCTCCAGCCGATGTTTTTTGCGAAACTCCAGCGGATGAAATAAAGTCAAGGTGCGTTCTGCATCTTCGCGTGTATACAATGGCACGGCGGGTTGATGTTTAGAATACCCATATTTATTTGCGTTTTTTGCTTCTTCTTCCTGCAAATAACCACTGTCTGGCAACAGCACAGCGCATAAATCTCGCGTGGCTGGCGAACAGTAGACTTTTCCTCTGAACCCATTTTTCATTAACACGGGTAAATAACCGCTATGATCAATGTGTGCATGTGTTAAAACGACAGCGTCAATAGAGCGTGGATCAACTGGAAATTTCACCCAGTTTCTTAAGCGTAATTCTTTTAACCCTTGAAATAACCCACAATCCACTAAAATTTTTTTGTTATTTAAGCTTAATAAAAATTTTGACCCCGTTACTGTGTTCGTTGCACCCAAAAACGTTAATTGCATTTTGTATCCTTATTGTCTATTGACGGCTTCCCCTGCTCATCGAAGCGCCCATTTAATCACATAACGTGCTTGATAGAAAGATCTGGATGATTAATTGCCTGTTAATATAAAATAGCTCGCTAAAAATACACCATTTTTTTCGATTTTTAAGGGTGGACTTAAGATTTCCTTAATCATATTAGTGTATAGTGCCTAAAATTTTAACAAAACGAAGGGTTATATGGCATTAGGTAGATATTTACAGCCAAGAGCAATGTTTTTACATCTGCGTCAAATAATAAAAATGGCGTCATTGGAGCCTGTTGCTTCAACCGATAGTGGTAAAGCAAAGGGTAGTTATGCTGTCGATTTCCATTCTAATCATGGCGATAAAACGAAAACCGTGACTTTACTGTCTCCTGCATCGTATGGTACACCGCCTTATCAAGGCACGAGTTCTTTAGATCAAGCCCTCAATGTAATACGAGGTCGCCAACAACTAAATGAACAAAACCAGCAAAATCAAGTATTTATTGTTCCTTTATGCGAAACGAGACCCTATAGTCCGGTTTATAGATGGGCAATGTCGTGGTTATCTTATCTAACAGATGGCTATATTAAACCCGTGCCTAAAGCTCAAAAGCATTGGACGTTATTGGTTATTCAAGGCACAGAATGTGAGTTTTACGACCCTAAAACAAGCCTATCACGGTGGGGTTATTCTCTTAATCCAATGAGAAAAACATTAACAAAGAAAGGATTTCACTTGTCGAAAGAGCATTGCCTCGATTGGCAAAATGACAAAGATACCACTCGAAGCAATCAATCTGTTATCGGTATGGTCATTAATCAGCGGATTAGTTCTTTTATAGAAAATCGAGAATGTAGCTTGGATGTTAGTAAGATAAACAATCCAGTGGAAAGCAGCCCACTAGTCCATCATACAGAAATAAATGAGTTGAAAATTGCTTTGCATCGAAGTCGCCGTTGGTCAGTGACCGATCTCCCATCATCGCTTCATCGTCCCCAAGGCATCAACTCTACGAAAAAACCGTCTGAGGGAAAGAACACTGCAATTAACTATACAGGAAGAAATACTTTGAAAAGTGATCTTCGTCAACATCATTGTTGGTCAGTGACATATCACCGAGTGACTTATCCTGATGCCCCAGGTATATCATCTCATGGTGTCACTATGCAGTTTTGTACAGAGGGTGACGCGAAAGATTTTTTAGAAAAATTTTCTGCAAAAATAGCAGAATCTTCGGAGCTTCACCTAGAACAAATGGGTGCAAATGTTATCTTAAGAGTAGGAGTAGAAGATGCAAAAAAAGGAATAACAGCCGCTTCGCATCTATTAAAGCAGATTCCTGCTCTCACCCTTCCAGAAGGGACACGATGGCAATTGTCCCAAAAACCAAGTATCCCATTCTCTGCTCCAACCTTATATCAAAACACTTCTGCCCAGCCATCTTCTAAACAACATGTTTACCGTCCAAGATTTTAAATGATTCAATAGAGTATCTTTCCCCACCAGGCTGAGGGATCGTAATAGCTCACCCCTATCTTTGTCATTGCGACTGCGAGCTTGCGCGGCAGGAAGCAACCCAGGCTTTTGAGAGCTGATTAAAACTCATGAGACTCAGAAGCAGTGTTGAAAAGCCTAGGTTGCTTCCTGCCGCGCAAGCTCGCAGTCGCAATGACAGCGATAGGGTGAGCTGTTACGAGGGATCGCATTTCTTGTGGCTGGCGGATCGCATCAACACTGTCATCCTGGCCAGTAACGCCCCTCTCTATTCGATCGAAGTTACTGTTGCTCTATGGCGCCGTCCCCTAAACCAACTCAACCAATTCAGAGTACCTTGCCAATTGTTGGTCTGCGGTCAATAATCGCAAAGGTTCAGTCATAGCCTGTGCGATTAGCATTCTATCAAAAGGATCACGATGATGATCTACTAACGTGGAAATGAATGCAGCATGTCTTGCTGTGATGGGCAGCTCAAGAAATCCCTGTGCCTCAATGGAGGTAGCTAACGCATTAATATCGGCATTCAGTTTACCCAAATTAATTTTAATAGCTGCTTCCCAAATAGAAGCGCTACTAACATAGACTTCTTCAGCATCGATGATGAGCTTACGTGCTTTTACAGAAAGGTCGCGATCGTTTTTGAGAAACCAAAGAAAAACATGTGTATCAAGCAAGAGATGCATGCTATTTTCCTTCAAATTGATCTAATATGTCACTCGGTAAAGCTGCATCAAAATCTTTTGCAATGCGAATCTTACCTTTTAAGGCGCCAGGGTTACGTTTTGGCTTGCTAGAAACAGGTACCACCTTAGCCACAGGTTTACCTGCTTTAGCAATCACGGTCTCTTTTCCTCGCATCGCCGCGTCGACTAATTTCGAGAAATGTGTTTTTGCTTGGTGAATATTAACCATCGTCATTTCTTAAATCTCCTTTAAAAGGACTAAGCTTAGTCTAGTCTATTTTAAGACTTGTGTCGAGTGTCAAACAGCATGATTTTCATATTTGCTTGATTTATAATACGCCCCATTAAGAACTAGTAGGACATAAGAAATGATCATACAACCTAAAATCCGCGGTTTTATTTGTACGACAGCGCATCCTCTGGGATGTGCTAAAGCCGTGGCAGCGCAAATTCGCTATGTAAAAAATCAAGGCCATTTTCAAGGCCCTAAAAATGTGCTTGTCATCGGTGCTTCTACGGGCTATGGCTTGGCAAGCCGTATTGTGGCTACTTTTGGTGCGGGTGCAAAAACCATCGGTGTTTTTTTTGAAAAAGAAGCCGATGAAAAACGCACTGCCAGTGCAGGATGGTATAACACAGCAGCGTTTGAAGAATATGCTCATCAAGAAAATTATTATGCTAAAAGTATCAATGGCGATGCGTTTTCTCACGCCATCAAACAAAAAACGGTCGATTTGATTAAACAAGATCTAGGGAAAGTGGATTTAATTATTTATAGTTTGGCATCACCACGTCGTATTCACCCTGACACAGAACAAATTTTTTCTTCCGTATTAAAACCCATCGGTCAACCTTTTGTTGGCAAAACAGTTGATCCGATGCGCGGTGAAGTCAAAGAAATTACATTAGAACCCGCTACGCAAGATGAAATTGCGCAAACAGTGGCTGTCATGGGTGGCGATGATTGGGCAATGTGGCTAGATTTTTTGGCGCACGAAAATGTATTAGCAGACGGTATCACCACACTGGCTTACGATTACGTTGGCCCTACATTGACTTATCCCATTTATAAAGAAGGGACTATCGGCAAAGCCAAAGAACATTTATTACAAACCGCGCATACACTGCACGATAAATTAAAAAAATATCACGGACAAGCCATTGTATCCGTGAATAAAGCGCTGGTCACACAAGCGAGTTCCGCGATTCCTGTTGTACCACTCTATATTTCGTTACTCTATAAAATCATGAAAGAAAAAGGTACCCATGAAGGTTGTATAGAGCAAATCAACCGTTTATTGAAAGACAACATCTATGTAAGCACTGTGCCTGCACGTGACAAAGAAGGTCGCATTCGCATAGATAATTTCGAGATGGCGCCGGATATACAGCAAAAAATCACGGCGCTCTGGCCTAACGTCAGTACAGAAACGTTAAGCGAACTAACTGACATTGAAGGCTACCGCGATGACTTTTACCGCTTGTTTGGGTTTAATGTCCCCGGGATTGACTATACGGCAGATGTAGACCAATCGGTTGGTATCCGGTCTATATAACGTTACCTCTATCCCTGCCATAAAAACACGGGTTTGTGCCTCTTGTCATCCCGCAAAAAACACGTCCTTTGTCCTGTTTTCTCCTGACTTCTGCCAATTAGTGCGGTTTCAGGACATTAGCCAGCCCACTGCTATTGTAATCGATAAGGTTCGTTTGTAGCGTAATGCGATTTCT